>Ga0209508_1002881_pt1 | contig 10702 bp, 19 predicted proteins | sample AD_UKC129_MetaG_FD_184427 | JGI IMG/M metagenome (GOLD analysis project Ga0209508, IMG submission 184427) | Active sludge microbial communities of municipal wastewater-treating anaerobic digesters from Canada - AD_UKC129_MetaG (SPAdes) (version 2) | ecosystem: Engineered > Bioreactor > Anaerobic... | reverse complement strand
AAACATGGCTGGTAGCGATGGACTTCGACGGCATCCGGATGGAAGGCCAAAGTCAGGATGGATACACGCATTACGTCGGTGACGGTGTAAAGGTATACGATGAGCAGGGCAACCTTGTCGGGCACTTGGGCAGTTTCGAGACCCCTTCTGATCAGACCGCCACTTTTTCCCGCTCCTCCGTCGCCTACACCTCCGCCGGCACGCAGGTCGCCGCCAACGTCCCCCGCTTCGAGGCGGGCAAATACGGCCAAGCAGTGATGGTGGAGGAGGGGACGACGAATCTCTGCCCTAACCCTTCGGTCGAAACGGATCTGACGGGGTGGGTTGCGATGTACCGCTGTTCGATAGCAAGGGACAATACCTATGCCAAGTTTGGTTCCTACTCCTGCAAGGTTACGACCGCTTCGCCGGGAGCCTTGTTTTTTGTTACGATTGGAGGTCAGCAGTTTAATCCTGTTTCTGCCAATACAACCTACACCGTTTCGGCCTACGTCCGGCCTTACCAGGGGCATACCATATCTGCTCGTTTAGACGTAGTTTATTGGGATGCAAATAAAACATATATAACTGAGGCTGGAGTAACAGGGTATTCTCAAGTTGGCTCTGGCGCGTGGGAAAGGCTGGTCGGCACGTTCACGACTCCGGCCAATGCCGCCTATGTCGAGCTAAGGTTGAGGGGTAGCGCAACAACCGGCGATGGCGTGATAATTCACGTGGACGGGGTAATGCTCCAGGTGGGGGCTTACGCTACCCGCTCCCCCGAATCCCTGACCATCCCCACGGCGGGGGTGCTGAACCCGCAGGAGGGGACGGTGGAGTGCTGGGTAAAGCTCTCCCACCTAAACCCTAATGACTACAATGCATTCTTCACGTCGGGTGATGTTAGCGCTCCCGGCCCACGTATACTAATTATGCGTGAATTTGGAGGAGGCGATGTTAATAAGATACGGGTTTGGGATGGTGATGGTTCATCTGAAGCAGTCTTAACAAGTGTCACTACTTTGCAAGCTGGTATATGGTATTACGTGGCATTTACTTGGTCACCATCTGGTAGAAAGCTGTACGTTAATGGCGTTTTAGAAGCAAGTAATACACGAAGCAATAATTTGGGCTTTGCTACCCTAGCAAAAATAGGTTCATGGTACAGTAGAAGTTACCTCAACGGCCTCATCGACGACCTCCGCATCTCCAGCCGTGCCAGGACGGATGAGGAGATAGCGGCGGCGTATGCAAGCAACCAGCCGTTGCCGGTGGATGAGTGGACGACTTGCAAGATGAGCTTCGACGGCAACCTGATTTATTTTGCCCACAATCCTTTTAATAATAAAATCCTTGTGTCTAGTAATTATAAGCCCGAATGGAGCAAGATTAAGAACTACTGGAAGGTTATTGGTTATTCTGATTCCACGACAGGCAAAATCTACAACGGTTCTTGCCAAAACAATAACCCCGAATCCCCAACAAATACCGCTGCACCGCCTAACGGTATAGGGATTAAAGCCGAAGTCTTAACTGATACGAATCTAACGACAGATAGCCTTTGTGAACAACGGGCTGCTTATGAGTTAAGAAAAAATCTTTCGACCATTGACGTAAGCAGTCATGAAATATTGCCTTTGCCTTTCTTAAACGAAGGCGACTGTATTCAATTGGAGGATACAGAAGCAGGGATAACCAATGCCAAATACCAGATTCAAACCATAACCGAACCGTTAGGCTTAGGTTTAATGGAATTGGAGTGCTGGAAGTGTGTAACCATCTTTGAATTGGTTGCATCCGATGACTTTCAAAGTGGATTAGGTTTATGGCAACAGTTATCAAGCGGTGTGGTTGATATTTACGGTATTGGCGGTAATAACTGCTTGCGGAAACAGACTTACGCCGACCCAAACGGTGGTTATCGTTTATTAAGTAAATCAATAATTGATTTTGAATTAGTTTTATACACAAGGAGGGATGCGACCGGCACAGGGGCTAACTCGTATTCTTTAACTGATACGAGCGGAAACGGTTATGGAATAAGCCTTGATTATACGAGCAATCAACTGACGATAGACAAGCGTTCTGCTTGGGCGAGAACTATTCTTGCTTCAGTAGCGGTAACACCGACTTTAGCCAACTGGTATACATTGCGGTTAATTAAGTTGGGGAGCAATTTAACCGCAGAAATTTACAACGATAAAGTAACGATATTTTCTAATCCTTTGGCGGCAGTTGGTACAGCGGATGGTTCATATACTTCCTTTGACCGTGTTGCTGTTAACGGAGGATATGTTTTTTATACCGATGACGTAAGAGTAAGACGGTTGCTGTAAGTAGGTATTTAATTAACGACTCAGGAGGGAGATGGTGGGGTTTGAGTGTGGACATAAACAGCCCGGAATTTGCCAAGCAACTCATAGACATCATAGACGCACGGATAGAAAAGAAGGTGAGAGAAGTCCTACAAAAGAACCTAAACTGGGCAACCGCTAAAGTAGCTGTAGCAGGAAGCGGAAGCACGATACAAGTTTATATTGGTAATTCGACAACCGCAGTGAGTGTCAGAAACCCGCGCGGTCTTTCTTTGTCCCAAGGCCAACTGGTGGTTGTGATATTCCCGAATTGGAAGCAGGATAGCATGGCTTATATTGACAGGATTCTTTAGAAGAAAAAACTAAAAGGAGGGTGATGATTATTGAACTACACAACTTTAACAGGTTTATCAAAACCTGCCGGAAGCGAGCCTTTTGCTCGAAGTATTTTGAACAACAACATGGATATTGTTGATAAAAATGTGGTAGTTTTGGCTTTAGTGGCTGCTGCTTACGGGGCTATTACCAAAGGGCCTTTGGTTTATGGTGCAAATGGCAATCCGCAAAGCCAAAGCATAAGTGGGCCTAACGGGTTAACGGGTTCAATCACTTGGACTTTTTCAGATACACAAATAACCGAAACCTTATCAATTACGGCCCCTGTTGCTTTTTCGGTAACAAAAACCTATAACCTAACCAATTTATCTGAAACGTGGGCGGTGAGTTAATATGGATATACTGATTTTTGATTTTTTGAAAAAGCAGTTGGGGTTAAAGACCGACCCCGCAAACCCGGCGGGGAGTTTGCACGCGAAGGTAACAGAGATGAGAAATACAATAATTGGAACGGAGCTCCCTAAGTACCAGAAACCACGCGGTGCTATTATAGGTTCGGCTTCTGTATCTTCAACGACATACGTTGATTTAATCAATGTATCGGGAAGAGGCGAATTTTACTGGGCTACGATGTACAGAAGTGGCTATGAAACTGGAGGGGCGCTGAAACTGATAGTTGATGGAGTAACAGTATGCGAGGAATCAGCTACGGGAACAAGCCGGTATTGCCTGAGCCCAGTTGGCATGACAACTAGCCCCTATGGTTTTGCGATACCTTTTAAAACATCGCTGGTGTTGCAGGGCCGTCATTCGGGCGGCGCAAATACCCCATTTTTCGTGTGGTGCTACTCAAAAGAATAGGGGGGAGGTTTTTATGTATCTTAAAGTTCCCTTAGTTAACGGAACTGCTCAAGTAGATTATTCCCGCGTCAGGTTTATGTACTTCCTAGCCGAAGCTGATATGTGTTTGTGCGACATGGGTATGCTGAATGGCGTGGCTGAAATCGAAAGCTGGGGAGGCGAAGTGATTAGTGAAGATGAGTTTCTAACCTATTGTGGAGTGGGCACGGTAAGCGCAGATAAAAGTGAGATAAAGGCCGATGGAGTAGATAGAGCAACAATTACAGCAGTATTTCCCAGAGATATCGGCAAATGTAGCTTCTGTTTCCCTGACAGCAGGCTAGAGGTGCCGGTAGCACCTGCAGATGATGGTAAGTTTGTAGCTAGCGTACAGATTACCGCAACTACCCCGGGAGTTGTAAGGTGTTGTGTTGGTAACATAATACTGCCTGACAGAAAGAACGAGGTGACTATCCATGCGCTTGAAGCAAGTTAACGGAAACAAGGTGGTCTTTGCCGACCCCGAGGCGGAAAAGCAAAAGATGCGCCAATCCAACCTCGCCGCCCTCGCCGAGAAGAAGGCAAAAGGCAGGGTGACGCTGGAGGACGTGGATGCAAAGCTGGACGTGATAATCGAGATGCTTGAAGACCTTATGACGCTGAGGTAGGTAAACTTTAGTCTTGTTTGGGGGTGGGATTATTGATCGGAACCTGTGAAATTCACGAAGAAATTAAGAAACAGGTACAAGATCACGAGGTGCGTATTAGAACAGTTGAACAGGATAGCATCCGACTGGCTGAACGATTAGAGAACCTTTGTAAAGAACTATCAAGTCTCACAAACTGGATTAAAACATTAGTTGTAGCCCTCCTGACTAGCATGGTGGGTTTTTTTATTTGGTATGTTCAAAACCTGCCGAGATAATAAGCGCGAACTACTCCTCCTTTGCGAAAAGGGCTTCCCGACGGGTAAGTTAAAGAAAGAGGTGATACCTTTGGGGAATTAATTATCAAACAAATGTTTTTGACTCTAGGTCGAGGAGGGAGACCCGGAACAAAGATAATTCCCGATGCCGTAGTCATTCACTGGACGGCTAACCGCAATAAAGGAGCAGATGCAATAGCCAATCGCAACTATTTTGAAAATCATCCTGATGACAAGGTATCTGCTCACTACATTGTCGATGACCATCAGGTTGTACAGTGTATTCCCGAAAACGAGATGGCCTATCATGTGGGGGCAAAAAGTTATAAGCCTGCTGCTTTAGCACTTTTAGGCAAGAATCCTAATGCTAAAACCATAGGGATAGAGATGTGTGTCAATGAAGATGGCAATTTTCATATGACATATAACAACACTGTTAAGTTAACTGCTTTAATACTCAAAAAATATGGTTGGAAAACAAATAAACTTTGGAGGCACTACGACATTACCGGGAAAGATTGTCCGGTATTTTTTGTTGTAAATGGCGAAGCTCAGAAACTAGGGTTCGCTAATGCTGGCGAAGCATGGGGGCAGTTTATTAAGGACGTGGGAGAAAATCTTTCAGGGAGGGATAAAGTGATTACCGATTATACAAACCATTGGGCAGAAGAAGCAATTAAGAAAGTCATGGATAAAGGGCTTATGGCAAAAACTGATAAATTTAGGCCCAATGACCCGCTTACTAGAGCAGAATTCGCTACCGTTCTAGCTAAGTTGATAGACCGTGGAGTAGTAAAATGAAAGGAGGTTGGTTTCTGTGTTGGATAAAATTGATTTCGTGGATATTGTTGCTGTTGGGTTTGGTGTTATTCTTTTATTCGCTATTATTATGGCTTATTTCAAGGGTATGCCCATAGACCAGGACCTAAAGGCTTGGTTCTTTGCTGTTCTCACATTCTTCATTGGCAAAAAGACCCCGATTACCTTTGGAAAGTAGGTGTTTGCGAGTGTTTGTGGCTGGTGCATTACAATCTCCTCCCGACCATAGAGATTATATTTATGGGCAGATGATTCCTTTGCAGGTAGAGAAACTGCCAACAAGTTTCAGTCGAGAAGAAGAGTTTGTTACTCCTATTCGCAACCAAGGGTCTTATGGAACCTGTGTGGGGCACGCCGCTGCCGCAATAAAGGAATGGCAGGAAACTAAAAATTACGGGGGGAGAAAAATCCAAATGTCTCCCCTCTTTATTTATGTCGAGTGCAAGAAACAGGATGGCATTCCCAGCACGGAAGGCACTTACCCTAGGGTGGCTATGTCGGTATTACAAAAACTTGGGGTATGCAAGGAAACGGCTTTTCCTTACAGCCTTATGAAAGATAAGTTTCAATTACCGTCTCCTTCTGTTGAAATTTATAGTGAAGCAAAGGATTTTATTATCGGTTCTTATGCAAGGGTGCAAACGCTGGCAGAGGTAAAAAGAGCAATATATAGAGATGGGCCCGTACTGGCCGGAATTCTCGTTTTTGAGAACTTTCTTTGTCCCGACAAGGGTGGTTTCATCCCCATCCCTAAAGGGCAGATGCTAGGAGGACATGCTATCTGTGTGGTTGGATGGGATGACAATTTAAAGCATGGGAATTACACAGGATTTTTGAGGGTAAGAAACTCTTGGGGAGATAACTGGGGAGATAAGGGCTACTGCTGGATACCTTATGACTTTTTTAATGGTAGGTTAGATATAGGAATGCCCTATTGGATGGAGTCCTGGACTTCGGTTGACGTTATTCTTCCTCCTAAGCAGGCTAAGACTATCGTCATGTGGCTAAATAATCAAATTGCCCTGGTTGACGGTGACGAAGTTTTACTTGATTCTCCTCCGGTGATAAATCCTAAAGCCGGTAGGACACTTATTCCTCTCCGTTTTGTAGCGGAGAACATGGGATATAAGGTAGAGTGGGATGGATTAGAAAAGAAAATCACGCTAACCAAAAACTAGAAAATCGTCTCATTGCCTCTTATTCGCCTCGTAGAGCGATTTTTTGTATTTGGTATAGGTAAATGTATTGACTACAACAAAAAGACACAATACAGGGCAAAATATTAGGAGTTGAGAGTGACATCCTCCCCTCAATTAATTGAGGGGAGGATGCCACTCCCTTAAAAGTTTCTCTGCTTTCCTAAAGTCTCCTACGGTAAGTCTATCACTCCCTCCGCAGGCAGTTAGACTGACAACAATATCTTCGTCTTTTAAAGGCTCAAGCTCGTCAATTTCAGCTACAGCTTCAATCCACTTTAAGAAGAACACGAACCTGTTAAGAGCGTTTTCTAAATCGTGTATTCTCTGTTTTAGTTGCATATTTTCTTGGTTTAAGTTTCCTAACATCTCCAGCAGGCAGTCATAACAAGGGCTTACATTGCTATACCTGCCGCAGTTTTGGCACTGTACATAGTAATTTGCCATTATCTAAACATCATCTCCTTAATGTGCTAGGTCTTCAGCCACTCAGCATATAGCTCGTTTGTCTCATGCAGAGTAACCCCCAGTATTTCCCGCGCCCTCGATATGGTTATTACTCCTTCATGGCAAAGGCCCATTACTACGTCCAGGAGCCGGTTCAACCAATAAGATCCAGTATCAGCATGTGCCGCTAACTTCTCTCTCAACCAGTTACGCTCTATCATAACTACTCCTCCTTTTTACCTTCGGTCCCCTCGGTTTCCACTCTGCACCTTATGGTTGGGATGCGAACAATTTAGATACTATCAGGTCCACACCTCCCAATCCTCGACAATCACTGCACTATCTTGCATCCACCGAACAATCTCTATAGCCTTGGCTCTAAGCTCTGGTAAGGACTCACTGGTCCACCACGCCTCATAACCCGGGAACGTCGGCTCGTATAGATTATCTCCCCAGTAAGCCACAAGCCACTCTCCTTCGCCTACAGGATTTTCATAAATATAAGCATCACCTTTAACTAAAAGCCTCAAGTCATTATTTGTTTCTAATTCTGGGAAGTGTCTTACGGTTTTTGACCAATCATATATTGCAATATGACCATCTGCACCCATAATTTCTACCTCCTTTGCAACTAGTCACCGATATCATTGGATTTAGAGGCCATTTCTCTGACATGCTTTATAATTATCTTCACGTCTTCGGGGTGCATCGTCCGCAGGTTTGCAGAACACCTGACATCTTTTAGGAGCTCCTTTTCTTCGTCTGTAAGCAGCGAATTCCATTCAGCCAATTCAGCCTGCACAGTATTTTGGGCTTTTACTATAGACTTTTGGCGGAAGACCTTGTGTTTATTCACGATACCGCCCTCCTCAAGCTTTCAACTAATTGGGATAGCATGTTGATGTCGGCTATAACCTTTGGTGGTATACTCGCGCTAAGTGCTTTATCTAAATCATCAGCCCATTTTCCACGGTTCCAGTATCCGTGTTTTTCAAAGACTTTTTCAATCTCTTTAAAAAGACAAATATCATCGACTTGTCTTTTTAATTCACTGTTCTCTTTCTCAAGTTGACTAATCTTCTCTAGTAGCTTCATGTTAACCCTGTATCCAAGATCGCGCCGCGAAATCTTGTCTTGCACCCAGGCCTCCAACTGCTCCCGCCGGTCGCTGAAAAACGGGTGGCGGTCGCTATCGAATTTGGCCGTGATTATATACATGAGCATTTCTGTTGATATTTCTATGGGACGGTACAAGGCCTTGCGCTTTGTGCTGATACAGTCTTTCTCCGGGTTGTAATAAATCAGGCCAACTCCCTTGGGAAGCTCCTCAGGTGATATTAGACCGACGGGGCAGGCAAAGTAAAACTCATGGCAGTACTGTAAATACCCAGGCCATTTCTGGTCACGAAGGAAGTCTGACCGATTGACTTTTACCTCATAGCCGGTAAAGCAAGGCTTTGTCCATGATTTACGTATGGCCAGGGCATCAAGTATTAGAAGGTTGCTGCTATTCCAGGAGGGCCCATTTTTTATTTCAGTCAGAAATACATCACCTCTCTTAAAGTGCCGTTTTTGCAGTTGCCGTAGTATCATATCTGCTCTAATTTTCATCTGAACACCACCACTCCCAAAAGGGCAAATACAAGCCCCATAAACACGTCTTTATCCCACGTCGCGATTATAGCTCCTCCTAGCCAGAAGGCCAGGAAAATTAACCAGCTTTTTCTAATCCGCATGTTCCAACGCCCCTCCGCACCAAGGACATTTAGGAAATTCACTTTTTCGTCTAATGTATATCATGTCAGTCCCGATGATACGTCCACACCCTCTGCATTTCAACGGCCCGATTTTACCCAAACCTCTGCAAGTCCAGCATTCTCTCCAATCGCCACTGCCAGCTGCATCGGTATATCTTTCTTGCCCTGTGCCTTCACAACTTGGGCATTTTTCAGGAAGATTAAGCAGTTTCTCGCGTCTCATCTCTAAATATTTAATGCTTTCGTTTAACCTATCTATTTCTTTTTTGTGTCTAGCTATTTCGCCCTCAATTGCCTCTAAAGGTTTCATTATTACACACCTCCTTGCAACAATACTCATGTTCAGTCGTATGCCGTAAATACCACCATCTACACTGCCAGAGAATGAACAGCTTATCTAGCACATCTATGATAGGTCTAGCTTCAATCTCAGGGTGGTCGTGAGTCCTATAAATGTCGATAAGTTGCCACACATAAGCCCAAGCATCACGCGATATTTGTGCAATCTCTTTTAAGTTATCTAACCATTCCGTAGGCACCCACGTTCGCGGTGGCGGTACGTCTTTCATACCTAGCATAATTTCTAGTGCTTCTATATCACCTTCTAACTCCCGCACCCGCTGGAGCCAGTATGGAAGAGCTTCGCGGGCTTCGGCGATGAATTGACCGTTTGGATCGTTAGGACTTATCAGGGGGTCACCTGGAGCGTCGTACTCTTCATTATAGCTACCATCATCCAGGATAGTTTCATCTTGTGGCCCTTCTAAAGCATATATGTCTGACCATTTATAGTACACCCACTTCCACGGCCCAGGAGTAGCACGTTGACATAAATCCCAATCCTTTTGCCAGTCACGCTCAGTCATCTTGTTTGACCTCCTTCCTGCCATCCAAAGCGGCCTGCCAACAAATGCTACATAATGAACTACATTCTAGCGTTTCTTCCGGGCAGATTAAAACCGTTTTATGATCGTCTGCATATCGAGCAAACTTTAGAATTATATCTTTCAGTCTTACCAACTCTTCTTGCAGTTGTTGATTTGTATAGCGTAAACGTATTTTTTCTTCTGTATCAGCAATCCACTTAGCATGCAATTCTTTGTATCGCTGTAGCCAGTATGGGAGGGCCTCGCGGGCCTCAGCGATGAATTCGGCATCTTCCTTCCAAGCTATCATCCGAACACCGTACCACGTCCCGCCCTTGGGATACGGCATCCTGATCATGTACGGCCCTTCAGGACAGTTCGCTGATACCATTTCCCACTTCCCATAAGTGGCCTTCTCGCACAGCTCCCAGTCTCTTGCCCAGTTACGCATTAACCCTCTTCGCCCTCCTTCCTGCTTCATCCTCTACGTCATACAGATATTTACATCCAAAACAAGTATCCAATTACAACTACCACCTTTCAACTCACGCTTTGTATTTGCTTTTGGAGCTTGTCCTGCTGCACCAAACTTTTAACTCCGTTATCTGGCTAATGTGTTTCAATGAAAAGACTGCCCGGAAGGGGTCGCCCCCTCCCGGCATAATAAGTGACATCAGCAGCTACTACCAACTTGCCGACGCCCCAGGCACCTTTGGTTTTCCAAAGGGCGACCTCCCAGGACGTGGTGCTAGAAGAAATACCCGGAGCTGATTCATGCTTGCGTCAATTGCGGCTTTGTGATTCGTTTCTCCTCATATACCACCCCCTTTATAAATTAATGAAGATTCCGAAAAGTTGTCAGATAACGTTTGAATTCTCTATTTTTACCCACGAAAAAGGCTATTATTTTCCGTTTGGCTGGTATCTGAACTTTCATAGTCATTCCCCTTTCTTTTTTCTTTTTACTCTACTGGAGAAATATCATGAAGCCCTCAAGATAGTCAATTTTCAAAGAATCCTCAACCTCAATTTCTTTTAGCCTCCTTTCACGACGCAATCTCCTTGAAGGGAAGGGGATTAACCCTTCCCTATTCATCCAACATCCCCTCCATGTCCTCTAATGAAGAAATTAATCCATCAAAATCCTCATCCTCGCCTAGCATGGTGGCAAGTGCATAGACAAGGTCAAGCGGTACGCAATAGTCTGCCGCCAAACATTCCA
>Ga0209508_1002878_pt1 | contig 10710 bp, 9 predicted proteins | sample AD_UKC129_MetaG_FD_184427 | JGI IMG/M metagenome (GOLD analysis project Ga0209508, IMG submission 184427) | Active sludge microbial communities of municipal wastewater-treating anaerobic digesters from Canada - AD_UKC129_MetaG (SPAdes) (version 2) | ecosystem: Engineered > Bioreactor > Anaerobic... | reverse complement strand
CTCTGGCTAAAGGCGCTTCCACGACTCTTACCATAGAAGCACGTGTTAACATGACTGATGTCGTGTTTGTGAACACTGCTGCTGTTGTGGGTAGTGTGTATGATCCTTACACTGCTAATAACACTGCAAATGCTACTGTGGGCGTGGCTCCTGAGGCAGATCTCGGTATAACAAAGACTGTGAACAATACGGCTCCAAGATACGGTGACATCATCAAATTCACAATGAATGTTGTGAATGTTGGACCTGATGCTGCAGAGAATGTTGTAGTTAGTGACTTATTGCCATCAGGTTTGCAGTTTGTAAGTGCGAGCAGTTCAAGTTATGATCCTGTATCTGGGATTTGGACTGTTGGAAATCTTGCGAAAGGTGCCGTGGTAAGTCTCGAGATCATAGCAAAGGTCATAGCGTCTGATGTGACTATAACAAATGTAGCTACTGTAACGAGTGACATCTATGATCCCAACCCAAGTAACAATAAGGCTTCCGTGACGATAAAAGTAGCCAAAAAACCAACACCAAAACCGCCAAAACCACCAAAACCAGGCGAAATTCCGATGCAGCCAACAGGAACACCACTATATTTAATGGTGTTTGCAGTGCTGGCAATTATTTCGGGATTCGCGGTTTCAAGAAAAATATAATCGAATTTCCCCTTTTTTCTCTTTTTTTTGTGAGTATAAGCATACTAATTTTTGCAATTTGCACAATTATCCATCAAGTATATATGTTTTTCTGTGAAATATTGATTTAAATGGGACTTTGGTGATGTCATGAAGGATCTTTCAAAGCAGATAGTATCAAAGATAAATATGATTTCACAGCCAGTTAAGATAATGCATGTGTGCGGATCTCATGAACATACAATAATGCAACATGGTATACGATACCTTTTACCAAAGGAGGTTGAAGTTGTTGCAGGGCCTGGATGTCCTGTTTGTTGTGTATCTGCGAGGGAAATTGATGAATGTGTGGAGCTTGCAAGGCAAGGTGTTACTATTACAACATTTGGAGATATGCTCCGCGTCCCTGGTTCTAATGGTTCTCTTGCTGATGCAAAGGCTGAGGGTGCTGATGTTAGGATAGTTTATGGTGTGAATAATGCTGTTGAAATTGCAAGAAAAGTTGATGGTGAGGTTGTTTTTATGGCGGCTGGTTTTGAGACAACAGCACCCACAACTGCATCTGAGATTTTAGCAGGGCCGCCTGATAATTTTTCGGTTCTTTCATGTCATCGTCTCATACCCCCTGCTTTGAGGTTTCTCATAGAATCTGGTGAGGTGAATTTGGATGGTCTTATAGAACCCGGACATGTTTCTACTGTAATAGGTATGAGGCCTTATATCCCTTTTTCTAGGGATTATGGGATACCGCAGGTTATAGCGGGTTTTAATCCTATTGATGTGCTTTTGGCTGTTTATATGATACTTCGTCAGATAAAGAGTGGTGAGGCTAGGGTTGAGAATGAATATAGGAGGGTTGTTAGGGAGGAAGGTAACCTTAAGGCTCAGGAGGCTATGAGAGAAGTTTTCTATGTTACGAATAAGGAGTGGAGGGGGTTCCCGGAGATTCCTGATTCTGTATATGAAATAAGGGGTGAGTTTTCAGATTTTAATGCAAGGGAAAAGTTTGATATAGAGGTGGAGGATGTGGTTGATTGTCCTACTGGTTGTATTTGTGGCGCTGTTTTGAGGGGTGTTGCCAGGCCTGAGGATTGTGTGCTTTTTAGGAGTGAATGCACGCCAACTAGTCCTGTGGGTGCATGTATGGTTTCAAGGGAAGGAACATGTAATATTGCGTATCGTTATAGTTCATTTTGATTACTATGAAGGCGATTGCAGTAGATATTGATGGTACCATCACGGATCCGACGAGGAAGGTGGGTATATCCGCTCTTAGAGCGTTGAGGAAGGCTGAATCCGTTGGGGTGCCTGTGATCCTTGTCACGGGTAATATTTTATGTTTTACAAGGGCGGCTTCTGTGCTTATAGGAACCTCTGGGGGTCTTGTAGCCGAGAATGGTGGTGTAATATATTCTAAGGGGGAGGTTAGGGTGCTAGGCGATATTAAGAAGGCTGAAAAAGCCTACAAGCACCTTAAGGGTTTGTATTCTGTGGATAAGGTTCAGTTTTCAGATTTTAGGGTTTCTGAGGTGGCTATATGGCGTACAGTACCGGAGGATGTTATAAAGGATGTTTTGAAGGATTTTGATGTTGAAGTTTATGATACGAGGTTTGCAATTCACCTTACAGATCCATGTGTCAATAAAGGTTCATCCCTTAGGATAGTTGCAGAGGACATGGGGATTAAAACAAGGGACATAATGGCGATAGGAGACAGTGAAAATGATATTGACTTTTTAAAGGTGGCTGGGTTAAAGGTGGCGGTTGCGAATGCAGATCCAGAGCTTAAAGGGATAGCCGATTATGTAACAACCAGAAAATATGGGGATGGAGTGGCTGAAGCACTTGAAAAATTCATATTCTGAGGGGAAAACATGTATGATATAGCAGAAAAGGCATTCAAAGAAGCCCTTAAACATGCGCAGAACGTTGAAGTATACATGCAAAAAGAGGAAACATTAGAAGTTGATATTCAACGGGACAAATTAGAAGTTGATATTCAACGGGACAAAATAGACTTGGCAAAGGAGCAACAATTAACGGGTCTAGGTTTAAGGGTAATAGAGGATGAAAGGATGGGTTTCGCTTACACCACTAATATGGAGAGAATAAATGAGACAATAGAAATGGCTGTTTCTAATTTAAGGGTGAATGAAGCGGATGAAAATTTTAAATTTTCCAACCCATCAAGTTACCCTAAGGTAAGGGGTGTCTATGATAAAAGATTTCGCGATTTTGAAGTTTTTGATGCCCATAGATTCGCGAAGAGAATGTTAAATAAAGTTTTTGATGAGGGTTGTGAACCTACCAGCGGAGGTTTTACTGCAAGTTGTCTTAGGACCCTCATAATAAATTCTAATGAAGTGGAAGTTGAATACAAAAGCACGGGCTTCGCAGCCCACATATCAGTTAATGCCAGGGAAGGTGATTTTAAGTCCACAGCTTATGAATCAGATTCATCATGTTTAATGAATCTGAAGCCTGAGAAAGTATCAAAGACGGCTTGTAGGATAGCGAAAGATTCCATCGGGGGTGAAGGGGTTGAAACAGGCGATTTTAGCGTGTTATTGGATTATCATGCTATAACTGGGATTCTTGGAACATTCACATCGGCAATAAATGCAGATAATGTTCAAAGGGGGAGATCATATCTTGCAGACAAGATCGGGGAAACAGTGGCGAATCCGACCATTAGCATATATGATGATGGTAAAATAGCAGGGGGCCTCTATTCTGCTCCTGTGGATGATGAGGGCACGCCTTCACAGCGCACACCCATAATAGAAGATGGTGTATTAGAGAATTTCATATATGATATTTACACTGCTTCTAAGGGCAAAGTTAAGAGTACTGGTAATGGTATAAGATCATCGTTTTCAGAAATACCATCGGTTTCAACAACCAACATAGTACTTGATTTTGGGGATAAAATATCATTTGATGACATTAAAAAGGGCGTGCTTGTAACTGATGTTCTCGGCGCCCACACAGCTAACCCTGTATCTGGTGATTTTTCACTTGAAGCTAATAATCCATTTTTTATAGAGAATGGGGAGATAAAATATCCGATAAAAAAGGCCATGATTTCAGGTAATATATTCAACCTTTTAAAGGATATGGTTATGGTGGATTCGAAGATAAGGCAAATAGGAGCTTTCATAACACCAAGGATACTTGTAAAAGCTTTGAGGGTTATTGGAGGGTGAGAACATACTAAAATAAAAGCTGTGCACAATATATTATAATTGATGATGTTGGAAGATTATCATCTTATAAGAGATTATAAAAAACTTCCAAGGTTTAAGGTGGCATCGTCCATAAAGGCTAGGAATGTGCCGACAGATAAACTATGGGATGAACACGAGAGAATCCGGAATAAATTCAAGGAATGTTATGAAAAACAGGTTATGGAGTCATGTGAAACATCATTTTTGGATTTAAAGATTAAAATAGCTGACAACATATTTAGGTCGTGTCATTTTTGTGAAAGGCGCTGTGACATTAACCGTGAAAAAGAAACAGGATACTGTGGAGTTCTAGAGCCTAGGATAGCATCAGAATTCCTACACTTCGGCGAGGAAACACCCCTTGTCCCAAGCCACACAGTATTCTTTTCAGGTTGCACATTCCACTGTGTATTCTGCCAAAACTGGGACATATCCCAAAACCCCCAAGGCGGCGTCTTCATAGAAGCAAAAAAACTTGCAAAGTTAATAGATGAAAAAAGACGTCGAGGATCATTCAACGTCAACTTTGTAGGCGGAGACCCCACACCCAACCTCAACTACATCCTAAAAGTCATATCATACTTTGAAGAAAACATTCCCATAATATGGAACAGCAACTTCTACATGTCAAAAGAAGCCATGAAACTACTAGACGGTATCATAGACCTATACCTCACAGATTTCAAATTCGGAAACAACAAATGCGCCAAGACACTAGCAGACGCGAAAAACTACTGGAAGATAATCACAAGGAACCATCTCTTAGCCAAAAAATCAGCCGACATGATAATAAGACACCTAGTACTCCCAGGACACCTTGAATGTTGCACGATACCCATACTATCATGGATAGCGGACAAACTAGGCGAAAACACCCCAATCAATATAATGGGCCAATACAGGCCAGTATACCATGCCATGGAATACCCGAAAATAGACAGATACCCCACAAGGGAAGAAATTTACACCGCAAGGGAATATGCAAGAGAATTAGGCCTCACCAACCTATTATAGGTGGAATAATGAAAAATATTATAATAACCGGAAGGCCAAGAAGTGGTAAAACAACCCTAATCAAAAAAATAAAAAACCATCTTGAAGAAAAAGGGGCTGCCATAGGTGGAATATTCACGCCAGAAATAAGAAAAGGCAATAAAAGGATAGGATTCAAGATAATAGATATAATGACGGGCGAAGAAGGTATACTATCAAAGAAAGGGAGCCCAGGGCCCAGGGTAGGATCCTATGGGGTTAACATTGAAACCATCAAAAGGGTGGGCGTGCCCGGAATCGAAAGGGCTATAAGATCCGCAGATTATATCTTGATAGATGAGGTTGCGCCAATGGAGCTTAAAGACCCAAATTTCATGTTGAGGGTTGAAGAGGCGCTTTCAAGCGACAAGATTGTGATAGCAGCATTCCACAGGGGGCTCATCCGAAACATAAAGGATAGGGGAGACGTTCAAATATTCATGATCAACCCAGAAAACCGCAAACTCATATATGAAAAGATAAAAAGTATAATAGAGGGAAAATAATGGAATGTCAAGATTACGGTCTTACAAGGACGCTTGAAAGGGAAAACCTTAACTTAAACCCCCTACAGAGAGGGGGGCTCCTCCCAGCAGATGCACGTGAAGCACTCTATGAATTCGCAGACGGTTATAGCATATGTGACTATTGTGAAGGACGATTAGACCAGATAAGAAAACCAGACATCATAAGATTCCTTGAGGACCTGGCAGACTTCATAAAAGTTGATGTTGTAAGAACAGTACATGGTGCAAGGGAAGGAAAATTTGTAGTGATGCACGCAATCTGCGATAAAGGAGACACCATCATCGTGGATGGAAATGCACATTACACAACACATTTAGCAGCCGAAAGAAATCAACTCAAAGTAATCGAAGCACCAAATAATGGGTATCCAACATTTGAGATAAAACCGGAAACTTACAGAGAAGTGTTGGAAGATGCAATTGACAAAACCGACATAAAACTCGCCTTACTTACACATGTCGACGGAGACTATGGAAACCTTACAGATGCGAAAAAGATCGCCTCAACTTGCAAAAAATTGGGCGTGCCACTACTCTTAAATTGCGCGTACTCCATAGGTAGGATGCCGATAGACGCCAAGAAGATCGGGGCAGATTTCATCGTGGGAAGCGGGCACAAGAGCATGGCAGCCTCGGGGCCGATAGGGGTGCTTGGCATGACCAGCGAATGGGAAGACATCATTCTTAAAAGGTCCGAACGCCACGAAAAAAAGGAAATAGAAATGCTAGGATGTACAAGTAGAGGGGCTCCAATCGCAACATTAATGGCATCATTCCCACATGTAAAAGAGAGAGTTCAAAGATGGGGGGAAGAAATCAAAAAGACAAGATACTTCGTAGAAGAAATGGAAAAGCTAGGTGAAATAATACAATTAGGCGTCAAACCAAAAGAACATGACCTTATAAGATTCGAGACACCCATATTTGATAACATAGCAAGTTCGCATCCAAGAAGGGGCTTCTTCTTATATGAAGAGCTTAAAGAGAGGAGGATAGTTGGTATAAAGAGGGGTCAGACCCGATGGTTTAAATGTAGCATATATGCCATGAACATGGAACAAATAAGGTATATAATCAATGCTTTCAGGGATATTATAAAAAAATACCAAAGCTGAAGCTTATATTATCGGGAATTGTATCTCCACGGAATCTACATGATAGACTTCACGAGGCGAACCTATCACATCCAAGTTATTTTCCTCAACAAAGGCTATAAGGGACTCATAGGCGGCCTTCCTACCAGAATCTTTATAAGAGGTGTATAAAACTTTATGCCCCGGGATCGTCACAATATTCACACGATCGCTACCTTCAACCTCCTCTTTTATAGGGAAACCCACATCATATCTCCCATCCTCTTTAAGGGGGCTTGTATAAAATATTACAAAACCAGGGCCCTTGATATTAGCATCATTTGCCTTGAGCCATTCCTCGAGTTCATGGAGTAGTTTTCTGGTCTTCTTCAAACATCCAGTATATGGTATAACAGCTATGAGTTCTTCCGGGATTGTTTTAATTTTTATCATGATGAAAACCACCAGATTGGGAAAGTTATCATACTAGAAAAAGCTGATGATTCTATGAATATAGGTAGGCTTCTTTTTTATGGGATTTTCTGTTCTATTCTTTGAAGGTTTTGACGCCGGGACTGGGATTTGAACCCAGGGGGAGCGAAGCTCCACGGGATCTCAAGTCCCGCGCCTTACCTGGCTAGGCTATCCCGGCACATGAAAATAATATAACCTAAACTTGTGTGGGTTTTTTAGCCTTTGAGTTCTATTTCTATACTAACATTATCTGGTACGTTTACCTTCATAACCTGGCGCATTGCCCTTTCATCGGCTTCTATTCCCACGAGTCTTTTATGGATTCTCATCTCCCATTTTTCCCAGGTGGCGGTTCCTTCGCCGTCTGGGGATTTGCGGGTTGGTACTATAAGCCTCTTGGTTGGGAGGGGTATGGGACCTGAAATGTCAACTCCGGTTCTCTCTGCTATCTTTTTTATCTGTTCACAGACGTATTCCAATTTTTTCGGGTCTGTTCCTGTGAGTTTGATGCGTGCCTTCTGCATTTTCATCCTCCAAAAAAATATAATATGAGGGGTTTATTTTGCTGGTACTAGGTCTATGCACATTCCAGCCGCTACAGTCTGCCCCATGTCTCTTATGGCGAATCTGCCCATGTGTGGGATGTCTTTGATCTTTTCTATTACAAGTGGTTTGGTTGGCTGTATTTTGACTACTGCGGCGTCTCCTGTTTTTAGGAAGTCTGGGTTTTCTTCTTGCACTTCACCGGTTGCTGGGTTTATCTTCTGGATGAGTTCTATGAATGTGCATGCGACCTGGGCTGTGTGACAGTGGAATACTGGTGTGTATCCTACTGTTATGACACCTGGGTGTTGTAGCACAACTACTTGGGCTGTGAATTGTTTGGCGACTGTTGGTGGCGTGTCTGGGTGTCCTGCAACGTCACCTCTTCTTATATCATTCTTTCCAACGCCTCTAACATTGAATCCTATGTTGTCACCGGGTTCGGCTTGTTCTATGCGTTCATGGTGCATTTCGATGGATTTGACTTCACCGCTCACGCCTGGTGGCTCGAATATGACGTTGTCGCCTGTTTTTATGACTCCTGTTTCTACTCTGCCAACTGGTACTGTGCCCACTCCTGTTATGGAGTATACGTCCTGTATTGGTATCCTTAATGGCAAGTCTACCGGTTTTTCTGGTGGTTTTAGTTGATCTAATGCTTCTACTATTGTTGGGCCCTTGTACCATGGTGTCTTATCGCTCTTTTGGGTTATGTTGTCGCCTACGAATGCTGAGACTGCGACGAATGGAACTTCTTTGGGTTTGTAACCGACTGTTTTGATGAGTTCGCTCACTTCATCTTTAACTTCATTGTATCTGTCTTCGCTGTAATCTACTAGGTCCATTTTGTTTATTGCGACGATTAGCTGGTCTATGCCGAGTGTCCTTGCTAGGAATACGTGTTCTTTGGTCTGTGGCATCACACCATCGTCTGCTGCCACGACTAGTACTGCTGCATCTGCTTGTGATGCTCCTGTGATCATATTTTTAACGAAGTCGCGGTGTCCTGGACAGTCCACGATGGTGAATTCATACTTTTTTGTTTCGAATTTTGTATGTGCAAGGTCTATTGTCAGTCCTCTTTCTCTTTCCTCTGCTAATCTGTCCATAACATACCTGAATTTGTCTTCTCCTTCAGCTAATTGCTGTTCACTGATGACTCCTGCTTGTAGGAGAAGATGACCTACAAGTGTGGATTTTCCATGGTCTACGTGTCCAATAAATGCCAAGTTTATGTGTTCTTTCTCTTTAGCCATAATATTACCTCCAAAATATTCTGTGATGATCTGGAACCTTTGATCATTTCCCATAAGAGGGGGTTAAATCTCATATTTTACTATTTTATTATATAAGTTTATGTACTTTAACTAAGGTAGTGGTCGGCACCATATGGTTCGGGTGATAGACCTTTCCTTGCTCTTATCTCCCGTATAATCGTTTTTTGGAGTTCATCTGGTAACTTTTCAAATCCTGCGTTTTCAGTGGACCAGAGGCATCTTCCCTCCGTAGCTGATCTAATGTCACCTGCAAAGCCGAACATTTCAGCGACTGGAACCTTAGCTTCCACTGTCACCATATCACCTTCCTGGCTCATATCTAGGATTTGACCCCGTCTATTCTGAATTTCACGCGTAGCATTACCCATATACTCTTGGGGGACGTTTATGAAAACCTTCTGTATTGGTTCGAGGATCTTGGGTTCAGCCATCATCATAGCCGCGTAAATAGCTCTTCTCACAGCAGGGAGCACCTGAGCAGGCCCCCTGTGCACAGCATCCTCGTGGATCTTAGCATCCATAAGTTTGATCTTTACGCCCATCACCTTTTCTTTTGCCATTGGACCATCATCTACCGCGCTTTCGAACCCGTCTAATATGAGTTCTTTTATCTCATCAAGGTATTGGATACCCCTTGTCATGTTTATGAAGAGGTTCCTTTCATACACATCCCATACTCTCCTAGCCTCCTCTTTACTGAGACCAGCTTCTATGAACTTATTAGCCATCTCCTTACCTTTTATACGACCTTCTTTGATCCGGCCTTCTTGTATGGCCTTAAACACTGACTCTTCCAGTGGTTCTATGGTTATATAGAATCTGTTATGTTTGTTGGGTGATTTGCCTTCTACAGGACCTGCAGTGTCTATGACAGTCTCTCTGTAGACTACTATTGGCTCTGAGGTTTCTATTTCAACGCCTTTTTCGTTTATCCTATAGGCGATTATTTCAAGGTGTAATTCACCCATACCAGATACGAGGTGTTCACCAGTTTCTTCGTTTATCTCGACTTTTACTGTGGGGTCCTCCTTTGCTATTTGTCTCAGAACCTCTATAAGTTTTGGGAGGTCCTTGGTATTCTTTGCTTCAACTGCAACTGTGACAACAGGTTCTGAAATGTGCTCTAGGCTTTCAAATGCTTCTATTTTCCTCTCGGGATCGCATACTGTTTCGCCTGCAACAACATTCTTGGCACCTGTTATCGCCACAATGTTACCAGCAGGGACAACATCAGTGTTTATCCTTTCTGGGCCCATATAGACTCCAACTTGTTGAACTCTGGATGTGGCGTGGGATCCTACTAAGAATATTTCATCGCCCTTTTTGATGGTTCCGCCGAATATACGGCCAGTTGCCACTTCACCGGCATGTTTATCTATTCTAACATCTGTTACCATGACTGCGAGCGGCCCTTTTGGGTCTGTTTTGAGCATGGTTTGGCCTTCTTCGCTTTCTAGGTCTCCTTGCCAGATGATTGGCACTCTGTAGGTTTGGGATTCTGATGGGCTTGGCAGGTGTTTCACAACCATTCCGAGGAGTACTTTGTGTAGTGGGACTTTTTGGGCTAGTTCTTTTTGTCTGTCTTCTTTACAGTATTGGTATATGTCTTTGAAGGTTATGCCTGTTTCTTGCATTATGGGTATGTTGATGGCCCAGTTGTAGTATGCTGATCCGAAGGCTACGCTACCGTCTTCTACTTTTACTTGCCATTTTTCTTTGAATTTTTTAGGTGCCATGCTTTTGATTAGCTTGTTTACTTGGCTTATTATTTTTATGAATCTTTCTTGGAGTTCTTCTGGTTTGAGTTTGAGTTCGTTTATTAGGCGGTCGACTTTGTTTATGAATAGTACTGGTTTTACATGTTCTTTGAGGGCTTGTCTTAGTACTGTTTCTGTTTGGGGCATTACGCCTTCGACTGCGCAGACCACGACCAC
>Ga0209508_1002876_pt1 | contig 10727 bp, 10 predicted proteins | sample AD_UKC129_MetaG_FD_184427 | JGI IMG/M metagenome (GOLD analysis project Ga0209508, IMG submission 184427) | Active sludge microbial communities of municipal wastewater-treating anaerobic digesters from Canada - AD_UKC129_MetaG (SPAdes) (version 2) | ecosystem: Engineered > Bioreactor > Anaerobic... | reverse complement strand
TGGTATGTATATATGAGGTTGAGATTAAAGCATAGGGAAAAGCTAACATAAATGTTTATTACTCCCTCCCACCTCCTAATTTAATACCCTTCAATCTTCCATAATCATAACACTTTATTTTCATTTTTATGATAAATATCACAGTTTGACTATTTAAGATATTTTTATTATATTTTTGTATTAAATAATTAAAAACAACAATATGAAAAGGATAGTAATTTTAGGTGGTGGTACAGCTGGTACAATAATGGCAAATAAATTAAGAGAAGCACTAGAAAGAAATGAATGGGAGATTACACTGATAGACAAAGATAAAACTCATTATTATCAACCAGGGTTTTTATTTATACCTTTTGAAATTTATAAAAAACAAGATGTTATAAAACCCAAGATGGATTTCATACCAGCAGGTATTGATATGATTTTTTCTGAGATTGATAGGATCGATGCCGAGAATAATCAAGTAATACTGCAAGATGATAAACACATAAAATATGATATTTTAATTATTGCTACTGGTACTGACATTAGACCAGAAGAAACTCCAGGACTAAAGGATAAATTATGGTATAATAAAATTTTTGATTTTTATAGTTTAGATGGAGCATTGGCATTGAGAGATTTCCTGAGAGGATGGGATGGTGGTACTATGGTCGTTAATATAGTAGATGTTCCCCATAAATGCCCTGTAGCTCCATTGGAATTTTCTTTTTTAGCTGATGAATATTTTACTAAAAAAGGTATAAGAAATAAGGTAAATATTAAATATGTTACGCCACAAACAGGTGCTTTTACTAAACCACGTGCTAATAAAATGTTAAGTGGTCTTTTAGAAGAAAAAAATATTGAAATTATCCCAGATTTTTATATAGATAGGGTAGATAATGAGAAATCTAGTATTATTGCTTATGATGGTAGAGAAATTCCCTTTGATTTACTTACTGTAGTACCATTAAATATGGGTAGTGATGCTATTGGTAGAAGTGGATTAGGCGATGACCTCAATTATATTCCTACTAATAAGTATACTCTTCAGAGTGAAAAATTTGAAAATATTTTTGTAATTGGAGATGCAGTAAATTTACCTACTTCTAAAGCTGGTGCTGTAGCTCATTTCTCTTCAGACATTTTATTTGAAAATATTATGAGCTTTATTGAAGGTAGACCATTAAGAGCTAAATTTGATGGACATGCTAATTGCTATATAGAAACAGGCTACGGCAAAGGTTCATTGATAGATTTTAATTATGAGACAGAACCACTTCCAGGTACTTTTCCATTACCAGGCATAGGACCTTTTGGGCTATTAAAAAACACAAAAATGAATCATTATGGTAAAATTATGTTTCGCTGGATGTACTGGCACTTACTATTGCCTGGTAAAGAGTTACCTATAGAACCTTTGATGACAATGGCTGGTAAATGTGAAAAATGTTAATTATTATGGAAGAAATTACAATACAAAATCAAATAAATGAGCTTAATAATAAAGTAGATACTCTGCTTGAATATATTATAGCTCAAAATAAAAAGAATCAAGCTATAGATGATTTCATTGATGATGCATACAAGGTAGGTATAGATCTTTTCAAAACTAGTGCAGTAGAGTTAGATAATAATGGTGTAGAAGTTGACATGGATGAAGTCAAAATTCTTATTTTCAAATTATTAAAAAATATTCAAACTTTTAATACTTTGATAAATATGCTAGAAAGTATGGTAGACTTAGTGAAAGACGCTACACCTATAGCACGTGAAATGATTATAGATATAACATATCAGCTAGATAAATTGGAAAAAAATGGAACTATAGAATCTCTAAAAACTATTACCACTAATCTAACCAATCCATATTTATTACAATCTTTAGCAAAAATTTCATCTGCTATCACTAGTGTGAAACCAGATGAAAAATTAGATAATATCTCAATGTTCAAATTAATGAAATCATTGAACAATCGAGAGGTTAAAAGTAGTTTAAGTTATTTAATAAGAATTTTACAAGAAATTAACAAAAAACAATAAACATTATGGCAACAAAAGTAATAGCAGGTAAAACTGTTAATGTAAATGAAGAAGGCTATCTATTAGATCCTAAAGAATGGACAATAGATATAGCTCATGAAATAGCAAAAGAAGAAGGCATCACTCTTACACAAAAACACATAGATGCCATCAACTTTATAAGAGATAAAGTACTAAGCGGCGAAACACTGTCTATGCGTTCTATTAGTAAGTCTGGAATTATTACAGTGAAAGAGTTATACGAATTATTCCCTGGTACTCCTCTGAAATTAGCTTGTAAAATAGCAGGTGTACAAAAACCCGCTTCTTGTGTATAGTAATTAATAAAATTTTAAAATTATGGAAAAAGAAGAATTCCCCTTAAAAAAAGTATGTATTATTTGTTCTAAAGGTTCATTAGAAACAGTTTATCCCGCTTTAGTTTTAGCTAATGGTGCATTATTAGAAGGGATAGAAGTAAAATTATTTTTTACTTTTTTTGGATTAGATGCTATTAATAAAAAATTTAACAAAAAAATCCACACTCCTGTAGTTGGTAATCCAGCATTACGTTTACCTGGTAATATCCCATTTCCTACATTACTTGGCATTTTACCTGGTATGGAAAACCTCACTACTGCTATGATGAAAAATACAATGAATAAATTAGATATTCCTACTGTACCAGAATTTATCGAATATATAAATGCTGGTGGTGGCGAAATATATGCTTGCAAACTAGCTATGGATATGTTTGGCATTAAAAGAGAAGATCTTATTGATGAAGTAAAAGATGTGCTAACCGTAGGCGAATTTTATGCTAAATGTGGCGGTCAAGGCACTCAGATTATTTTTATTTAATTAGTAATTTGAATTAGAATGTTTTTGATTAAATTTTTTCTTTACAGTTTTGCTAATAAAAAAATCAAAGAAAATTATCACTAGAGAATTGATTTGCTAAAAACATTTATTTTAGTCGAGCAATTGATGAATTTATCCTAATAATTAGTTAACAAATCATTCCAAAATGCAGTTATATTAATGTTAAGAATTGATTTAGTGTTTATTCAATTATAACAAAAATTTTAGCACATTTTATTAGCTAAACAATATTAATATATCAATTGATTTATCACTTCTAGATGTTCTTCTAATGCTACGTCAATGTTCCCTATGGTATCATCTAATTTCAGTTCTTTGGCAAAATAAACTTGAATATCCTCTCCTACATTTATTTTACAATCATCTTGAAAAAATACCTCTAACTGTGGTAAATAGTCAAATTGATGGTCATAAATTATGATTAAACATTTGAATTTTTGCAACTGATATTGGAAAGCACCAGCATAGATGCCAGTAGGAGGAATAATTTTCTCGACTTCATCAGTTTGTACAACTATTCTAGTTAAATCATTATCAATTTTTTCTATATTTAAAACTTTACCAAAAAAAGGAAAATGAGATTGCAAATAAGCATTAGCTTTTTGTATTAATCCCTGATTGAGTGTCTGTCTGATTCTAGTAGATGAAACTGTCTCTTGATCTATTTCTTGTTGTGGTATTTCCTCTACCATGAAACCAAAATAATCTTTCATCTCATACAAATATTGATAATCTCCTTGTTTATCATAGCCAAAATGATGATTAAAGCCTACTACAATGACTTTAGCATGCAGTTTATTTACCAAAAAATTTTTAACAAATTGCTCTGCAGAAACTTTAGAAAACTCATAAGTAAAGTGAATTATAAACAAATGGTCTAATTTAGTTTCCTGTAATAAATGAATTTTTTCATTTTGAGTACAAATCATTTTTAGATTTTTACCTAAAGTATCAGGATAAAGCACTTTGCGTGGATGTGGAGAGAATGTAATAAGAGTAGACTCACCTTTAACTTTTTCACTTAATACCTTTAAACGCTTGAGAATAGCTCTATGTCCGGCATGCACTCCATCGAAAGTACCGATAGTTACTACTGGGTTTAATATTTTATAATTTTCATCAAAGCTATAATGTATTTCCATTTTTTAAATTAAAATATTAACAGTTTTATTTATTAAATTGAGTGAAATATGCTACTTTTTCTAAAGAGGTTATCATGTCATATTCTTCGAGATAAATATTAGAAGGGACTTTTAGTGGTATTGTAGTAAAATTAAGAATTCCTTTAATGCCAGATTTTATTAATATTTCAGAAACTTCTATTGCTACAGTTGTTGGCACAGTTAATACAGCAATATTAATATTTAATTCTTTTATAAGCTTACCAGCATCATTAATGGAGTAGCAAGGAACACCACAGCACATTTTGTCGATTTTATTCTGATCATTATCAAAGCAAGCTATAATTTTGAGATATCTATTTTTATCTTTTAAATAGTTTAGCATAGCTCTACCTAGATTACCAATACCTACCAGGGCTACATTCTGTACTGTATTTCCATCAATTATTGAATTAATTTTTTCTATCAATTTATTAACTTCATAGCCACGTCTGAGGGTTCCATTATAACCTATCAGCATCATATCTCGTCTAACTTGTTCTGGCGTAATATGAATCAAATTAGCCAGCTCATGTGAATAAATGTAGCCTTTCTGGTCATAATTTAAAGTTATTAAAACCCTTCTATATTTGCTTAAACGTTCTATTGTTTTTTCTGGTAATACCATAGAAATAGATTTTAAATATTAATTAATTGATTGATTAGAGTTATTATTTTTTGGTAAAATTATAGTAAATTCTGTAAACTCATTTAATTTACTTGCTACATCTATAGTACCATTATACAGCTCTATCATCCTTTTAACTATTGACAACCCTAGTCCTGTGCCAGAGAGGCGTCTAGATTTAGCTTCTGCACTTCTATAAAACTCATCAAATATTTTGGATAAATCATCTGGGGCAATGCCAATACCTGTATCTTTAATTTTAATAATAATGCTACTATCAGTTTCCTCCCCTTTAATAATTACTTTACCATTATTTTTGTTATATTTTATAGCATTATTTATTAAATTATTAAAAAGAATTTCCATTTCATTTTTACTAGCAAAAAAATTTAAAGGGCTTTTAATATCTATATCGAAACTTATAGATTTCTGAATAGCTAAAGGTCTCTGACTATCTACACAAAAATTAATTATATTTTTTAAAGATAAAAACTCTTTTTCTCCAATAGTTTTATCAGAATTCAAATTTGTGAAATCAAGAAGATCCATTATGAGAGCTCTCATATCATCGAGTTTATTTAGCATTTTATCTATTAAATCCATATAATTATCAATATTAGGTCCTAGTTGTTTTTCTTTCATCATCATCATATATCCTTCTAAGGTATTAATAGGAGTTTTGAGCTCATGAGATAAAATGGATAAGAACTTAAAACGAATCTTACGTGCTTCTCTGTCCATATCTTTGAGGATATTATTCAGATAGATTTGCTTAGTAGCAGTTTCTATAGCATTTTTTAATTCTCCTGGAGTGAAAGGTTTGGGTATAAAATCAAAAGCACCGTGTTTAGTAGCCTCTAAAGCAATATCTAATGAAGCAAAAGAAGTAATTATAAGGATTTTGACATCAGGATAATGTTCATTTATATAAGGCATAATATCTATCCCTTGCATACCTGGCAGTTTATTATCTAGCAAGATAATATCTATGTGTGTATCTCTAAGAATTTCTAAAGCTCGCTCTGCACTCTCTGCCTCATAAACATCTATTTCTATTGATTCATCTAAAAAAGGAAAATCAATGTGATAATTATTCAATGCCCTTTTAATGGCCATTCTTATTCCTTCCTCATCATCTACTATCAAAACATTATATTTCATAAATTATTTTTTGATTGTTATCAACTGCTCGATAATTTTATTTAACACATCTGGTCTAATACCTTTTTCACAATATTTATCTATAGGTAAAAGTTCAGGCGAATTTTTAAACTCTTGAGAAAAAGAATATCCAGTTTCATTTGTAATAGCTGTTAACAAAATTATTGGTATTTCTGGTGAATTTGCTTTTATTTTTCTAGCTAATTGTAAACCACTATCCTCCTCCTCCATCATAAGATCTAAAATTGCCAAATCGAATTGTATATCTTTTAGCCTACTCTCTGCAGATCTCTGCGATGGCAAATACATAGTATCATAACCAAATTTATTTAAATAAAACAACATTTGGTCAGCAAAATCTGGATCATCATCTACTAATAAAATTTTTATTTTTTCCATATATTTTTTATTAAAAAATTTAAAAACAAAATAAAAAAATTGATATTACACAAATATTATAATTTTTTTCATTATCTGTACTATATTTCAATATCGCTCCTATTCTTATCATTCTCCATTATTCCCGTTCTCCCCATCTCCAAGTCTCCCAATCTCCCAGTCACCATTATTTCCCTTTACCTTGCGGTATAAAAATAAAAAATTTTGTATAAGTAGGACCTTTAGTAGGATCAGCATTGCTCTCTACTTCTATTTTGCCTTTATGCATTTTTATAATACCATAAACAGTAGCTAATCCTAAGCCAGTACCCTTGCCGACAGGTTTAGTAGTGAAAAATGGTTCAAAGATTTTAGTCAAATTATTATTAGGAATACCTATACCATTGTCATATACTGTCATCACTAAATAGTTATCTTTAGTTTGTGCTTCCAGAATTATCTCTCCATTATTATTATTAATAGCATCGATAGAATTTTGTATCAAATTAGTTATCACTTGAAGCATCTGTTCCACATCGATATTGGCTTCTAGGCTAGGTGGATTTATATTTATTTTTACATCAATATTTTCGGGTATTACGACAGAATGTATAGCTTTATTAAATAGTTCATCGATAGAAATTTTTTCATATTGCACTTGATTTTTTCTAGCAAAGTTTAATAAACCTCTAACTATTTGTCTACATCTTTCAGCCTGAGAAACTATCATTTCCAGATCATTTCTTTTAGGATCATCAGTAGGACATTCATCATATAAGATATTAGCATACATAATTATGACGCCTAATGGATTATTCAATTCATGAGCTATTCCAGCACTTAGTTGTCCCATAGTAGCCAATTTTTCAGTTTTTTTAAGAGCTTCCTGAGCATCCTGTAATTCTTTATTAGAAATATTAAGCTCTTCTAATAAACTATGCAATCTATCAATAGTATAGGGCAAGCACATTTCAGTTTCAGCTATGCCTTTTATTATAGCAATAGCATGTTCTCTACAGGTATTATAACCACAAGCACCGCAATTGAGTTCATCTTCAGGCGTTGTTTTCCCTAATTCTATTAAAACAGATCTAATCTCATCCTCGCTAGGAACAAGGTCTATAATAGGTGTAGGAGAATATTTAACAGATAAATCAATATTATCGAGCCAATAATCTAAATCACTTTGCCACTGCTCCCAATTTATATTTTTTAATTTTCTTTTAACATAATTAGAAACGAAAGCCTCTTTAGCAAATCTATTACTGAGAGAAGTAGTACCAGGCCCCATGATACATCCATCACAACAAAGTAATTCTAGATTTTCCTCACCCCAAGTTTTAGAATGAAATTCTTTCAAAGCTTCTTGAAAATCTTCACGACCTTCAGCAGCGATGATGTTACTTTTGTATAATTTATCATCAATATCTACAGTTTGTATGAGTCCTCTAGATACTGGGAATATAGCACCTAACCCACCATATGGAGGATCAAAATTAGCAGGTTCTATCGACTCTTTATTAATATTATTTTTTTGCAATAAACTCCTTAGTTCTCTATAAGTAATTTTGTAATCTACCTCATCCCAATCATCTTTTTTAGCAATGCAAGGACCGATAAAAACAGTTTTAATATCATTATTAAACATAGTTTTTACTACTCTATTCATCGCATTCATAGGTGAACATATTGGCAAAAGATTATCAGTAAGCTCGGGATAATATTTTCTAACAAATTTCACAATAGCGGGACAATCAGAAGTAATATACTGCATATTATTATCACTGCCAACTAAATTTTTAAAAGTATGAGCTACAAGGTCTGCACCAAAAGCAACTTCAAAAACATAATCAAAACCTAATTTCTTGAGTACACCTACGAAATTTTGATGTGTTTTAAAGTCAGAAAATTCTGATGGGAAGCTAGGAGCCACTAAAGCAGCCACTTTCTCATTAGTATGTAAAAGATCATCTACTTCATCAGAATGTTTTACATAATCTTTAGCTCCTTGGCTACAAACTTTTACACAATTACCACAGGTTATACATCTATCTGGTAAAATATCTGCTTGTCCATTAAAGATTCTAATAGCTTTAGCGGGGCATTCTCTCACACATGTATAACAAACCTTACATCTATTCTGAACAGTAAAAACTAATTGATGATATTCCAAATTCATGCCTTCCATAGTGCTTCCTCTTTTATTAAATCTTTATTAATATTGTATATCTGTGAAATTAAAGGATTTTTTGAAGATAAAAATCTTTTTATTTTATATTTAGACTGAAAAAGTCTCCCTCCACCATTTATACAACCATCTTTACATGCCCAGCACTCTATTAATGAGAGACTATTGCTAGAAAATTCATTTTTGAAAAATTTATTTATTTCTTCTATAGTGCTCAAACTCACTAAAGAGTATTTATCTTTATTAATTAAAAAATCAATATTTTTATTATCTTTTTGTCCAGTTAAAAAGAAATTAATTTTTGAACCATTCTCTAATTGCATTTTAGATTCATTAGCTACGATTTTTAATAAATTATACATAGAAATATTAGCATAGAGTCCACCTATAGAATAAGAATAATTATTTTTTGATTTAATCTTTGGCATTAGGTCATTTAACTGCGCTAGAGTATATCCATTACGAAGTAAATATGTTAAAAAGTCTCTAACATTAGCAACAGTAATGTTATAAGTTAAACTACTATAATTCTGAAAAGCTTCATTTTTATAAGCAGAGCAATTAGACAATATTAGTATAGGATTATCACTACCAGCTAATTTGATCGCCGCATCTAGTGGTGCAGACGTCTTGCTAATATACTCAGAAAGCTCTGGAAATTTTTGTTTTATATATTCTAAACTAGCTGGGCATAAATTAGAAATAACTGGAGTTTTTAGGTTTTTTACTGTTAAATAATCCATATATAGTTTAGCATCGATAAATTCTCCCAAATTAATTAAATTTTTAAATCCTAAAAATTGACATAAATTTATAAATGATAAAATTGGAGTTTTAGTGAAATTAGCATTTATTTGAGACATTAAACTATATGCAGCAGCAGGATCAAAAATTAATGTAGTCTCTTTGGGTAGAATATTAACTGCGTCGAGATAGGATTTTTCATATAAAGCACTTGTGGGACAATGATAAGAACATTGTCCACAATGAAAGCAATTTGATAAATTAATCGGTTTGCCCATAGTAGAAATAATAGTTTTTTTAGTACCAATAAATGCATGATTAAAAACATCGCAATGCATCATTTCATTACATATTTTCACACAAATGCCACAGGAGATGCATTTATTTATATTTTTGGCTATTACTGGGCTAGAGACATCTTTTTCTTTTGCATCAGTAGGTATATATCGCCATATAATTTCATTAACTCCATATTGCAAAGCATAATTTAGCAAATCACATTTTATAGATTTTTGACAAGTATTGCACTCCAAAGAATGCTGTGACAAGATCAATTCTAGCACATTTCTACGAATGTCAATCAATTTGGGAGAATGAGTATAAATTTTTAAAGGATTATTGACATTGATAGTGCAAGCCTGTATAGGTTTATTAAAACCCTCTATCTCTACCACACAAAGTCTACAAGCATAGTTAGGAGAAACATTCTCTAAATAGCAAAGATGCGGGATATCATATCCTAATGATAATAAAGCATTTAATAAATTAGTGCCAGATTCTATTTTATATTCTTGGTCATTAACAACAATATTAATTTTCATTTTTTTAAATTTATAGCTGAGAATTTACAAATATTTTCACAAAGTCCACATCCCACACATTTACCATCTAAAATCACAAATAAATTTATTCTTTTTTCGATAATAGCATTTACGGGACATTCGACTAAACAAAGTCCACAACCAGTGCACAAATCCTCATTTATCACATATGATCTCAAACCTACACATTTAAAAGATCTACAATATTTGTCAAAAATATGTTCTTCTATCTCTTCTCTGAAAGCAGTATAAGCAGAAATAAAAGGCTGAGAAAGACTTTTTCCCAATGCACACAATGAAGATTCGGTTACAGTTTTATCCAATTTATTAAAGGACAAAATAGTTTTTAATCTATATAAAGCGAAATGGGGAATTTGAGGATTATTAGCTTGAGATAAATAATTAACAAGCTCAGACCACACTCTAGATCCGTATAAACAAGGGATACATTTACCACAGCTTTGTTCAGTTAATATCTCAGCAATATGCTGTAGCAACTGTACTACACATTGATTATCTGAGAAAGCAAAAATAGTAGAAGTGCCCAGATAATTAGTTTCTTTTTCAATATCATAAAGAGATTTTTCTAAATTATCTAGTCCAAAAAATCTACCTGTGATTCCACCAATATGAAACCCTTTAATAGCAATTTGATTTTTTAGCCCACCACCTATTTTAAAAATAACATCTGCTATGCTAGTATCCATTGATATTTCATAAATGCCATAATTTTCTATTTCTCCACAAAGAGTAACTATTTT
>Ga0209508_1002874_pt1 | contig 10734 bp, 12 predicted proteins | sample AD_UKC129_MetaG_FD_184427 | JGI IMG/M metagenome (GOLD analysis project Ga0209508, IMG submission 184427) | Active sludge microbial communities of municipal wastewater-treating anaerobic digesters from Canada - AD_UKC129_MetaG (SPAdes) (version 2) | ecosystem: Engineered > Bioreactor > Anaerobic... | reverse complement strand
TGTTACAATTGGTAAGATATTTTAATACATCCATTATTCATTCCCCCTTTTAATATTCAGTTGCTGAATAATAGTTTTTTCTAGCCCTGTCTATTTCTTCAGGTGTAAACGGCTTTTCTATACAATGCTCCAGGAACTCTGTTCCGATAGGCAGTCTTCTGTAGTCACTTCTCACACGTTCTACAAGATGGTTATTAGTTAAGAACTTCAATAACAATCTCAAATCATCTCTTGGTAAGCCTGTATAGTCTTCCAAAGTAAACCTGTTGAAGTATGGTAATTGATATAACGTCTTAACAGTTTCATTAAAGTCTTGTAGGGGTAATAATGCGAATGATGCACGTATCTTAGCTATATTAGCCTCTGAGGAGTCAGTGTTAACTCTTTCTTGTTCGCTTAATTTATCATAGCCCATGCTCTTAGTACTGTATATTCTATCCAGGAAATTAACTACAAACTCTACATGTTCTTTCTTAACTACAACATCTTCCCCATCTGTAGTTGAAAATACGCAACACGCACACGCTATTGATAACCTAGCAATCTTAATACGTTGATCGGCCGCCTCGACTAAAGGCACCCTAGAAGTATACTTTTTACCCATCTGTGTTGCTAACTTTAATATTGTAGCAACAGCATCATCCTCAAACTTAATATGTTCTGGTCTGCGGCTCCACGCCCACAGCACTCTCATATTACAATGGTCTGACGTGTATATGTGAGGTACTGCAGGTATATCGTCTAGGCTTCTATTAACTAGCGATGGGTTGACATCTCCAGACGCTACTGCAATAGCTAGGTCTAATCTTCTAACGTCTTCTGCTTTACCAAATAACTTTAATATAGACATAACACCATAAGTCTCAGCATTAAGTGGTCTACCGTTTCTAGGATTAGATATATAAATGGCCCTTGTTCGCGCTGTGGTCTCAGCTGTTATAACTCCTGTAGTTTTTGCGATACCTGATGAACGCACGTCTGACATCTGTGCTAGATCTTCTTCACTAAGACCGGATAGCTCATCTATAGCTAATAGTCCTCCATCATTCAGTGGGAAGGCTCCCCATACTAAGAACCACCTCTTATTGTTCTGTTGCATATTGTATACTAAACCAGTACGCCTTGAGGACTCACCAGAGTGTAGTTCTCCTAGCTTGTAATGGTTCATCAGTCTTTCTACGAGTGTAGTTTTAGCCTGACCTGAATCCCCAATGATTAACAATTCTCCCCAGCCTCTGGTTACAAACTGCTCCTGGAAATAGAAATTTAGTACAGTATGGTACACTAAATCTATTGCTATGCTTACATCGCGACGCTCCCACACTCTAGTAACGTTCCTCTCCAAGTCTCTGTGTATTTCATTGAACTTATCCTCAATCGTCTGTCCATCCTTAATCTGAAATATCTTTAGCATATCGTAGATATTGTCGCTCATCTCAAAGTCGTTAATCATATTCTTCTCAGGGTATGCTTTGCCAAACAAATATGTCGCATATTGTGTTTGTGGATCAGGATACATATACCCAACCAATGTGTATCTTTCATTCGTCTTAAGATTTTTACCTATATAATACCCAGTCCTAACTACATACTCATGTTCCTTTGCGAAACCGAAGTTTGCTTCAGCCTTTGGTATCATACGAATCTCTTCTATATTCATGTACTTTTCAATTGTTATCCTTGCTTTTGGACACGACTTGTTGATTCCTAATATTTCTTTTATAACTGCTTCCTGTTGCGCTTCAGTACATTTGATAAGTTTCATAGTATCCTTATTTGTAGCACCAAGCGTTACTGTATATTCACCAGCCATTGCAGCTAGATAACAACTACTACACTTTTTATTATCTGCATCTGCCGCATCACCACAGTATCCCTTGATTACTTCAGGGCACATGTATGGCGTTGTATCTTTCCCTGAAATCATAACCGGTACTCTAATCCTTTTACCAAATAATTCTGCATTAGCTGAGTCAGCTAGATGTACTTCCTTAGCTTCTGTTTCATCTGCTAAGTTTACTTTTTGAGAAGGGTCTATATACTTCACAGCATTATCGAGTAGCTTCTGGAAGTCCTCTGCTGATTGACCAGCTTTTGTGTAGAAATCCGTTATGTCTCCTTTTTCTGGGAAATCGTCTGGCCACTGTACTACATATACATCTACAACTCTAAATAGCTTTTCACAAATCTTTTGCGTAGCTCTTCTTCCAGCTTCGTCATTATCTTGTGCTATATAAACACGCTTTTTATTTCTGAAATACTTGGTCCACTCTGGTCGCCATGTACCTGCACCACTGGTAGGACATGCTGAAGGGAATCCATATTGTTCATTGATAATGCGGTCCATTTCACCTTCGCACCATACTACGTATTCTATATCTTCATCAATTAAGTTTTCAATGCCAAATATCCTGACTTCACCATACGTATTCCCTAATTCATCTTCATAGTTAGTTACTTTATATTGGTCTTCATACGAATTCCATTTGTATCTTCTAAAGTTTACCAGAGTGTTGAATTCATCATATATTGGTATTGTTATTCTTTCCCCATCCCATCCTATCTGGAAACGCTTGAGTGTCTCATCAGTAAGGCCCCTTCGCTCACGTAATACTGTTCTTATGGGCCCTGTTAGACTCATCAATGCTTGATGATACTCAGATACTAAACCTATATCAATATCAGGTCTTGTAGGCTTTGTGCTATCTGGTCTGGGAATACGCAGCGCATCGCCCAGTTCAAACCATGCTTCTTCATTGGATAGCCCGTACAATGTCTTGTAGAGGGTATGGGCGTTTCCTTTGCTATGGCACGTTTGGCAGTAATAAACCCCCTTTACTGTATTAACGGTGAAAGAGGGAGTATTGTCTGTTTGATTTGCGTGTAGTTCTTTAAATGGACATTCTGCCTTCAATTCACTACCGCGTCGATGTACATTCTTTAGTTCGCTCAAAAAGAACGCTTCGTTGTCAATCTCTGCTAAAATTCTGTTGCGATAATCCTTCCAGTTAATCTTCCTCATCCCCCTTGTTAGAAAAAATTAGGGAGGTTGCTGGCCTCCCTAATCTTTCATTAAAACTCGACTGAGTCGATCTCCTCCTGGGACGCATGAGACACGGAAGTATTAGTATCATCTAAATCATATACTAAGTCAGAGTACCTGAATGCCTTGAATAGCTCCATTCCAAAGACTCTGTCCTCATCTGAAGTCGGCCCTGCAGCTGTAACTATAATATTATACCATTCGTTTCCACCTTTAGCCATTAGTTTAGAGTCCAATTTATACCCGTGGTTCCACATGTTTTGCATTGACACTCTTGCTAAACTATATAGCTTTCTACCTTCATTATAGTTAGTCTTTGAGAAGCTTAGTATAATTGGCATTCTTTCTCCTTGAATGAATCCAAAGAAGTTAATGTATTTTGTACATTTAGGAATAGCTTCCCTGCCTACCTTAGTATTGTCGAACTCGTTTCTTCTGCACTGAGCACACATCATTGAAGTACCGTCTGATTTAAAGCCTCTTTTACCGTCTCTAGCATGACAGTGTATTCCTCCTCCATCTGCTCTATCTTTCCATTCAATATTAGAGTTGAACTTGAATACAGGTATAAATACTTTGCCATTTAGTTTCTCTGTGGTTAGTGAGTTTACTATATCTCCCTCATCAGCTAACTTATCTTTCCTCTCTGGGCTAAGCGCATTGATAACCTTTATCCTAGGTATAATCATATCGCTTTCATTATCGTCTTCAAATCCTAATGGTGCACCACTCATTGAATCCATCATTGCTTGATTTTTTTTCTTTACTAAATCTGTCATTTTCATATTCCTCCTTAATTATTTATATGTCTTACAACATAATCCTGTTGCTTAGCATTAAATATTAAGAATTTCACAGTATCAAATTTGTTATGCAGTATTATGGCTGCCATTATGTTTACTATTGCAGGCCCTGATATTAACAAGTAGTCATCCTTAGTGAACTTTACAAGACCTTTTTCTAACATTGCTCTTACTGTATTCGTCTTAAAGATCGGTAGCTTTCCTTTAGTAACATATACTAGCTCTCCATACTGTTCTGCCTTAGAGTAGTCATGATTTGTATTGTTTACTACATAAACTTTAGCCATTACCTCACCCCCTAATTTATATTTTAATTATAACATAAAAGAACGCAGATGTAAATAGGAAGTTTTAAATACTGTGCCTAGTTGACTAATCCAAGATCATTAGCTGCATCAGCATAGGCACCAGCTATTAGGTCTGCCATCACATTTACAATAATTAGTTCCCTTAGCGTTTCGCTGTCTTTTTCTATGCTTATACCATTATTCTTTTCAAACAATGCACATGCTAAATCTAATTCTTTCTGTCTCTTAGGATACTCAATATCGAACTTCTCAGCCACCGCGTCGTATAGAGCCTGCAATGAAGCATCTGATTCTATCAACTTCTTAGCAGTCACTTTGCCGAATGGAAATACGTGTCCCTTTATATGGTAAACTACAACCTCTTTGTCTTCTAATGCACTTAACATATCGGATGCTATTTCCCATAGGTCTTTGTTCTTGACCTCTTCACCTTCAGCTGTTATCCAGCCCTTGTTTTTCCAATTCTTATACCATTCCTTATTGACACAGTTTACTATATATTCAGAGTCTGTGATTACATAGATTAACTCCTTATCAGAATTAATACATACCTTAAGCGCTTGCAGTAAAGCTAATATTTCACCTCGCTGTCCAGTGGACTGTAACTCATATACAGCACCATGTTCATGTATCTTATTACTATCCTTATCTTTAGCTATGTAGGCTCCAACTGAGAAGCATTCCGGCGTCCCAGGTTTCTTACAGGCTCCATCTATCGCTATTATCATATTACTTGCCTCCTAATATTAATTCACCAACATTAGCGCCGTGTTCCTTCACCAATTCAAATGCCTGCTCCTTAGTGAACCCAGCTTTTATTAGTGCATTGAGATATATCCTCATTTGCTTTGCAGTAACATTAACTAACATTTCATATTCTGGCATCATACTTTTGAGTTCTTTTGCTGTCATTTCCATTTGTAATTTACTAAGTATATCCATCTCTAACCTCCTTACACAATCATAGCGCCAATTACCCCCCAACATTAGAGTTAGTGCTTAGTCTAAATTCGTAGTTTACTTATCATGCCTAACACCGCGGAATATTGGGCAGTTTAGTGATATGTTTCCTAACTGGTCTTTTGATTCTCCAAAGGTATCTACTTCAATTGTCTTACCAATTATCTCCTCTGGATTGTCCCAGAAACGCTGCCTCTCTTCATCGCTAAATCCTGAGCCTACTCCTACTCTATATCCTTTGTAGTCTACAACCAAAGCCCCCATCATACCTTCATACTTATTGGTTCCTTCCAGCATATCTACAACCTTTAAGTCCATGGATTCTACATATTTCACTTTCAATAAACTGTTGGAGCGCTTTAGTTCGTAGCACCCTTCAAAGGTATTTAGCATAATTCCCTCGCCGCCGCGTTTCCAGATTGGCGCGACCAGCTCTGCTATTTCTTCTTCGGTATTTACTACGCCCAATATAGGAACTACTTTAATGGTCTTGAACTTATACCCTAAATCAAATGCTACTATCATTTTAGCCCAGTCATCGTGTAGATGCTGTATTCCATTGTCGCCAAACATTGCACCTAATAGTAACTTTCTATTTAGCGCGTCATATTTAGACTTACCTTTCTTAAATTCATCCAACGGTATAATATCAAATATGTTAAACGATACTCCTGTTCTGATTCCTTTTCTATTAGCTATTGAGTTGGTTGCTTGTCTCAATGCGATACTATTTTCATAAGTACCTAACGCAAGAAGCTCTCCATCATATACGGTATTATCTGGTAAATATTTTGCTTCTTCAATTATTTCTACAAGGCCTTCATCCTCAATTCCTGACCTACTGTACAATCTGCACCTACCTTTTTCTTTTATCAGTACTCTCCTAATACCGTCAAGCTTCTCTGTAGCTATAAACGGACCTTTTACTTTATGTTTATTTTCAGGATACGGCATGCCAAGCATGCATCCTATTCGTGGTATAAAATCAGCACCGTATACTTTATTCAAAGATATGTCGGTGACGCCTATCTTTAAGTTCTTAGTTATCATTGCAAATGCTAAATCCTTGGCTTGATCAGTTTCCTGTGCGTTTATAAATAACCAAGCAAAGTGCACATCGTCATCAGTGCCAGTTTGGTTAGCCTCGAAATATTCTATAATATTGTAAACGGTTAACTGTTCATCCTTCATATCATGCATACCTTTTATTAACTTCTTGTCTGCTATTCCAGTCCTAATATATGGATCATACACAAAACGCAAAGTTTCCTTAAAACCTGGTAAACTTTCATATTGTCTCAATAACGCTAATTTATTATTCCTACCTGGTGTCACTTGAATTTCGTATATTGCTCTTGCAATTTCCTTCATTACCTTACCCCCAATTTGTTTTTTAAGTTACATCTGAACCGGTTAAGTGTCTGGCTTACATAAGACTGCGAGCAATTGAGTTCTGACGCTATCTCTCTGTGGGTTGCTTTGAACTTAGATTTTCGCCAATATTCTAATATGCTTCTTTGTGTTTTATTGTTTACCTCAGCTATGCATAGCCCAACACACTGCATTATTTCCTTGACTCCAGTCTCTTCTAACAGCTTTCCGTCAGCAGTTAGTGTACTTTCAAAGCTATCTAGATAAGTTGTTCCTTCATCATCTACAGGTGCATTATAAGAAATAGTGTTCTTTCTAATTGATATATTTAGGCTTCTTACATATGAGCCTAAGCTATTGTAGATACACACGGTAGCATAAGTAGAGAATTTATTACTTCTACTGGTATTAAAAGTCATTATCGCCTTATACAATGCTTCATATCCTATACTCAGCGCTTCCTGGTCACCTATTAGACCAAATTTCTTAAGTTGTTTCCCAATAAGCCCCTCGTGCAACTTTATGAGCTCTTCCACTACCTCTGGCGATTTGTCCATTAAAAGTAACTCATCGGACCTATCCAAATATCTCATCCTGACATAATTGGCACAAGCCAGATATTTCGAATTCTTTACGAGATAACTCATCTCTAAATTCATCTTTATTCACTTTGCGCTTACACAATGGACAATCGCCTCGTTCTACAGCCTTAACTTCCTCGCCAAAGCCAGCCAGTTGTAAAATTCTTTTATTCATTATTATTACCTCCTTTCATTAATATTATACCATAAAAAGGGGATTATTTCTTTAGCAATTATTTTTTCTGAGACGCGCCGCACGTACCAGTTCTTTTACATCATGGAGCGTGTAACAAACACCACCTATACCGCCAGCCCGTTGTATTTCCTTTATGAAAAGCTTTTGGTGAGGCGACGCTATACCGCCTGCTGCCTTTAATTCAGCAACTACAAATATACCGTCTACACATATTATGAAATCTGATATGCCCTTCTTATATCTATCTGATGCCTTATAGTAAAATATATCTTCCTGTGTGTCTAACCATTCCTTTACCTTCTTAGTCAGCGTTGCCTCCTGGGTGTATGTTAACATATCGTCCGCGTGGTCTGATTGTGATTGTTTCTTCATTTTCATCTGTAAGTACCTCCAAGCTGTCCCCCTGTTTCAATCCCCATTTATCTACAATATAGCGTGGTAATTGTATAAGAACATTTTTAGGATTGGTCACTTTAACTGTTTTAATGTGTGTCATTGTATTCCTCCTTTTAAGTGTTTCAGTATCGCCATACTTACGTTCTCTTTATTCCTAATGGATCTGTAGATAACCTCGTCTATAGTGCCCTTAGCTTGTATAATGTAGTAAGTACACCTATGAGCCTGCTTAGAAATATCCCCGTATATCCTATCAGCGGATTGCTCAAACAATTCCAAACTATCATTCATACTAAAGTATATTGCGAAGCGTGTATTTGTAAGGGTAAGCCCCTTATCTGCAGAAGCAGGGTTAGCTACAAGATACTGAACCTTTCCTTCTTTAAATGCCTTAATATTCTTATTCTTATCTTCAATACTAACCTTACCATATACGCAAGCACACTTGTCGCCTAGCATATCCTGGATAACCTCGAATTCCTTATGGTAGTTACACCATATTATAACTTGCTCATCACCTATGTTATGAAGTAACTTACTGAGTGCTTTAAATCTATAATCTGATAGTAGATACGCTTCCTGTGACTTTGTATCTATGATAAAGCCTGAGGTTACTTGGTTAAGCTTATTACGCTTCGCACCGGCGCTCGGGGCCGTTACGAGTATATCACCTTCCATTAATTTTATATACAATTCTCTCCTTAGTTGATTATACTGTTTTGTCAGTTCTTTAGGCATTGTAATATCTACTGTGATAAAGTCTCTGCCCGGAGTATTTAACACATCTTCCTTGTCTACATATACCGAATACCTTCGGATAAGCTGCATCAATTCGTCTCTTCTGTGTTCTTTAACCTGTAGCTTCTCAAACTGTGGGTTGTAAGATATGTTATCAAAGAAATAATTTTTAAATTGTGTCCATGACTGGTGTACTCCATAGTAGTCTATGGATTGTAGTTGTCTGTAGTATTCCCATTCTCCATTCGGTGCTGGGGTACCGGAAAGAAGATACCAGCGTTCCAGCGTCTTGGCGTAATCTACCACTTCCTTACCGAACTTTGACCTACTACTTTTCATCGCGGAGCTTTCATCTACAAAGCACCCGTGAATATTTAGCTTATCAATATATTTTCGATAGTTCACAAAAGACTCTATGTTAATTATATACAGATTAGCGTCCTGTTGAAATTTCTTCAAGCGGTTAGCTTTAGTCCTATCATGTAAGTTCACTACTTTCAATTCTGGGAAGAAGTGAGCTGCGTCTGGTAACCATGCATTCTCTATAAGTATCAGCGGACAGATTACTAGCCACCTATGGCCCGGGTTCTTTGCTATATCATCAGCAATGATTTGTAGGCTCATAGGTGTTTTTCCTGTGCGAGTATCGTAGAAGAAGGCATATCTATCGTGTATTTCAGCTAACTCCCTTCCTAGCTGTTGATGGGCGTACAACCAGCCATGTGGACGCTGCGGTCCTTGCTCTAATAGTGTCTTTGTTGCGGCTTGCCTGTGCATTTCATTTTCCCATATTTCTCGTATATTTGGTGGTAAAGAATCTACATTAGTTTCATCAATATTTCTAAATAGCTTCAGCACCAATGCGATATTACGAGAAGTAGTCCTGAACTTCGTCTTTGTCCTATTACTGTGAGCATAAGGTATTTGACTAGCCAGACTTTGGGTTTCCCAATCGTCCCTGCTGCATTGAATTTCAATATACTTACGGTTGATTAGTAGTTTATTGCCCATTGCGACCCCCTTGTTCGCAATTACTTTTTATGACTTTTTTAAACTCAAAAGCAAAAATAAAGGAAGGTGCAGGATTTGACTTCTACCTTCCCTATTATATAACTGGCTCCGTGGCGTAACAGATAGTCAAACTATTTTATATTTTTTAAGGGCGGGCGAGGATTTACACCCCCTGCTAAGAGGGATTAAGCGGCCATGTACATCGGCACCCTCTTGTGCGCTCTTATCACCGCCCATGAATTAAGTGAGCAAGCTATAGCCCAGACTATAACTTATCCATTAGGTTGTAGTAAATATCATCTTATATTTCTTCTTCTTCGTAAACGTCTTCTTCAGCAGATTCTTCCTTAGGTGCTTTAGCCGCCTCTCTCTTCGCCTTTTCAGCCAATGCTGCGTCTAATCTAGCTTGATTATTTAAGATCGTTTCAGCAGGCGCGTTTCTCTTTTCTGCTTTGTAAAGAACTGATTTAGCATTTCTGATTTCAATCTTTAACTGCTCATCAGTCATATCTTCTAGAGCAATCCCTGTTAAAACTCCCCTTCTTTGTGGTGCAGGTCTCTCAATAGTGATAGCACCTCCGCAATGTGGACAAGTGATTTCAGTTGTTAATACGTTCATTTTACAAAACCTCCATTTATTTTTATTTTGTTCTTTATTTATATTATACGTTATATATTTTTAAAACTACACTATTATTTTCACGAATTTCTTAACTTAGTTTTTTAATTTTCTTAGCTAACTTGGTTAATAAATTAAGGAGCATCACGTTTTAAAAATGTTATTTTAAAATTAAAAATCAAAAATTAAAAAATAAAATTTTAAAAATTAAAAATGGTCCTCCTTAATTTATTAATAGAGATAATTAAGATAATATAATAATTAAGTTAATATATAATATACTATGTAGATCAGATCAAGCAGACAGTATTGTAATTAAAGTAGTAACTGCTTCCTCAACAATATCATTGATGTAGTCTTCACTACAGAGGTATAGTTCTTTAATAGTTTCCGCGACCCCGCAAATCACTGACACATCACCTAACTTTGGTAGCTCATCCGAAACAGCGACTCCGGGTTGCATCGGCCCAGTTCTTATGTTGATAGCAGGAAAGTTATTACTTAGTGCAGCATCTACACATACTAGCAGCGCATCGTTCCTGAGATTCATCAGCATGGAAATTAAGTTGCCCCTATATACAGGCTCATCCGTGCATCCTATGATTTTAATTCGATCCGGCAACCCTGCAGCCTTGAGTAGTGAGCCAACTCTTGGACCTACAGAGTCACCTACAACTCTTGGGGTGCCGATACATATCACATCAATCA
>Ga0209508_1002868_pt1 | contig 10744 bp, 7 predicted proteins | sample AD_UKC129_MetaG_FD_184427 | JGI IMG/M metagenome (GOLD analysis project Ga0209508, IMG submission 184427) | Active sludge microbial communities of municipal wastewater-treating anaerobic digesters from Canada - AD_UKC129_MetaG (SPAdes) (version 2) | ecosystem: Engineered > Bioreactor > Anaerobic... | reverse complement strand
CATAAACATATCCCCTTTCTTAAAAATTACCTCATTTTATAATTAAAGATGGAGGCAATTTTAAAAATAAACAGAAAGAAAAGAGTAGTTACAAACTACTTTTTTAAATGAAATTAATGTTTTATTTAAATTTTCCAATTGTGTTGTGTTGCATATAAATATCCTTATGCGTCATAAGACTCTAATTCTTGTTCAATTTCTTGTCTTTTTTCTGTCCCAAATTTATTCTCTATTTGTTGTAAAGTAACCTCTCTATCTTGTCCTTGTTTTTCTTTTAAAATAACATACCTTGCATAAAACGATAGCATTACATAGCACCTCCTAACATCATATCACCTATCAATAATGTTAATTCGTCTATCTGTGCCTGCTGTTCTTGTATTGTCTGATTAGCAAGTTCTTCTGGGGTTAGAGGTCTGTCAACGTATTCGTACCAGAAATCCCCCGTTTTAGGGTTGCAATAAGGCAGTGCAGTCTTTCCTGTTTTTTGTTCAGGTTCTTCAATATTAGTTACTGTAATATAATTTCCTTTATTTAATAATTCCTCTGGCGGCTCAACATGATAAATAAGAACTACCTTTGCTCTAGTATTCGTTTCTTTCTCATACAATAACCATTTCATAAAATCACTCCTCTATGCAATGATTTTTATACCATCAAATATCTTTCTTACTGTGTAGTCGTTACTTCCACTATAGACATTACCGTTGTTGTCTACAGCAACAGCATTCACAGAATTAGTATGTCCAGTAAATTGCCATATTTGATTACCGTCATAACTTATCTTTCTTACTGTTTGGTCATAACTTCCACTATAGACATTACCATTATTGTCTACAGCAACAGCATACACAGTCCAAGTATGTCCAATAAATTGCCATATTTGATCACCGTAAGGACTTATCTTTCTTACTGTGTTGTCATAACTTCCACTATAGACATTACCGTCATTATCTACAGCAACAGCACGTACACCATCAGTATGTCCAGTAAATTGCCGTATTTGATTACCATCAGGACTTATCTTTCTTACTGTTCTGTCAGCACTTCCACTATAGACATAACCGTTATTATCTACAGCAATAGCATACACATAACCAGTATGTCCAGTAAATTTCCATATTTGATTACCGTCATAACTTATCTTTCTTACTGTTTTGTCATCACTTCCACTATAGACATTACCATTATTATCTACAGCAACAGCAAACACAGTCCAAAAAACATCAAAATTCCATATTTGATTACCATCAGGATCTATCTTTCTTACTTTTCTGTCATTACTTCCACTATAGACATTACCGTTATTATCTACAGCAACAGCATTCACATAATTAGTATGTCCAGTAAATTGCCATATTTGATTACCATCAGGACTTATCTTTCTTACTGTTTTGTCATTACCTCCACTATAGATATTACCATTATTATCTACAGCAACAGCATACACATAACCAGTATGTCCAGTAAATTGCCATATTTCTGGTGCAATTAGATATTTACTTGGATCTAAGATATCTCCCACCTTATAACCTTCAACTTCAGTTTCAATTTGTTCTATCTTGTTTGCAAGTTGACTAAATGTATCGCTACCACTTGCAGGTATTCCCTTGTCAGCAATGGCGGTAGCGATAAGAGTCTTACCATCACTGACAGACGTAAAAAGCTCATTCAACGCTCCTTCAACATCTGTTGCTGTGAAATGCCCTTCCGCATTGTCTATTGCTATATTTTTTGCTTTATGTGCCCCTGTTGTATTTTCATTCTTATGCGAATCAAATTCTGCACGAATATCCTGTTTAAAAGTATCATAATCTGCCTTATGTGCAGCAAGCTCCGTTCCTACGTTACCCACATTTGTTAACGCTTCAGTGACTAGAGTAATTTGTTGATCTGTATATGTCTTAGCGTTTTGTTCGGCTTGGTCTGCTTTTTCTTGTGATCCACTTACTGTTTCAAAGTTAGCATCATTTTCTAAATCACTTGTTTTAGCTGGTATGAAAGGCTTATTTATTAACTTTTCGTAATCACCATCAAATGATGATTTATTATTAACTTCATTAATTGCATCAACAAGAGAATTTTTATTTTCAGTAGTTAAATTATTTTTATTTCCTACATCTGCCTTTAATTCTGCTAGTTCTATATTAGCAGTATCAATATCAATAGCCACCCATTCTATTTCATTCCATCTATAAACTTTACCTTCTCCAGCAACTTTAACTGTCCATCCATTTTCAGGATTAGGATATGTAGATAATAACTCAGTATATGTTTCTACATATGGTTTAAATATTTTAATAGATTGATTTATTACAGCATCTACCCTATCAGCAGATATTTGAACTAATTGTGCTTTGTCATTAGCATTTTGAGTAGCTTGCAATATATCAGGTTTTAAATTATTTTCATATTCAGTTTCAATATTTGTCATTCTAGTTTCAATATCTAATACTTTATCATTTACTTCATCCACTTTTTCGTTTATTGTATTATTCCATTGAGATTTTTGATTATTATAATCATCTTCAATAGTAGACATTCTACTTTCAACATTAACAATTTTGTGTTCTGCTTCATTAATCTTATTATTTATATCAGTATCCCATTGCGTTTTTTTCGTGTTATAATCATTTTCAATAGTAGACATTCTATTTTCAATTTCATCTATTTTGTTGTTAATAAGACTTACTACATCATTAAGAGTTAGCAACTCATCCCAATAATTTTGATTGGTTGGAAGAGTTCCTATTGGTGGCTTTCTTTTACATAAATATAAGGTATGATTTTCTTCATACCATACAATATCCCTTTCATTATATCGAATTGTATAATCAAAATTACCCTTTCTATTTAAACCACCAGCTAGTACTCTCCATGTATTTGTGTCTGTTGGATTATTACCTTTTACTCCATCACGCAAACAAATATATGTACTACCATTATAATATACTTGATGATTAGTATAATAAGTTTTTTCATCACTATAAATACCTTTATATTGGAAAACTTTAAGAGAATCTACATATTTTTGCAATGTTTCTGTTACGTTTCCATTGTTATCAAATTCTGTATAAATTCTACTGGCAGGAATATAACAAATACCTTTACTATAATATTGTTTAATTAATACATTTTTTCCTTCCATACTTGGATGGAATTCAATCCATCCAATAGTATAAAAAACTTTAAATTGATTAGGATTAGTAATTGATTTGTCCCAAGGAATTTCAGACATTCCTTCAATTTGAACTTTATAATATTCATCTGGTATTTCCATAAGAACAATATAATTATTAACGACAACATGAGATTCATTTGTTCTTAAAACAGAAGTTTTATTACCTTTTGCATCTCTATACCAATCCCAATATACAGGGTCACGAAATGTATTAAACATATCTGCCATCTTATCACCGCTTTCATTTATTATTAATTTAATATATTTTTAATTACTTATCTTCTTTTTCAGTTAATATATTCTTATTTTGTGATTGATTTTGAGTTAACGCTTGCGATATAGCATTTACTATATATGTGACTGCTTGTGCTTCATCTAATCCTTTATATTCAATTCTATTAAGAAAAATTAATAAATTATTTATCATAGCTTCTGTCATTTCTATTTTCATATTCTTATTTCTCCTTTTAATAAGTTTTTAATTATAAGTTTTATTCTAATGTAAGAAATTCATTATCTTCAGATTGCAATAAAGCCATCATATTATCTATCTCTTGTTCTTCATCTTTAATACTATTAAATTCTTTCTGAAGTTGTTGTGATTGTTGTATTAATCTTTGTTTTCTACGTTGACAATCTTCTTTCTTCCAAAGTAATTGTTCATATGTTAATTTTTCTTTCACAGTTTTAGTTATAACTACTTCATTTCCATTTACTGTTGTTTTTTTATCTAAAATTTCAATATAATCTTCCATAAATATTAACCCTCCCAATACTTTTTATTTGATTTTTACAGAACTAATCTGTTCACCTTTACGATTATAGAATTTTAATAAACCACTCGCTGAATTATAAACTGCATTATAAAAGAAATTACTATCGACATAATCTATAATATTATAAGTAAAATCAATAATTTCTTTTATAGATGCCCTGCCATATAGAGTGTCAAATATAATATCACGATATGAGATAATAGATAAATTTTGAGAACTAACAATAAATAAGTTTGCATTGCCGTCTGTCATTATTATATTATCAACACCAAAATTAATTGCTTTACCTCCACCATCAAATGGATTTCCAAGCAAAATACGATTCCCAACACTTAAATCTGTATCAACGTCAATAGTTGACCCAGTAATACGTACTCCACTAATTTCACCGCCAGTAATATTTGCTCCACTAATATTACTACCTTCTATATTTCCTTTAAATGTTCCTGATTCCGCATATAAATCACCTTTGCTGTTTACTCTAAATTTGCCATAGCCAATATTAATACTTCCTCCTGTAAAACTACTTGCTTCAATATTACTACCTATAATTGATCCATCGATCAAAATTCCACTAAATGTACCAGTTGAACCAGTAATATCTCCTTTAAAACTACCACTTCTAGCAGTTAAAACACCATTACTATCTACTCTAAAATTGCCATTACCAATATTAATACTACCACCAATAAATGTACTGGCTTCAATCTGTCCTGTAAGATGTAAATTGCCATTTGTATCAGCATAAAAATTATCTGTCCATCCAGCAGCACCATTAGATTTTTGCATTTTAAATCCATTGTCGGGATTTAATATTATCTTATTTTTACCATTTTTACTCGTTAAAGATAATGACATATTGATTGCAGACATACCATTCCCATCAACTTGAAATGTGCCTGTTTGATTTTCTATAATAAGTTGATTTCCTGCTATAAGTTTACCTACTACGTGTTCTGCAATTATGCCTCGACTTGAAATAGCTGTCTTAGCAGTATTCCAACCATCATCAGTAAATACTATTAAATTTCCTATCATTTTTACTTGTTCGGTAGGATTATTTCCATCAGTAAGCAATATCCCTCTATCATCAATAATTATCTCTTGGTTATGCCCTGCCAATGCTTTTTGCTTTGCCAAATCTAATTCATTATTAATATAATCCAACAACATACTTTGGTCTTTGCTATATTTTCCATATTTATATTTTTCAATATTAATAGTTGTACTAGAAGATATGGCATTTTTAAGCAAATCATTTAAATATACTAAAGGGTCATCTAATGCACCTTTATTAGAAAATTTTAAATTAAAATCATTAGCTTCTTCTGCATAAGTGAACTCCACAAGTCTTACTTCAAAATAAGTATTTAATTTACTATGTTCAATATTTACAATATCTCCCAAGCCAAAGAATACTTTATCCCAATTTTCTTGATGGTCAAGACATTTTAAAAAATTTATAGCTGTAATTTCAAAATTTATAGCAGGTTGAGCAAGCTTTAATAACATATTTTTTCCTTCTTCATACAATTCATTAACATCATAATAGTTATTATCTTGCCATGTTTTTTCAAACACAAAATTATTTAATTCTGCTCTTTGTTCTTCTGTAAAATTATTTTCTATACTAATTTCCTCTTTCAGTTGAGCAATTAATAAATAAACATTATCTATTTTTTTTTGTTTATTATTGATTTCTGCCTGTTTATTGTCTATTTCTGTTTGCTTACTTCTTTCTTGTTGTCTCAATTCACTTAAATCTACATTCACTGATCTACTATTTATTTTGATAGCAACATCAATACTGTCTTGAATTTGCTTTAATTGCATAAGTAAATCACTTAATTGATTAGTTAAAGTAATCATTTCGTTATTTAATGTTTCTAATTGATTCAAATACCCTTGAAAAACAGTAGATTTTAAATTAATTAAATTGCTATATTCATTTAACGCATTAATCAAATTTTCACTCATAAAATCAGTAGTTTTGTAATAATCAAACAACTCAATATAATCTGTCCCTGTTGGATTAACGCTATGTATTGATATATTTTCACTGCCATAACATCTAAGCCTTGTTACCACTTCATCATAGTTTGGTTTTAATTCAAAATATTTAATATAATTATTTTCAGATAATACAAGACCTTTATTTTGTCCAATATCTTCTAATTTTTTAACATTAATAATGTAATTTACTGTATCAAATTCAAAAACACAACCAAATGATAATTGTATGTCAGTTAAAAAATCCCACACACTTTGTTCTGAAACATCAAATGTTCTAAACTTTAGATTAATATCTGGATTTACATATCCTACTTGCCAAGGTTCACAGATAGAACATATATAATTTAATACACCTTTTTCAGGTTCAACTATATCAAAAATCTTTTTTGTACCACTATATCCCCTAATATTTCTTTTAGTAAATTGATATTCTAATGAATAACATTTAACTTCTTTATAAATTTTATCTCCTTCTGCATATTCGTTGCTTTCTACAACAATAAAATATTGTTGATGATCTAATATTTCACATAATATAAACATTTTTCCCTTTAGTAAATCATAATTTTGATTATTTTGTGTAATTCCATTTATTGTAATTGTTTTAGGAATAATAAATGATAATTCGTCTATATTACCTAATTTTAAAGTGATTTTTTTATCATACGCTTCACCTAAACAAGCAATAGGTGTTCTCATAAAATCAGGCTTACACAATGTTAAATTTATTTTAACAGGCTCATCATATTTTCTAATGTCTAATAACAAAAATAATCCCTCCTTTCTATATAGCAATAGGTACTTGTAGTCTAAATGATAAATAGCATTTTCCAGTAATCTCTATATAATTAACTCCTTTTCTTAATCTTAACCATTGTCTGTTACAATTAACATATCTATAAACATTAGGCACATCTGTTTTGATAATCTGCCATTGATTATCTATGCTTACAGTTTCATTTGGTAATAGTCCAGTAAAAGTAAATTCACGACCGCCATCAGTAAGATTTTTAAAAGAAATGTCTGATCCTTCTAATAAAGTAAATTCCATTTGAGGATAATAAAAATCTATTACATTACTTCTATTTTTAACCTGTATAGTAGTTTTAGTTATATTTTGACTTAAATCATAATTTTGAACTGATACAGGACTCCACGCATAAGGAGAATCTGTTCTAAAATTTAAAGAAACATATCCACCTTGTTCTCCAAAAAATACTTTATTAGGTTCGTCAACACAAATAACTCTATATAAAATATAAGGATAATCAGCACTTATAAATTCTTGATAATGTCTTTTAAAAACAATTTCGTTAAACTCTAGTCTAGTTTTAAAATCCCACTCTTTTTGTCTTGCAAAGGTAGCTTGAAATGTAAATGGTTCTCTTTTTACGCCATAAAAAAGGGGAGTATCTATATTTTCAACTGAATCTTCTATGATTGATTGTGTTATACCAAAATGACCTTCAGTTATTCCGCTATCAATTTTCACTAAATAAAGTCCAAATTCTTGTTGTAAATTGTGTCCTCCAAGTAATACCTCTGTTGAATCAAACATGATGATTCACCTCACTTTTTGCAAGATAAAAGGAGTGTAGTTTGATACTACACTCCAAAAACAGGTCTATTAATTCCTCGTAATTTTAATGAACTATTAATTTTGTCTACCACTTTATTTGCTACCTTTTCAATATCAGGTAATACAGATTTATCAATATTACCTTGCACCTCAATTAATTTATCAATATATAATGATGTATTAGGCTGTACTTGAATAGATTTAAAATCAGGCATATTAATATTAGGAATAAATTGATATGTAGCTATCATTTTAGCCAAATCTTTAAATTGATCATAGTTAAATACATATTCTGGTTTATCTTTACTACCATGAACCATTGCCAGTCCAGTATAATCTATTTTTCCACCTTTGCTATAAAATCCTATATTATTTAGTGCTTTTTCAATATCAGATATTCTTCCTTGATATTGGCTATTTGCAATAGTAAACATAGATGTATTCAATTTTCTACCATTTACATATACTTGTTTAGTTTTGTTGTCATAATCAACTTTATATCCTTTACTTTGTAGATAACTTCTTACACCCACTACTTTATTACTGTTTTCATCAGTAGAACGTTTGGATTGATTAGTTGTAGTACTACCGCTTCTAACATATGTTGTTGGTGTATATGCTGTAATACTACCTCCACTGTTAATTTCATTAATTAAACCTAATGCTGTCTTTAGATTTTCAATTAATTCTTCCTTAATTTTATCTCCCATAGCTGTCATGCCGTCGCCAAATTTATCTTCAAACTCTGTAAGTTGACGATACAGTTCATCAAATGATTGTGTCATAAGCATTTTATTCGCTTTATGATAGAGATTGGATTTTTCTAATTGCCTTTCATAATATCTCTTTACATCTTCAAGTTCTTGTTCTAATATAGATTTTTGATAATCATATTTTTTATTTTCTGCATCAATTTTAGCTTCTATATCTTTTTCATATCTTTCAAGTTGATCCTTTAAATTATCTTTTCTTAATTCAACTTCTCTATCATGCACTAATTCAGCAATTTCTTTTTCTTTCTCTGCTAATTGTTTTCGTAATTCAACTTGTTTATTACGTGATTCAATACTATCATCTAAAGATAATTCTTCAAGTTTTCTTTGTATTTCTGCTTTTTCTTCATTTAATTCAGCAAGTTTTTGATTATAATCTCTTTCAGATTCTTCTCTATCTATTAGCTTTAATTTTTCATCTATAAGTTCTCTAATACGTTTCTTTTCATCTTCATATAATTTAATCTTTTCTCTATGTGCTTTTTCTAGTGCGTCCAATTCTTCATTTATAGCTTTTGTTCTAATTTCTAATTCATCCTGATATTGTTGTCTTAACATTGCAACAATTTTATCTTGGACTGATTTATAAGCATTTAATCTATTATCTAAAATGCTTTTAAGATTATCTTTCTTCTGAACCAATTCAATCTCTATTTCAATTTTTTTCTTTTCAAATTCTTCAAGTTGAGATTTAAGCATTGCAATTTTTGTTCTACTTGCATCAGTAGTAGGTTGAAGTTTTTCTAATTCAATTCTATATTCTTCAATTTTAGAAGTAACATAAGTTAATTTTTGAGATAGAACATCATATGATTGAGATAATAATTCAGATTGTCTGATTAATTCTTCATTGGTATCAATATCACCTAACAAAGATATTTGATTATTAATGTTTTCTATTTGCTTATCAAATTCTATTAAACCTAAATCATCTATGTCTAAAGTATTCTTAACAATCTCTCCCATTATATCGTTCCACTCAGATGAAGTATCTCTAATTTTATCAAGTAAAGATAAATAATTTTTAAATACTTCTTCTATTTCTTTGGATTTTCCTTTAATATGAGAGAGATTAGTAATCATTCCTTCTGCATCAAATTTAAAGCCTTGTTTAGCCAAAATTGCCCTATTTTCTGCCAATTCCTTACGTCTTTCTTGATTTAATTGATGTAATAGATTTTGTTGTTCTCTATACAATTCATTCTGTTCGTTTAAAAGTTGAATTTTATCCAAATCTGTTGCTTTAGATACTATATCCTTATTACGTTCTAATGCTTTATTTACGTTTTCTATTGCTTGTTCTAATGCTATATAACGAGTTTCTAAATCGGAAAGATTAGAAGTTGTAGATCTACTTGATTTAGAAGAGACGCCAAAACTTTCATCATTTAATATATCAATCAATATTTTGGATTTTGCTTCTAATTCTTCTATGTCTGCTAATGTTTTTCTTGCTAAATCAACATCTGCTCCAGCTTTATCCATATATTCTTTATAAACTTGTTCATATATACGATTTCTTACGATATAGCGGTATGAGCCAAATGCTATATTACCAGAATCAGAAGCTCCACCAGTCATTTCATCTGCTTTTCGCCTTGCTTCTTTATCTGCTTGTTCAGCAAGTTTCGCCTTTACTGCTGCAATATTTTTCAATTGTTCAATTTCAAGCCCATAGTTTCTCAATCTCGATTCAACTTGCTTTTTAACTGCTAAAGCGTGGGTTTTTTCAGCTTCAATACTATCTAAAGCCGTTTGAATTTTGGCTTTACGAACATTTTCTAACGCCGATAATTCTACTGTATATCCATCTGATGTTTTTTTAATTGCATCAGCAGACAAATCATATTTTTCGATTAAATCAAGAATTTGTTCAGCAGAAAGAGATTGACCATTTCGTACATCAGCAATTACTTGATTGAGTGTTTTTAAATCAGACTTGACAGAATCAATAGTATCATTTAATTGTTTAAGTAATTGTTCAAGTCTATCTTTATATTCTTGAAACGAATCTGAATTCTTTTTAATATTTTCGTTAGTTTCATCTACAGTTTGTTGTAATAATTTTTCATATCCTTCATATTTTGAAACAATATCTGTTGCATTATCATATTTTTCATAAAGTTCTTCAAGAATTTTTTTTCTTCTATTATAGACTCTATTAGATTTATCTACAGCATCTCGAACCGCTTCTTCCATCATTTTTATAGCTTCTTCAATATTTTCAAATTGCATAACGACGTCGCCGCTTTGATCAGATATAGTATAAGGTTCTTCTAATATCTTTTTTGCTTTTCTGTAGGCTCTCTCATTTAATGTTATAAACCTTTCTGCTTCTTCTTTTGTTAATTGTCGCATTAAATCAATGTTAGTTTCTAAAGAACCATTTTGTAAATCTATAGCCTCAGCTGTTTTACCAAAT
>Ga0209508_1002867_pt1 | contig 10745 bp, 16 predicted proteins | sample AD_UKC129_MetaG_FD_184427 | JGI IMG/M metagenome (GOLD analysis project Ga0209508, IMG submission 184427) | Active sludge microbial communities of municipal wastewater-treating anaerobic digesters from Canada - AD_UKC129_MetaG (SPAdes) (version 2) | ecosystem: Engineered > Bioreactor > Anaerobic... | reverse complement strand
CTCCATGGTGATAATTTGGATAAAAAGAAACCCGCCCCGGCGGCCGGGAGCGGGTATATTTGCGCCTAAAAGTTACATGAAAGTTACATGAAAGTTACATACGAAAGTTACATGGGTTTTTGGACGAAAGTTACACAGGTTTTGGACGAAAGTTACGCATGAAAGTTACACACGAAAGTTACATAGCTTTCGTTGCGAAAGTTACATGCGAAAGTTACACACGAAAGTTACGAAAGTTACGAAAGTTACATAGAATTAAAAGTTACACATGGTAGTTATATTTAAAATCAATTCTAAGAGCCTGCAAGGCACTTTTAAGACGTTTTATAAGTCGTTTAATAGTTTTATATGGGTACAATGAAAAAACGCCTTAGAATCGAATCTAAGGCGTTTTTAGTTTATACGAAAAGTTACAAGCAAAGTTATCCAAAAGTTGGGTGAAAGTTACTCGTCTATAACACCTTCCTCCAATCTTTTTTGAATATCCGAGGGGTCTTTTGCATCACCGAGTGGATTATTTGGCGTAAGGACGTATTCCTGCTTATCTTGTAAGCCAAAATAGTTCTTGGCTCGGAAGATGTATGTGACCGGATTTATCTTGCCCTCAGTGACCATTTCTGCGTCAAAACTTGCCAATAATTCCTTCGCTTTTTTTATGAGGTTGCGCCTTGCGGGGGTGCTGCCTTCGCCACCATTTTCCCACTTCCATATAGTCGCTCTATCATATCCAAGAGCCAAAGCCATTTTCTCAACAGTCATAACCTCACCGTTGGCAATACATGTTTCAAAGAACATATTCAATCTTTCAGCAATCTCTTCATCTGTAACAGCTTTTGGCATCTTGTACCACTTAAGAAGATTGGAACCTATCCTCTGAATATCTTCTTTTTTGGTACCGGCTAAAGTACTCGGAAAGTTCTCAGTACCACCTCGACCACGCTTCTTTACAACCTCTTCGCCTTTTTTAATGAGTTCATTATTCTTCGAAGTAGCCATCTTTACTATTTACCTCCTTACCATTCTTTTCGCAACAGTCGCAATCTTCTCCGCACACCGTTCCATCAATTGGACACCATCGAAGTTGCGTATAGTTGTCAACCTCATCCATCATATCAACCTCCTATCTTTTGCTATCTTGTTTGTCACCTTAGACACGAGAGTCCAAATCACATCTTGATCTATAACAAGCTCCTTGCTCACTTCGTAGATATTATCAGCAAGGGTATCACCACGACCGAACACCTCAATGATAATATCCTTATCTCTCTCCGGGAGTTTATGTAGCACCCGGTTGACCGAACGCCAATTCCATTTATCGACTTCGCTCTTAAACTTCAATCTCACAACATTTCCGGATCGAACACTTCGAGCGTAAAATCTTAACATGTGGTTAACATAGTCCGCATAAAAAGGTTTCGCCATTATTTACCCTCCTTTTCTCGAATATATTCGGTAAACTTACGACTATGATTGACCCCGTAATAGTAATGAAAATGAAACCCTTTACAAGCACATTTCAAACGAATCGCCTGTCGGACATTAGCGACAGTACATTCACAAAATCGAGCCGCTTCGCTTATTGAAGGGAAAATTCTATCAAGCTCCACACAGCGTACAGGTCTACCTTTAGTTGATTCTTTCACCAAAACAAGTCTTTCAGAAAAAGTACCGTCCTCGTTCGTAAACAAGACTGTGTTTTCACCCTTTCTGAGAGAGTAAATCAAGTTTTCAAAATCTTTATCAGACAATCTTATCTCCATGTTTTTTTATCCCCCTTATCATTGATTGTTGCAAGTTGCAGAAAAAAATAGCTCTCACTTCTTTTATCTTTTTCTCTCTACCTATTTTATATAACTTATATATACTCTACTAAATCTTACATTAAGTTAGACAATAATATATAAATAATGCAACAAAAGTTGTGAGAACCGCATGAATACTGACTTTTTATTGTTGCATTTTCTTGAAATTTAGTTGCAAAAACCTTCGAAAGTGCAACTACGGTTGCAGAAACTTTTGTCAACAAAAGTATGAAAATGCAACAGTCAACTAAAGTTGATAAGAATGAAAACTTTTATTGACACAATAGTTGCAATTCAGAATGTTTGTGAAACTTTCTGCAACTGTTGTCCCTTTGGTTTTCGGCAACAAAAACATTACTCCAATTTAACAACGAATTTCCATTTGTACTTATCACCGGTTTCCTTGTTACGGACTCGTATTCTTTCATAGCCGTATTTGTCCTCAATCTCCTTGTGGAAGGTACGAATTGATGCTCCGAACTTAATGTCGCTGCGAACGCACCAGTCCTTAAAATCGGAGAAGAGTTTATCAGTCGTCTCACCCAAAAGCTGCTTGGTGGTAATACCTTCTTCAATAATCCATGTGAGGACGGTGGAGTTGTCCACTTTATAGTTCTCAAGAGCTTCGGTGACTACCTTTGGTTGAGTAAAGTCGTTGTTGTGTAGAAGCCGTCTGAGTCCTCTCAGTCCAATATTAAGGAGATAGGAGAGAGCTTCATCCGTTGTAATCTTATCTTCGATGAATGGATCAAAGTCCTCATCCGATGGACTGAATCTGGCGGTGAACGGTATCAGCATGAGCCGTGAGTACATACCATAGGTCTTGTCGGCAATACGTGGGATTTCATTGCAGGAGAAAATCATCTTTGCGTAATTCTTAAGAGTGAAGGGGTCTTGTCCCTTACGCTCAACGGTCACGCTCTCACCGGTAAAGAGTTTCTTGATTGTCCCGGTATCTACAATGTCCCTACGGTTGATGTCATCCCCAATGTTCACGAGCTTGTTTTCGAGTTCTGCCGTTTTGAAGCGGTCGGATAATTTCTCCAGTTCAATCGTGGAGTAGTTTTCTTCACCGACGAACTTTTTGAGCAGATTGAGGATAGTCGATTTACCATTACTGCCGCTGCCGTAGAAGAGGAATCCTTTGCGGAAACGGCAGTTTTTTATAAGGAGGTAGCCAACCATTTCCTCGAATAAGTCGATCACTTGTCGGTCGTGCTTGAACACCCTGTTTAGCGTTTTATCGAGATCAGCACAATATGCGTCCGGGTCATAAATAACCGGCACACGGCAAAAGTCAATAACTGATGGGTCGAAGGGGAGAGTCTTGCCGGTGCGTAGGTCAAGCCGAGTATTCTTAAGAGTGATGATGTACTCCTGCTTCGGAATATCCTCTGACTTCATGTGAGTTAAAATCTTTATGTAGTCCAGAACCTCCGCTCTTTGCGCCCGGCGAATGGTTGGGTAGAGTTCCACCATCTTTTTGTCGATAAAACGCTCTGCCTTTTGGTAATAACCGTCCTTATATATGTAGGGCGTTTCGTTTACGGTGATGATGTGCATGTTCTTCACAAGCGCTTCGGCAAAGAGATTATGTTTGAATTTTCCATCTTCGTCGAAGTAGGCAGAAATTGAGGTAGCCTCAATTTCCTCTTGTGTCTTGAATGCTTCATCCCGAAGAATTGTATTAAGTTCAGATTCCGGCAATGGTTCTGCAAAAACATAGTTGTTGATGATAGTGATTGTTTTTGCGATTTGCTCCTTCGTATAACCCTTGCTCTGCATCACGAGGATGTATTCGAAGAGGTCTTGATTTCGGCCATCGCCGCTTTTCATCCCCTTAAAGCTATACTTACTGGATGAGAGAGGACGGAGCCAACAGGGAACCTCTTCAATCTCATCTGCCGGGAATGTCTGAATCCATTCACGCCACTCTCCGTCTTTCTTGACTACAGTGTAAGAGAGCTTTCCATATGAACGGCAATCAGCGTAGATACCGATAGCAAGTCGGGTCTTTTTGAAGTTCTTCCACGGTTCCTTGCTCTTGAACCAGAAGTGATAACCCCTTGTCGTTTTCATAACAAGGCATTTTAACTTCAGGCCTTGAACTATATTAAGCATGATTTCAGCATCCGAAGTCGTGTCGAAATCCAAAACGATATAGGGAGGGGGAATGAGTACACCCAAGTTGTCGAACCCTTCCACTTCTTTTAATGGGTGACCGCCGTCTGATAATTTCTCAGCAGGAGTCTTGTCGTTATTTAGAATGATGTATCGCAATTTTTTCACCTCCTTAAATTCGATTCCAAGTATAATCCGCCCACTATGTAAATCACTTCTTCCTGCCTCCTATCGCCTTTTTCGCATCTTCACGGGTAAGGAACACGGTTTTGCCGACCTCCCAACACCTTGTCAATATCCTCTATTGTCTTACAGCGGTCACATTTACGGTCACCATAACATAGACAAGGCATATTGTATATTTCACATTTTGCGTCATACAGCGTATCACGGAATGGAATATGTCGTTTATACTACTCATCTTTTGTTCCCCCACTTTCCTTCTGGCTATATGACCAATACAATCTCAACAAGTATAATCCAAGCCAACCGAACACAACAGCATTTATCATTTCTCTACTTAAAAAGTGAGTTTCTGGCGTTATGTTTTCAACGAATAATAAAAACGCTATAATGCAAATTACACTAAACATTAAAATAATTGCATTTAATACTATTTTCATTGGTCAATTTTACCTCCTTATCCATCACTTCTATGCTCGCAACTTCCAGGCTGGCATCGGCAGCACGGCCAGCCTGTGGTTTTGCATGTGGGCTTGGCTTCTTTGACGTATGCGCTATGCCTACAATTTTTGCTATGTAATGTGGTTGTAATCCTATCGTGTTCAACCCCCCTCAACTTACACTTACTTTTCTTGTTTAACGCTAAATTTTGATATTCTTCTTGCGTCAGTAATATCATTAGTTCTGACGTGTCTCCCGACCCGTTATCCCCATCTACGCTTCCTGTGACAACTTCATACACAAGCCCACCATATTTACCCTTTCCCAAATATTTTCTCAATTGATATTTGCTTGGCTTATATTGATAATATAAATTACTCATTGTTCAACCTCACTTTCTATTATTGTTCGGCAACCTTTAATCCTCCTTGAAAGAATGACATGTTATATTTCTTCACTCCAACATTGGTATACGTTCCATCCCCGTCTTTCACATTCTTCAAAAACCATATGCCGAATCTCTTCAATGTTCTCCCCGGAGATAATGAATTCATCCGAATAGTCGTCGCTATCATAATGAATTTTGAACGTAAGTGTATTCTGCATTTTTAATTACCACCTTTCTCCCCGTATAGCCGTTAGGACAGTTGTTCAAGTTTTACCAAGTAACTATGAAGAACCTGTCGTCCAATATTTCAGCCAGAATTGGCTCTACGTCAGAATATTTCAGCTTGCCGTTACCGCAACCAGGACGAGGAATGAGGACGACTTTCCATTCGGGATGATTGTCTGCAATTTGTTGCATTAGGTGCGCAGACTGCTTTATTAATTCAAGACTGGCTTTCTCCCACCAATTGTGTTTGACTGGAAAGGAGTATATTGAAGTACCCTTATCCTCAAGAAGTTTACAAGGAACATTACCCTTAAGCTTAATGATTTTGCCAAGCCGTAATGCAATGCCGGGGTATAATTTCTTTGCTTCTAGTGCGCAACCCCTTCCCATAACGCACTCACCATTGTTTTTGAGGGAGCCATTGGTTGTGATACAGATTGCGTCTGCATGTCCAATTCCATCCCAAAGGTTACATTTAAGATTTTTCATAACAAACCACCCTTCTCAATATCCGCTTCCTCGTTATAATTAGTTGCGTCTTGTACCTCCCGCACAATAGATATAAACTCTTGCAAGGAGCGGGGGCAGTAGTGCCGCCCCCCGCTCCTTACAATACGTTTTCGGTGAATCCGCTGGTCTGGTTGCATGTCGTTATCTCCAGCCTTTAATTCGAATGCTACAAACTTACCATTGATACAAGCTATGATGTCGGGAGCGCCTTTTGCGCCCCATCCACCACCATGTATGTTAATATGGTAGATTCCTTCTGACTTGAGATACTTAATGCAATCCTTCTGCAAACGGCTTTCAGTCATCCCAACAGGTCATCCAAGTCTATCTTAGAATTCTTCTTTGTTGCGGGAGTTGATTCAGCTTTAGAAGATGTAGGAATTTCAGCTTCTTCATCCTCAAACCCGGACGCCGGTGCTTTATCAACCAATCTACAGAATGTAACTGTTCTTGCAGGGTCGTTTCTGCTCGGTAGAACATCATGCTCAACCTTACATTTAATGTAGCAGCCTACGATGTCCTCATGGTCAATTTCCTCAAGATTATAGTTATTGAGAGCCGTCCTAGCGAAGAAACTGAACGCGTTCTGAGCCTTTTCGTTGATTTCACCATCATCACCTATGAGATTGAATTTTTCGATATGCTTTTGACCTTTTGCGGTAATAAGCTCCACTTCGAGTTTTCCGAAGTCCTCATCATAGGTCGATTTTATGATTTTGAAAATGTGTTCTCCTTCCGGAATTGGAGTATACCCGCCTTTACTTAATGGAATTTTAGCCATTTTTTGAACCTCCTTTTAAAATTTCACTTGTAAGATAAAATGCCTGAGTTTCGTCGAATCCTGCTTTCACAAAAGATTCGTATATTCTGAATAAAAATTTAGCAGCGTCGAGTAAGTTTTTTAACATTTCGTTGTCGTTTTCACCGATCTCTCTAAAAATGTTTTTTTCATTCATGGTCTAACCTCCTTATTTGTTTTCCTTAATGTAATCGTAGTAACATTGCTTAGAGCAGAAGTCGTACCATTCGTTGTCGATGTTCCTCGATACCCAACCATGTGCTCTAAGTTCAGCTTGAGCTGCCTTAAAGTCCGGAAAACCGTCCTCAAACCCAATTCGTTCCTCGTCGTAGCATTGGTCACAAGTGCATACAATTTCACCTCTACCATGAATGCTACTCCATTCAACCTCTTTACTCATGGCCTAACCTCCTTTTTAATTAAATTTTGAGTGATTCGGTATCCCACTTTAGGCTTGGAATACTTCTCAAGCAGGCCGTCTTTCTCGAGAGCTTCCTTATCAATTTCGGTTGATTCAGTGCGGCTTACAATCCATTCGTATTTCGCACCGGCTACGGCAACTTTCTTATCACCTTCTCTGAATTGGCTCACGCAATGTTGTTTTATAAGGTCAGTGACTATCTTGAGCCGTTTTTCCTTTTCTGCAATGGTATCTGTTACTGCATCAATTTCAGTCTTTAGAGCTTCGGCTTCCGCAATAAGAGCAGCAATATCGTTATCCGCTTCAATAGTGTTTTTGCGTAACTCTTTTAGAATTTCCTCATCCTTCTTTTCATCAAAGGCAGGGGAGATGCCGGTCACAACGTGAGCGTTCCACCAATTAACCACACGGTCGATATGTGCTTGAAACTGGGGGAATCGTTCGGAGACTCTGAACTCGTCTATTATGGTATTATCGCTCGAAGGAACAAACTCCTCCGGATGCTCATAATCCTTTTCCTCAAGGAATGAAGCAACCATGATAACATCATCAATTCCAAGCAAGTATGCGTAAAGTGCAGCTTGTAGGGCATAATAACCGGGAGCGCCGTTAGACCAATCTTCTGCTCTTTTGGTGGTCTTGATTTCGATGACTGCGGCAACTTCGCCGTTCTCGTAGTAGAGGGCATCCCACATTCCACCGAATATCGGTTCGTTAGGGAAGAAGTCACCCCATGTTTTTTTGAAATAATCCTTACCATAGATGTCAGTGGGGGATTTCAAGTCACCGAAGAAATAGACCTTATTCAAATAGTCAATTATCTTAGGCTCGATTGTCTTTCCGGCGATAGTGTACTTGTTTTCTACAAAAGGTTCTTCATATGTACGAGTGATAGCGCACCAAGTCTTGAACGGAGTGTTCCATCTGTCCAAATCGAGGATAGAAGCGAACCTTGTACCGGTTACTTTTTTAGGCCGTGCTGGGGGGTCTATTTTTAATTGATTTGTGTCTAACCATTCCATTTACTCAGAGTCCTCCTTTCGTGGGGTCTTGATATTTAGTCATTCGCTGTTTCACCCCTATTTGCCGCTTCTATCATTTCACCAACTTTGAGGATTAAGGCTTCACAAGCCTTTTTCTTAATATTGGTGAAGTTCTCAGTCTTTTCAGCAATAGCCGCAATGAATTCTTCCTGTGAAGGGTCGGCTTCTCTTAAGAGCTTGAGAGCTTTTTTCAAAGAGTTAATCTGCATTTTGGTAGCAGCACCGTCTTTATCGAGCAAACCTTCTTTGATTTCTTCACGTTTTTCCGGTGAAGTATATGTCGCCTTTGGGATTTCATCAACATCGCTCTCCGGGTCATTATCCTCTGCAACGTTGAAGTTAGCCGCCAAGAAGAACTTAAGACCTCCGGTTACTGCTTTGTAGAGAGCTTTATCGCCATTGTCTGCACCGGAACCACTAAAGAGGTATTCTTCACGTTCTCCTGTTTCGGGGTCAATTATCTGTCCTTTGAAATTGCAGATAACCAAATGCATTTTATCACTCACACCAGGTATGAACTCATGATTGAGCGTTTCCATTTTCCAGATAAGCCCGGCTTTCTTCAAAGCTGCCTTGAAATTGGCTTTGTACTGCTTTTCAGAAATGTACTTGTAGCTCTGGTGGCGGTTGATGCCGTCCTTTTCCCATGAGAAATCCCCCATGAGTTCTTGCAAATAGTGGAGTTTTTGAAGGAATGTCAATCTCTCTGTTTTAATTTCCGTCATGTTAGATAACCTCACTTTCTTTATTTAATTGCTTACCATTAGCACAATAAAAATTGTCACTTGTACCTCTGTCTATGTTTTCGCACCAGCCGAACCCTTTTGAGCAACCGATTGTGTTATAATGCTTACAGTCTTTACACCGCACCACCGGCACGGCGTCTATTGTGGGGCAATCCTCAACACAACCTAACAGCTCAAAGTGATAACTTGTATCTAGAGGAATTGCCCTCGTTTGGTGGAGCCACTCATTGATTTGCTTTAATGCTTTGTCAGCATCTATAAGCCGCATACTATTCCTCCTTTCTCGTCAAAGACGTTTTTATATACCTTCAAGAATGTCATCCAGCCATTTTGAAAGGTCTTTGTTTTTCTCGTCCGATTGCTCGAATCTGTGAATCTCACAAGTCTCCCGAATACGTTCCAATGTCTTTTTCCCTATGCCCGGTACTTGTGCTAAATCTGATAGTTTTATGTACTCATTGCTCATGCTACCTCCCTCCTTTTCTTTGCCTAGAAAATCACTAATCATTTTGTAGGCCTTCTGAATATAATGTTCTTTGTCAATATCCCCGATGTTAAGTTCGTTCCGATTGTCGATGATACAATGCTTAGGCAAGTCCTCAATTTTTGCAGGTCTACCCGTTTCTCCGTGTACTTTGTAGAGTGTTCCGTAGCGTTTGTCTTTGGTGGCGTATACTCGATTGACTTTTTGCACCGGTACTTTTTTATCGTTTATAAGTTGATAGCAATGAGTATATTTACTGCTCGCTTTTGCAATGTATTGAAATTCTAAAATGTCATTGCATTCAGTTATGGTTTTTTCCACCGGTATGCCTTTTACGAAATACTCAGCCAATGCCTTTTTCACTATGACAGTGTTGTTATTGATGTTCCAAGCTCCTGCCGTTGACATTCCGTAAGTAAGATAGCCGCCTTTAACTTTCCATCGAGGTTTTCCGTCTTTATCATAAAGCTCACCGATGGGAACCATGATGTAATTGTTTACGTCCTTTTGAACAATCTTTTGAATCTTGTCCTCTTCCAACTCAAAGCCGGTGCGGTTTTGCCATTCCTCATTGATGGCATAAATTTTCGGCATTTCGTCCCTGTCAATCGAGAACATTACACCATCGGTATTAAAGTTAATAATCTTAATTGTTTTGCAATCTCTCAAATACGCCATGACCAATTCGGTTAAGAAAAGTTGTCCGCTAATACACACCGACCTCCCCATAAGTGGGTCGTATAATGGGTTATATTTATTTAACATCGCCCCATAGGTGGTATTAAGACAGAGTTTGAGAGTGTTTGCAGTTTTCTTATCACCTTCCTTTTTAGCCTTAAGCCTGTCATGGTAAACCTTTTCGTAGACCGCCGCCGATGGAATATTGCGGCTTGTGTAACCACACCGAATCATAAGGGAGGGGTATAGGCTCGCTACGTCAAAATTGACTATTACCCTCTTGTCCGTGCTTTCTTCTTGATATGTGGGAAGTCCACCATGCACACCGCCCCATCCATAAACGAACTCACACCCATCAACCATGATTTTCAGCTTTGTATTGAAGAGAGCATCATTCGGTATGGATTCATCCCTTATCTGGTCAAAGAAAGCTATAACTTCCGGCGGAATAAGCTCCTTCTTGAGATTAGGAGGATATACATACTCTCGTTCGTCATACCGCTCGGTTGGTTCCGCTCCCAAGAACATCGCTGTAATTTTGGCGTTTGTGGCGTATAATGATTTAACGTCAGGGATGCCTTTCAATCTACCGAGTGCGATTTTCCCTTCAAGGTATGGTTTTCTGATTTTTACTAAATGCTCTGCCGTATCAACATCATGCTTACAATACTTAATAACTTCTTGAAGTTCGGCGTTGGTAAGAGGTCTATCAATGTCGAAAGGTACTGAGGTTTCCTCGATGTTCAAACCTAAATGACCTTCGATTGCTTTTAGAGATAACCCCTGTTGCATATCATCATGAATGTCGAAGCTGTCAAACCAAGCCTTGTTTTCCTTGATGAACCAATGCTCAAACCCTTGCCGACCGCTAATGATGAAGTCGTTTATCTCTTTCACAAGAGCG
>Ga0209508_1002864_pt1 | contig 10749 bp, 17 predicted proteins | sample AD_UKC129_MetaG_FD_184427 | JGI IMG/M metagenome (GOLD analysis project Ga0209508, IMG submission 184427) | Active sludge microbial communities of municipal wastewater-treating anaerobic digesters from Canada - AD_UKC129_MetaG (SPAdes) (version 2) | ecosystem: Engineered > Bioreactor > Anaerobic... | reverse complement strand
GATATAGAAAGAGACTTTTATTTCAGTGGCAGCAAATTATCCCTAGTGTTTAGGTATCAAAAAGATAAAACAGACGAAATAAACGAAATAATTGCACTTTTAAAAGAGCGGAAGATACAATTTATTGCCTGCGAACATCCTCATTTGACTGCCATTATTGTTCATGGTTCTTTTATTCCTGTTAGCGAAGGTGATGTCAATGAATTTATCGCTAGCGAACAACAAGATGTTGTTGCGGTTTCGGTATGACCTGCAACTCATCCAGGATGCAAAGAGCATACAAGGGCGAACATGGAATCCTGTCTTAAAAGGCTGGGAATACCCCCTTGCGCCAGAAATTTATCGACAGGTTATTGAGAGGTTTCCTGCCGTGGAAGTAGATGAGCAATTGAAATTAGCAATATCAGAGATGCAACTTAGGCAGGAACAAGCGCAACAAATGAAACGGCAAGGGTGGGAGGAAGCCAGCCCAATTAGACCCATGCCGGTGCGCGGTAAAGCATACCGTCACCAAATACTTGCCTACAATTTAGGGCTGACCCTCCCTTATTCAGCATACTTCATGGAAATGGGCACAGGCAAGACCTTCTCCAGCATCGCGGTTGCTGGTAGAAGGTTTTTGGACGGAGAAATCACACGAGTACTCATTGTTTGCCCTGCTTCGGTAATGAGGGTGTGGGCGGAGGAATTCGAGAAATTTGCTGACTTCTTTTATCAAACCAGAATCCTTGAGGGTAGTACAGAAAAATGTTTAAACCTTCTGAATTCAAAGTGGCAGGACGGCGCTTTACGTGTAGTTGTAATCAATTATGAAAAGGCGAGGATCCCAGAAGTAGAAAAGGTTTTTAGTAAATGGGTTGCGGAACAACTACTGATTATTGACGAAGCTCACAAACTCAAAAATCCATCTAGCCAGCAGTCAAAAGCCCTCGCGAAAATCGCGAAGGGCGCAAAGTATCGGCTGGGACTAACAGGGACTCCAATAAACAATAGCCCGTTGGATGTTTTTGGAATATACCGAGCTTTAGCTCCGTCTATATTCGGGACAAGCTGGTATGTCTTCCGCAATCGTTATGCCGTTCTTGGAGGATACGGTAACCATCAAATAGTTGGTTACAAAAACCTCCCCGAACTTACAGAAAAGACTCACTGCATCGCTTTTCGGGTAACAAAGTTAGAATGTTTAGACCTGCCTCCTGTTACTGAAGAGGTCAGGTACTGCCGGCTAAGCAAAGACGAAATGAACAGATACCGTTTCCTGGCTGAGGAAGCAGTGCTGGAGCTTGAGAAAGGAGGCGTGATAACGGCTCAAAATGTGTTAAGTAAACTAACAAGGTTGAGTCAGTTTACCGGCGGATTTGTAGGCAATGAGCAGGTATCCACCGCCAAACTACAGCTTTTTAAGGAGGTGATAGAAGAGGTTCTCGATTCGGGGCAAAAAGCCGTGGTATTTGCAAGGTTCCTGCCTGAGATTGATGCAATAGAACGTGTATTTAAGGAACAAGGAATTAAGTACGCGCTGATTCGGGGTAATGTAAAACCAGAAGAAAGAGCTAACCAAGTGACACTGTTCCAGCAGGATCCTAAAGTAAAAGTTTTCGTGGCTCAAGAAGCAACGGGCGGGTTAGGGTTAACTCTCACGGCAGCAAGCGCAGCCATTTTTTACAGTTACAGTTTTAGTTACGCGAACATCGATCAGGCCAAAGCCCGAATCGAGCGCATCGGCCAGGACCAGCCAATGACCTACGTGTTTTTACTTGTAGAGGATACGGTAGACGAGAAAATCTACCGGGCTTTGCAGACAAAGGAGAATATGGCAAAGCTGTTGACGGACAACTGGCGAGAATTCTTTGGAAAGGAGAGAAAGTATGGCGGTGCAAGAAGTTCAGAATTTAATGTTCGTGCTGGCGGACAAGCTCAAGCAGAAGCGCGATGAGAAGAAGGAGATTGAGAGCAAGTTAAAAGAACTGAATACGGAAATCGAAGCGGTTGAAGCACAGTTATTCCAACTAATGCTGGAGGAAGAGATTCAAAGTTTTCAACGAAGCGGCTACACATTTTATATGCAGGTATCACCGTACCCTTCCGTGCTTCCAGAGATAAAAGAAGAATTTTACAACTGGCTCAAAGAAAACGGCTACGGTTCACTCATTCAGGAAACAATTAACCATAATAGTCTTCGGGCTTGGGTTAAAGAAATACTCGAAGAAAACGGTGATGAGCTACCTGAAGAGTTGCAACCAATATTGAAGATTTTTGAAAAGCAGACTGTGGGTATCAGGAAAGCGAAGCGAGAGGTTAAAAGGGGGTAACTAGTATGGCGAAGGATTTGGCAGTAGTTAAAAATGACGAGTTTACTCTTCCGGCTTTGCGCGATATGGGAGAGATTTTTCAAGAAGAGCTAGAGGGGTTAGACCTGAGCAACATTTTTGACAGGGTAAAAATTCCTACAGGTGGGGGACTTGCTTTCGAGGTCCCTGGCGAAACCGATGACGAACCAGAGACCGTAAAGGAGATTGTAGGGATTATCATCGACCACCACCCAGTCAACGCATACTGGGCGGAAAAGTTCGCCGGCGGGAACAATCCACCGGACTGCTCTTCACTGGATGGCAAAGTTGGTTCGACTGGACAGGTTTGCGCTACTTGTCCTATGAATCAATGGGGCAGTGCACAAGACGGCAAAAGTAAGGCATGTAAGAACATGCACCGGATTTACATTCTCAGGGAAGGGGAAATGTTCCCTTTGCTTCTGACATTGCCACCCACTTCGTTGAAGAATTTCGCAAACTACCTGGCCAAAAGAGTGGTCGCTAAGGGCAAAAGGAGCCACGAGGTTATAACTAAGATTAGCTTAAAAAAGGCGACAAACTTTGCTGGCATAAATTACTCGCAGGCCGTATTCTCCGTGGCCGGGGTCCTCTCTTTCGAGGATGCGAAGAAGGCCGCGAAACTGGTCGAGGGAATTAAACCCTTAACCAGAAAACTTGAAGTTGCCACTGACGAATACATCAACGGAGAAGTCGTGGACGATGAAAGCATCCTCTAGCCTCTCTGCTGGCGGGAGCGGGATTAACATCCCCTCCTGCCCCATTTTCGTGCGTTTATGTAGTGTTTATGCGTGTGTTTTTTAGAGGCATGTAGTGTTTTATGTAGCGTTTGGGGAGGAAGTTGCGTGATAAATGCAACAGTAGATTGGGAAGGGTTTTATCGTCAGTACATAAAAGTTGCTAAAATTTCTGGCAATGAGATAATTGGGAATTGTCCTTTTCATCAGGACGATAACCCTAGCTTCTGCATTAACAAGCATACAGGACAGTTTTTCTGTCATGCCTGCAACGAAGGAGGCAACAGTTATACATTTCTTCAAAGGTTACTTAATATTCCTCCCTCTGAAGCCCGCAAGATGGTCAATTCTTTTGCGGGAATTCCGGAAAGAAAGAGGCTTCAAAGAATAACAGTTGAAGATTATGCCCAGGCCAAAAAGCTGCCTGTTGAATTTTTATTGGAACTTGGGCTTCGAGATGACAAGAAAGGGGTTAAAATCCCTTATCTCGATGAATCAGGCGCAGTAGTTTCCACACGGTATCGACATGCCATGACCGGGACCATGAAATTTTCGTGGGTGCGCGGTTCTAAGGTCATGCCTTACGGTCTGTGGCGGCTGTCGGAAACCCGGAGGCTGGGGGAAATTGTCCTGGTAGAAGGAGAAACAGACGCGCAAACGCTGTGGTATCATGGAGTGCCAGCACTAGGTATTCCTGGCGCATCCACATTTAGGAGAGAGTGGTCCGCTTATTTAGAGGGGCTAAAAATATATCTTCATCAGGAGCAGGACCAGGGCGGGCAAACTTTTCTAAAGAAAGTTTGCGAAGAACTATACGCAGCTCGCTGGTCAGGAGAACTGCGTGTATTCAGTATACCTAACTATAAAGATCCATCCGAACTGCACTGTGCCGACCCGGAGAAATTTATACCCCGCTGGAAGACGGCTATTGAAGCGAGTAAGCCGGTTTCTCTGGAGCATTACGCCGTTGCTCCAGAGGAGACCATCCCAGGAGCACCCCGGCTCCGTATTCCCACGGGATACAAAGTCAATGAACAGGGTATTTTCGAGGCGGATAAGGACGGGTGGCAGAGAATCTGCTATGTACCCATTTACCCTGTTCGTATTTTGAGCAATGTTGAGTACGAAATGGAGCAGAAAATAGAGATTGTTTTCTATATGAACAGGGAGTGGCACAAGATTATTGCTTCTCCTTCCATGATTTTTGTTTCCAGAAACCTGCCCCTGCTTTCGGACCGGGGGCTTCCTGTGTCTTCAGAGGAAGCCAAGAAACTGGTAAAGTACCTGTCCCTTATTAGGGGCGAAAACCTTGACGTTCTTTCCTCTAGCGGGAGATTTTCAACCAGGATGGGATGGATAAGCAAATTTGAGTTTCTTCCTGGTTTTGCTGATGTGGTAGTTGATGTCCCTGACTCCAGCACTGCTGGGCTGTTGCAGGGATACCATGCCAACGGAGATTATGAGGTCTGGAAAAAAGAAATAAACAAAGCCCGTAAAGAAAGCCCGCTGTTCCGCTTCTTCTTGGCGGCTTCTTTTGCCTCTCCTATGCTTTTCCACTTAGGAGAGAGGGTTATCCTCCTGCACACCTGGGGGCCTTCTCGGTCCGGCAAAACTGCCATGTTAAAAGGTTCTCTTTCGGTATGGGGCGACCCTGACATTCTAATGGCAAATTTCAACGTGACCAAGGTGGGCCTTGAAAGGCTGGCAGCTTTCTACTGCGACCTTCCTCTCTGCATAGACGAAAGACAAGTTGCCAGCGATAAACAGGGATTCTTAGAATCCCTCGTTTACCTGCTCGGCCTAGGAAAGGGCAAGGTTAGGGGGTCTAAAGGCGGGGGCCTCCAGCAGGTCCGCACGTGGAGGACCCTGGTTATGACTACGGGGGAGGAACCCATAACAGAAGAATCGTCTTTGACTGGCATATTTACAAGGACCGTGGAGATTTACGGCGAGCCGTTCAAAAACGAGATGGCCGCCGCAAGGATACACCACGTGGTTAGGGATAACTACGGGTGGGCCGGTCCTGATTTTATTGCCAAATACCTAAAGAAAATCAAAGAAGAAAATACTGAAGGGCTTAAAAACGAGCACCAGAGTTTGTTTATAAAGCTGCAAACAAAATACCCTAACATCGCGGCTTCGCATGTTTCTGTTGTCGCTACAGTTTGCTTGGCAGATTTTTATTCATCGCAGTGGATCTTCGGTGAAACCGAAGAAGAAGCCGCTCGCGCGTCTGTCATGACGTGCGATTACATCTTGAGCCAGTTGACGGAGGTTACGAGACATGACTATTTAGAGAGATGTTTAAATTGGCTGGTGTCATGGATAAGCCAGCACAAAAAGAGCTTTGAAGAAGACGCGCAGGAGACTTACGGAGAAATAAATGAGCATGTTGGGGAGATAAGGATACTACCATCTGCCCTGGAACCTGCGCTTAAAAAAGCTGGATTCGTCCCCAAAAAGGTTTACAAAGAGCTTTTAGATGCAGGTTTTTTGAAAGTTGATAACGATAAAAAGCGTTTTAAGAAGACGGTAAAGGTTAAAAACATGCTCGTAAAAGCAATTGTTTTAGACCTATTTGCGCTGCAAAAGAACGAGAAGTGGTAATATCGGTAACCTAGTGGTAAAGAAAAAATGCTTAAAAACGCCGATATATAAGTATTATTACCACTATTACCATTATTACCACTATTAAATATATATATAGCGAATTAAACACACACCTACCCTTAACATATGAGTTTTTTAAAAACACATATATATATGTTTTTTTTAGTGGTAAAAGTGGCAAAAGTGGTAAAAAGCGCCCTCAAGCGCCGAAATTTAGGCATTTTATGGTTACCACTAAGCTCAAAAAAAATGGTAAACGGTTACCGCTTTGGAGGTGGATATATGTCAAAACTATTGTCGGCTGTCGATGAAATCGTAACCACAGAGGAAGTTAAGGACCCGCGCGAAGACTTGAGACAGGATAGCAAGTTGTGGGTTGAGCTTCTAAAAAAGGCGCGAAGTCGGAATTACGACCTTTACTGCGAACTGCACGGGTTTAGATGCATGGGGACCAGGATTAAAAGAACCCAACGGGGCAAGTACGTTCTAAGGCCGGACATAGGGCCTGACGCGTGGAAAAGCCAGGAGGATTACGAAAAGACAAAGCAACGGCTGTATCCTCACCTAGAAACCATCGCAGGCATATTAGAAGAATTGTCACAAGAAAATGATGAAGAGCCAGAGGGGTGATTAAGTCTCCGTGGCCTGATATAACCGGCCCGTACATCAGGCTGGTTAAAGAAAAGAAGGGAGAGGGGTGGGAGTTCTACGAGGAAGAATTCAATCTGTTAAGAATGGACCCGCAAGCAAAGAAGATTCTTTATTGGCGCGGTCCTGGCGGAACCTATTGTGGAAACATCAACAATTATCGAGAAAACCTGACTAGGTGGGAGGGGTATGGTACAGGAAGCGTCTGTAGTCAAAACAATATTGAAGTTTCTGAACAACCTTCCGGGGTGCTACGCGACAAAGATACACGGGAACAGGTTTACGGCTGGGCAACCGGACATAATCGGAACACTGAATGGACAAACCTTCGCCTTCGAAGTCAAACGTCCTGGTAATAACAGAGTAACTCCCCTTCAAGAAGCTACTTTAAGAAAGTGGAGTGATGCAGGAGCAATAACCGGAGTTGTTCATGGCAAGGAAGAAGTCAAAAGGTTGCTGGGGGTGTGAGTGTGTTGTACCCGCAAGAAGAACGCAAAAAAGAATACGATACTTTATGTTGCACTTGCGTACATGCATATGGAGATGACTGTTTTGCTCTTCCGTTTGAAGATAGGCATTGGGTAAAAGAATTTTATGAATCAAATAAAAGTACCGCTGCTAGATACATTACCAGATGCGCGAGGTATAAAAAAGGGCGCAAACCGCTAAGCAGGGGGTAATCTGATGAAAGAATTTATGCAGATTTTAAGAGATGAACTTAAAAAGATGGAGGAAGAACCGGAATTCAAACAAGCATTTATACCTAGAAAATTAATTTGTGTTTACTGTCGCGAACCAATTTATATTGGGCAGGCAGTGGTCATGGAAGAGGACAGAATCGGTGAGACAATCGCTGTGCATCTTTGCTGTTATGCAGATTGGAGGATAGGGGATGGCGGGAAGCAAAAAAATGCGGAGAGAAGGAAAGAAGATAGCATATTGCTGGCTCCAGGGGAGAGAGATTAGCAGAGACTATATGAGAAAGAAGGGATGTATGAGTAAGAGGAAGCAGCATATAGGAATTTGCAAATACTTACAACTTTACCAGAAGGGCAATTTAACAATCTGCGACAATAATTGCAGTTGCGAACTAACTTTTCAAAAAGAGGAGGATGACAATGGTTACGGACATTTTGGAACAGAGCGGAATAGATGAATATGAGGTTTTTCATGACAACAAACTAATTCTCATGTCCAGCGATAGCTTAGGCAAGTTAACTAGTTATGTTGCAAAAAACAAGTTAATACGTGGAATCAAATCAGGCGAATGGTTAATTTTTGTTAGGGATGGAGGCGATGAAAGTGAAAATAGCTTTAATAGGTTCGCACGGGGTAGGTAAGACCACATTGGCAAGGCAAATAGCACAGTCTACAGGCCTTCCCTACATAGAAGAAGTAGCTCGAAAAGTAGCTCAGTTATATGGATTCACTAATACTGAAGAAATAAGACAAAGCTCTTTTGAAAGAATACGAGCGTTTCAAGCTGACGTATGGGCTAAACAGCTAGAAACGGAATGGTCATACCCCGATGGGTTTGTTACCTGCCGATCGGTTCTCGATGCGATAGCATATGCAATTTACTACAACGGAGGCATTATCGACACATATTTAGATGTACTTAAACGCATCACTTATGACCTTACAGCGGATTATGATGTTTTGATTTACTGTCCAATACCAGATGGCATTGACGAACCAGAAAATGATGGCTTCAGGTTTACCGACAAAGACTCGCAGATAGCCATAGACTGCATTATTCAGGATATGCTGCCTTACGTGAAGGCGAAGAAGGTTTGTAAATTGAGCAACAAGCGTGATTGGTGGTTAAATGACGTACTTATTTCACTTAGATAGGCGGAAGAAACCGAGAAATAACCCGGCCTTCCGTGGTTGGGGAAATTTTAGGAAGGAGATGTTGCGTAATGTTGAAGGCTTTTTGGGAAAAAGACGGCTACTGCCTTGAGTGTTATATAGAGTCGGGAAGTTTAGTTTTAGAACTTTACCCAGCGGTGAACCGCGAAATTAGATACAGTATCGACTTGGATTATAACGAGTTTGTAGGAAGATTGGATGTAATGCGGATGTGTTACGAAGCTGACGACGGAGGGGATAGTGTTAAATGAGTTTTATGCAATTATATGACAGTTACCGCCGAGGGGAATTATTAATGATTGACGGCGCAATGTGCCGTTGGCATTTAAGAAAAGATGGACAAATTACAATATACGAAATTATTTCTAGCAAAAAGGGTAATGGAACTAAAATACTAGACTTTTTGAAGGGTATCCACGGGGGCAAATGTATTGTTGCCAAATGCCCTGATTACCTGTCGGCAAATGAGTGGTACAAGCGCAAGGGTTTTGTTTTAAAGGATAAAGAGAAAAACTTGAACGTGTGGTGCTTAGAGCTATGATAGACCTCATCTTATGCAGTCGCCCTCCTATATGCTGTTACGCAAAAAGCAAGGGGATGTTGGTGGGGGCACGTTCTGACCATTCGCAACAGTTAAGTTGCTGTAAGCCCGAATTTATCGATTTTAACTTTCACAAACCAAATGTTAGACGTCACCTGGCAGTCGTTAAAGAAATGCGCCCCAAGTATTGTGTGGCTCCTGATGTGTTAGATGCGGCTGACCTTCCCAAGGTGTTAGATATAGCAGAACAATTGAGCGAATATGCGAGCAATGTAATAGTTGTGCCGCATGTTTCAGGACTAGTTTATAAAATTCCGGGGGAATACATAATTGGATACTCCGTACCAACGAGCTATGGCGCGGCAGAAATATTCCTTTGGGAGCTTCAAGGGCGCAGGGTTCATTTACTGGGTGGCACTCCGAGGCGACAATACGAGCTTAGATTGTATATCCCCGGTGTAGTTAGTATAGACGGGAACGCCTACATCAAAGCAGCACAGTTTGGAGAATACGTCGGGGCAGATTTAAAGTTTAAAAAAGACTGCAAACGCAAGGGTATAGACATGATTGATCTTGTCAAAAAATCTATAGACAACATAACGTGCTTTTGGAGAGAGGAGGCAAAATAATGAACTGCGAAACCTGCACATATCGTTATGAGTGCGCGAGTGCGGATGCTTTTCCTGAGAACGTCGAATGTGGGCTACAAGGGGAAGCTGAAATTATTGACTTGGCCGAGTACCGCCGGGCAAAGGGAATGGATACTGAACCCTTAGAGGACAGGCTGTTTGGAGAGATAGATGAGGTGTTCGCCCGGACCTGGCGCTGGGTGATTGGTATGGGCATAGTGTATATCCTGGCACAGTTGCTGAGGTGGTGGTTGGGATGAAGTTTTATGTGGGCTTACACAACATCGTACATGCCAGACATTTTGACCGTTGCATGATTAGTGTCAATAGGCTGATACGAAGAAAAGGTAATGTGTTGGGGGTGACTTAGGTAATGCGTAAATCCGTAAGCGTGTCAGGTGGAGCAGACAGCACGGCATTGGCTTTGTTGATGTGGGAACGAGGAGAGGACTTTGAGCTCATATTCGCCGATACTGGTGCTGAGTTCCCCGAAAATTACTACATTATCACCCGGCTTCAGGCGACAATTCAAAAGCCCTTGCATGTGGTAAGCGGAGGTGGGTTTTACCAATGGCTGATCAAGAAAAACTACATGCTCCCCGGTCCCAGAAAAAGATGGTGTACGCGGATTCTGAAACAACAACCTATCGACCATTTCTTAGCTTCTTTCGATGAAGAAATCGAAGTTTGCCAGGGCATTCGAGCTGATGAGCCTAGACGTGTTCGCGGAATATCCCGGCCAGGGTACAAGAATCTGTATAATTCATACCCACTTGTTAACGCTGGCATGGATAAAAAAGACGTGTTCGAGTTATGCAAGAAATATGACCTACTGAACCCTGTTTACACGTGGCGAAGTAATGTGTCCTGTTTCTGTTGCTTCTTCCAGCGCAAAAGCGATTGGTTGGGCTTGCTAAAGTATCATCCTGAGCTTTTTAAACTTGCCGAGCAATGGGAGAAGCAATCGTACCTTATGGGTAAAAAGAAGGGACTACAAAGAGTGTTCGGGTGGAACCAGAGTTACACCCTGGAACGACTGAGGCTCGCAGAACAATCTATGGCTGATTTGTTTGAAATAAAGGAGGTACAAACATGAACGGGGCAGCGGCTTGCGCCAGCCGGGGCCGCTGGGGAGGCTGGTAGGAGGTTAAAATGAGCAGAACTAAGTGCAGAAAATGTCTTAAAGGAGCAAGAATACGCATTACAGGACTTGACAAAAACACGCTACGCGAGGAAAGGGGAGTTTGTCGGAGATGCTTGAATTAAACAAAATCTACAACATGGACTGCTTGGAAGGCTTAAAGCAGTTGCCTGACAATTCGATAAACTGCTGTGTAACGTCTCCGCCTTATTGGGGATTGCGGGATTATGGTTGTGACGGT
>Ga0209508_1002858_pt1 | contig 10771 bp, 7 predicted proteins | sample AD_UKC129_MetaG_FD_184427 | JGI IMG/M metagenome (GOLD analysis project Ga0209508, IMG submission 184427) | Active sludge microbial communities of municipal wastewater-treating anaerobic digesters from Canada - AD_UKC129_MetaG (SPAdes) (version 2) | ecosystem: Engineered > Bioreactor > Anaerobic... | reverse complement strand
AAGGGCTACACCTTTTTGCATAACGACAACAACCCTTTTAACCTAATCAACGACAGAAGTCGCCCACTTCTATAAGTGGGTGATGAATGTTGCAAAATATATAAAAAATGCTAAAATTATTATAGCGAAAACCAAGCTAATTAGTCATGTAGATGGTATATCTGGGGATGGAACAGCCCTTTGAGCGTGGGTAAACTTACTCCGATGGGAGTATTGACCACGAAGCCACCACCTCTATAGGTGGGGGTAGTTCACCATAACGACGATAACCTTTACCTTTCAAGGAAGCTCACCGAATTTACGGTGAGCTTTTTGTGCCTGCAAGAAATAATAAGCAATTAACAAAGGAGGTGTAGTTGTTGGAAATGACAAAGAACAAACGCAAGTGCGTGCAGATGACCCCTGCGGTAAGAAAAGCAGTAAGCTGGGCGAAGTACTGGTATAGACCTGCAACCGTGGCGGTTCTCAGTCCATTCAGTGTCGTGTTAGTGCTAAATAATATCTTTAAGCTGACACTCCCTTGGTTCTTAACGCACCCAGTGTCTTTGGTGTATATGGCTTGCATTAGTTTAGCTTTTATCTGGATAAGACACCGCAGGATTATCGCTGCAATAGTACTTTTATTGGTGTTTGTCTTTGGTGGTAACCGTAGACGTAGGGAAATCAACAACTTTTTCAGAAGGGGGTAGCGTATTATGTCGAAGAATAAGAGCAAGGACAAGTTGGGGGCTAAAATGCCGTACTTCAAAGCAATACACGAGCAGATGCTTGCCGACGAAAGTAAGGAGTTCTGGGAATTAGCTCCTGTTGAGAATACTTTGATTGGGAGAACCGTAAGTCACGTAATTTTCAGAACAGTAGGTGTAGATATTGCGAAATATTTTGCAAGTAGGCTTGAATCAGGAAACGAAATGCCATCTTTGACAGAGAGTAGAACACCAGTCGAAGTGGCTGAAATGGAGTTTTTATCCGCATGGAACAATCTAAATCAAAGTTATGCGACGTTGCAGTTGGAAGCGCTAGCGTTCAGAGCGTTAATAAATTGTCGTGATTATCAGCTTTGGCTGGCAGAAACACTATCAAAAATACCGCTTACGCAGTGGGAGAAAGTAAGGGCAAGATTTACGCAGACAAGCGGAAATCCTGTGTACATAGCGGGCTATAACACGTGGATAGACGCACTTCGTAATAGATTGAACCCTGAGAGTAAAATAGCTTGGTTGCCTCACAGCGAAATGACATCGCTTGAAAAGTACGTAATATCACGTACCGTTAAGCATTATCATATCGACGAGGAGTTGCAGGCAAGGATAGATGAGTGGCGTAAGCAGGCTAAGAAGCATGGTTACCTATCAATGTCCTTGACACAAGGCAGGGTAAATGCGGTGTACAATTCGGCGAAGGCGTTGGGATATGTAGACTTCGGTCTTACGGATGTGGGTCTTGAATACTACGAACACGCTGTGGTTTTATGGGGGCTTTGGGCTGATTCAATTCCTGAATTAGTTCCAGAGGACGCCGACAACAAGAAGGTTATGGCGAGCTTGGCGAATTCCCTTGTAAACAACGTCAGCGTGGAGCTTTACGGTAGATTAAGAAACTCATTCATCAATGAATGGTCGAACAGACACAGAGTGCGGTTCGAGGAAATCGAAGAAAAGCGTACATCCAAGAAGATACAACAGCTTGAAGAAGAAAATGCACGCTTACAGAATGAGTTACGTGCGTCACAGAGTAGGCTCACAGCTGCGGAGAAGGAAATCAAGTCCTTGAAGGAAAGCAATAAGGAGCTTGAAGCTTCGAGGGATTGCTACAAGGAGAAATGCGATGAATTAGCCGACAGCTTGAAGAAAGCTGAGAAGAAGCTTGCGAAGGTGGCTGAGGAGGCTAAGAGTAACTCTGAGGCTAAGAATGGTGCAACAGCAACACCACAGCAGGTGACAGCTCTTGAAAAGAAAGTAGCCGAGCTGGAATTTGGGTTGAAAACGGTTACGACCAAGCTTGACGACCTGTATGTGCTTTTATCTGCGGAGGATACGGACGACGATATTGAAAGTAAAGCCGAAGCATACGAGAACACAGACAGCTTGACAGCTTTATTTGAGGGTGCTGCGAAGGAATTGGCAGAGAATTCCCGTGTTATTATAAATGGTGGTGCTAAGACATGGCAGGCACGTGTACGCAAATGGTTTGAAGACCAAGGCGTAAAAGTTAGGACTTATGAATTAGGGGATTGTGTGTCTGGAATTCGTCCGACAGACGTGGTACTTTTGAATGTCATTCAGAATAAGCATAAATATTCTATGAAGTTCATGGATGATGTAAGGCGTATCGGAGCGAAGCTGTTTGTCTGCAATGTGAACAATGTAGAGCAGACATTGAGAATTGTGTTTGGACATCCTGAAAGAAAGAAGTGCTAAAGGACTATAATGTTTTTCTGGTTAAATATTTTCTGAGGAGGAGGAGTGATAAAAGATGCTTCGCATAGAAACTGAGGTGTCGATTGAACAATTCAAAGACTTACTGAGAGACTGTGGTAATCTTCTTGGTAAGACACAAGAATTTCTCCAAACGGTTGCTGGTGAGAGTTCTGATGTATTAGGGTTACTGGAAGTTCGTAAGCAACTGATAAATAATATTTTGGAAAGTCCTATGTCTGTTGAAGTTGGTAAATCACCATTGGATGGCAAAAAGGACGAATTGTTGAGGTTATATGACGAGTACACTGGGACTGTGGCAAAGTCTATGTATATGCCTCCGACTGATGAGTGGATACTGCTTTCTTCTTGGGCTGACTTGCCAAAGAAACTTTGTATTGCATTAGATAGGTTAGATAGAGTACACTTTGATAAGGTGTTGGAGCAGATAGGTACACGTAAAATGCCTTGTGTTATGCGTCGTAAGCCGAGAAAGAAGATTGCAGATAAATATGTGAAACTCGACGGCTCTACACTATATGTTCGTAAATTTTCATGCACAAAGTATATGTTCAAGGAAATCCGCAGACTGTTGGAGGTTTGGGATAGCTTAAACCCAGCTTACCCTATGTGCGCAGACATCAAGTTCATGTGTTATAAAGAAAATGCGGATGAAGTTTTATCTGAGACTGAGGCTCAGGATGAAGTTTTAGATTACATTGAAGAAGACGAGGCGTTTGAGGATAGTGTTCAAGATAACTCTAAGATAGAAGTGGATACTGCTTCACAGGAAAGTGATGTTGTGGAGGATACTCGTGACGAATTTTCTGCGAATAATGAGTCTGAGGTGGTTTTTAAGTATTTTAGCTTGGGGGATTCAGACGTTCCAGATGGTAAGATAGAGGCTATCGTATTGGATGGGAAAGAGTATAAGACTAAATGGAGTGATATTGTTGCAACCACTTGTAGAGCCTTGAATATGGTACTGCCAAGCAATGAAGTTACTGCGTCTGTGGCAAAGTTGCAGCGTGAGTATAGACCTTATATTCTTACCAAGAATGACCCAGAGGCAAGGGATAGAAGTAAATATATTTTTGAGAATTCCACTCATTTGTACTGTCGTAAGGCGAAGGATTCTAAATATGCTATCAAGGCGTTGCGTAAGATACTTTCTTTGCTGCATATACAGCCTTCACGTTTATGTATTAAGGTGTGGGTTAGTGAGAATTAAGATAAGCCTGTAAGTGTAGAATAATAAGGCGTAAGCCGAGTTATTCTACACTTTTAATTGCAGGATGTGTTTTAAGTGGGCAGGGCAAAGTTGTACATTCTGTACGAATTGCACCGTTTATGTAAATCAAGATTTTATCTGCATTGTCAGGTTCGTCGCAGGCCTATTCTAAGAAAAATATATTACTTTTAAGAAAAACCCGTTGTGATGTCCCCCTGCGACGGGTGCATGAACAACAAAAGAAGAATAAGACGCTCCTTATTGCTCGAACCTCCCCAACGGTTGACCCCGTTGGGGAGGTTTTCTTTTTAATCACTATTAGGCCAGTCAGGTATATTAGTAGAGAGTAAAGATTGTGTGCTGTGCGTAAGGCCGATTATAGGCCAGTCAACGGTATAAAATGAAGGCGTAGCAAGGAGGAATCGAATTATGAGTTACTCTTTATTAGTAAAAGGACAGTTTGCTAATGGCAAGTCGAGGTCTGCGGGAATTCATTGGCCCGGGCATACGATAACCCCTGAAATACATCAAAGGGTGCAACAGTATGAGAAGGTGTTCCAGAAAGAACTTGTAGGAGCTCCGAAGACGATGGCAGGGCTGCCAACTTTCGAGTATATAGAAATTCAGCTACACAAGAACCCTCCGCAGGGAGCGGGTACGTGTGAGAAAGTATTCTTGGCGGTTACTCCCAACAGTTTAGCGAAGCTTACGGCACAGTATGGTAAGCCGATTAACGGTAGTCGTGGGCAGATAAACCAACATTACCAGTATAATCCTAAGGGGATTGTAGTGGACCTGACTAAGGAGAGAACACCAGAAGCGTTCTGGCGGGCTGTTAGGATTTATACTAACAACTGCCGTAAGAGGTTGTTCGGCGTGTAGCTCGGTTTTATCCGTACAACTTGAAAAGGTGGTGATTATATGAGAATTGTAGCGTGCGTAGCGGTTACTGCGGGGTCTAACCCGACAGGATACTTTCAGCTGGATGACGGAAGGACAATTCACGAAGTATCTATACCGCTTCTCAAAGCACACGGCGTCCTTGAAAATGCCGATGAAGTAGAAACCTTCCGAGGAGAGTTTTATCGGGAACAGGCGTACAGCTTACAGGGTGCTGAGGCTATATCGACATTGAGCGAAGGCATGACATATAGAATTATCGAAGGTGATGGCATTATTGCAGGTAAGGAGTTTGATATAGACGATTTTGAAATTCCTGAGGGCATTAAATTTATAGGCAGAGCGGGCTTCCAAGGGCTTACCTGCTTAAAGCGTCTGGTAATCCCAAGTTCTGTGGAAACCATCGAGGAGGACGCCTTTAATGGCTGTGTAAACCTCAAAGAGGTTAAGTTCAGCAAGGGATTGAAAACCATCGGGCATAGAGCCTTTGCGAACACGGGATTGTGTCCTGAAAATCCGCTGGTTATTCCAGATACGGTGGAGAACATTTCAATGAAGAATCCGTTCCCGGCGAGTGCTAAGTATGTGTTTATCAGTTACGATATGAATTCAAATTGCCGTAGAGCATTGACCCGTTGCGGGTTACAGTTAAGAAGCTCAAACAGATACGGCTATTAAGAAAGGCAGGTGAAAACAGATGAACAAGCCGATAATGGTTATCGTAGGCGTAGTCGCACCGCCTTATAGCGATGATGAATCCCTAAGGGTGTATTACATCGACAAGGGAAAGATTAAGGACATCAAAGACGCTGATTTAGCTCCATACGCTGAACAGCTTAACGTGGTGAACTTCAACGACCTGCAGATACCTGCGGTCAGGGAGCTTTATCCGCATATACGCACTGGCAATAAACCTTATTACGTTAGCGGGCATGACGCTTGCTATGTGCTGGGGACATTCGGCGATGGCGGGTATGTTTGTATCAGACCGCACTTAGCCAATGATTTCCTGCAAGTAATTCCACGTAGCAGGTTGGTTAATGACGTAAAGCGTGGTAAGCTTTATTTGTTGAACGCCGTGATAGAGCAGGGTTCTGTGTCGGATACTGTTTCACCTATAACAGGTGAGTGGCAGGATATGTCGCACCTAAAGGGTAGAATATTGAAAGACGCTGAGGACACCGCTTGTGATTGTGGCGAGGATGATTGCACTTGTGGAACAACTGTTGACGCAAGGGATAAGATAGGTGCAAGCGAATCAGTAGAATCCCATGATGAGCTGGGAATGTTGAACGCTGTACAGAAGGAATTCTTAAAGAACTACTACATTGACTATTCTGTTGAAACTTTCAACAAGCTGGTTGGAAAGTCTTCATGGAAGCTTAAAGAGGACCACGAAATTGTGGAGAAGAATAAGAAGCGTAGGGAATCCAAGCTGGCTAAGCTTGCAGAGCTACGCACACTCTCCGACGGAGCCGATTGGCGATTTGCGGGTCTTTGGGATGTAGGTTATGTATCAGGCAAACCTGAACATCTTTGTGAGTTCGGGCATAAGCTTCGCTACATTTACATGGCTTGCCCAATAAATAAACCGATGGCTCAGGCTCGTAAGGAAGGTACACTGCTCCGCTTCGGTATTAAGTGTCACTCTGACTTCTTGAATATTCCGGCAGAGGAAGTAGCCCGTCTTGGTAAACTTCTTAACACTATGAGTTCTGAAATCACCTTTATTAGTATGGTGGTAGCGAATAAAGCACTTGGAAAGCATGACGCACTGATGGCGTCGATGCACGACCTTTTAGGCCGACTTCAGTCGAATAATAAACTGGTTGAGGTGCTTGGAGAGAGGTTGGCTACGGCGTATGTGGGATTTACGTCCAACAAGCTTCCGCTTGTGGAATCCTTTGTACTTGATGTGATTGCTAAGTTCAAGGAGTATGGCTACTTGAAGGTTTTATCCGCTGCGGGAGTAGACACGAGCGTATTTGCTCCGCAAGGAACTGACGCTTATTCACTTCCGACCTTATCGCCTACGGCAGATAGGTGGGATAGACAGAATTATCCGTCCAGCGTTAAATACGCACATGAATTAGGGTTAAGCAAGCTCAGCAGAGCGCATGACCCGATACCTGTTGTTTTAACGACTTATGCGGAAATGCTTTTGTCCAATGACATCGCAGGCGAGTATATGTACAATCCGAACGCTACGCTTACTGATTTCGTGAAAGGTAAGAGTACGACATATCAGCGATTTGGAGCCGATGAAATAGTTCCTGACTATCCTGATGCTATGCGTAAGTACAAGATAGGCTACAACAACGAAACTCGTGAGCTTCGTACAATGTGGTTGCGGTACTTTACGCAGAACACATTCAGGGAGGACTTCCTAACAGCCATCAGCGGTGCTCAGGTAAAAGCACTGACATTGGGAGGTTTGGAAGCAATCCTTGCACTGTATAAGCGTTTAGAGAAGACAGGGCAGAATTTGAAGGCTGTATTAGGGGATACGTACTTAAATTCCTTGGTACAGGATATGGTAGATGACCGTCTGTACGGATACCGCAGTTCAGGTAAATACGATGATATTTACCCAGAGGTGCTTTTAACATCACTTCCTTACATCATTACCAGCGTATCTAATGTACAGGCAAGACGTGCTGCGAGCTACAAGCTTGGTAAAGATGGATATGCAGTTTTATCCGCACGTTTGGACGAAGTCAAGGAAGGAACTGACCCAGACTATATCGCTAAGATTAAGGCGAAGTTTGCGGTTGAGGAAGCAAAAGTTGAGGAGAAACCTGTACAGCCACAGCCCGCTCCACAACCTGCTCCACAACCTGCACAGCAGACAGTTCGGCAATCCGCTCCACAGACAGCACAGTCTGCACAGAAACCTGTACAGCAGGCAACTTCTCAGAAATCTGAGAAGACAACCCAGCAACAGCAGGTGTCAGGGAACAGTTCTAAATCAAAGACCAGTAAGTTTAGAGGCGACGCTGCGGAAGCTAAGAAAAAGGCCGATGAGTTTATGGCATTGTATGACTCACTTCCTAAGGTTCTTACAAATGAACCGGGAATTCAGATAGCTTTGGACATTATCAAGCGTTTCAGGGACACTTTCAAGGAGAAAGAAGGGTTCACTTACAGAGAGAACTGGCGTGTAACCCATGAAATTGAAACTTTGAAGCGTCTTAAAGCAAACAAGTAAAGGTAGGTGACGAAGAAAATGGCACGAGACCATAGCAGAGACTTGTGGTGTGTAGGCTTGCACTATGAAAGTCAAGCCGATAAGAACGCAGGCAAGGTATCAGGTTATCGTGTTCTGGGTAGTGCTGTTGAGGGCTACAAGGATGTTGACGTCGCCACAATGAAAGCTCAGTTACAGAAGTATCCAGACCGTGTTAGGGGATTGCAGTTATCTCCTGACACAGGGGAAGTAATCGGGGCGTGTGGTGATTTACGCAACTATCCGAAGTACATCAAGGGCGGTTCAGCCAATGATGGACCAGAACCTATGATACTGATAGGTAAAATTCCGGGCAGTGGAGTTCGAGTTTATTTCCTTAACGGTGTGTTCTGGGTAGACTATGACACACTAAGAAAGCTTATAGCGAACGGTACAATGTTTGCAAATGCTCCAATGCCAAAAGGTACAACAGACCAAGACTTTGATAACTTGGCAACTTATGACGGTATTCCTGTGGGTATTCACGACCCTAAGGGTACGAATAAGGATGGCAGGCTGATTGACCCAGACCTTTATGAGGAGGCGGCACTGCACTTTGGTTTAGCGGTAGACGCCAGTGCAATCAGGCGTGATATTGCTAAACAGAATAAAGGCAAAGATGACACTGAAATTGATAAACTTTTACAGCAGACTTTACAGCAAATTCAGTCCAACGGTGTGAAGGTAGTAAACCGTCACATGGACACAACAGGCGGGCTTTATTTGCGTAACGCAGATGGCTTTACCGTTGAGGACAGACTTCTTAGAGCCAGCCGTGTATTGAGGTCTTATGCTCCGTTTATGTACAGTGCGTACTCCGCATTGAAGAAGGTTGATACTTACGACATTCCAACTGCGGCGGTATCCTTGAATGAATTTATGTTCAATCCGCACTTTATCAATGCTTGTAGTGACGCATATTTACAGCATTTATTGGAGCATGAAATTTCACACGTTCTGATGGAACACGTAGCGAGAGGTTATGGCAGACACGGGCAGATTTGGAACGTAGCTTGCGACCTTATCGTAAATGCACGTATTGCTGACGAGCATGGATTACGCTTTGTCGGCGACGTAAGACCGATTTATAAGAAAGACCATGAGGGTAAGTATGTGACTAACTCTGATGGTGAAAAGATTAAGCTTGGTGAAATTGGCTCAGTACTTAACCGTTGTAACAGCACAAAGCTTGACTTGAATGTTGATACAGCTACCAGCATTTATGAGGAGCTTATGGAAGAATACCGTAAGCAAATGGAGCAAATGCAACAGCAGGGTGGCGGTCAAGGTCAAGGACAAGGGCAGGGGCAGGGTCAAGGTCAAGGTCAAGGACAAGGTCAAGGTCAAGGTCAAGGACAGGGTCAAGGTCAAGGACAGGGTCAAGGTCAAGGTCAAGGTCAAGGTCAAGGCTCTGGGCAAGGTCAGGGAGGACAGTCCGCTGCATATCAAGCTGGTTACGAGCAAGGTAAGAAAGACGCTGAGAAGGCTAAGACCGAAGTTAGTGGCGGTATTCCAGACCCATTCGACCCAAGCAACCCGATGGGTGGCGGTCAAGGCGGTGGTGGTAAAGGGCAACAAGGTCAGCAAGGTCAAAAAGGACAGGGAGCTGGCGGTGGTGCTTCCAGCCAATATGCTAATGACCCTGATTACCAAAGAGGTTACGCAGATGGCTTCAATGATGGTTGGGGCGATGGACAGCCGACTACGGATGAACACGGCGGTGTTAAAGCAGGCGGTCAAGCAGGCGTAGACACCAACAATGTGAAGTATATCAATTTCAGAGGTCAGCAGATTGCACTTGACCCAGTTGACATTGTGCAGACACCTGAGGAAGCAGGAATGACTAAGCAGGCTATTGAGCAGGCTTCTAAGAATTTCCTTATCGGCGTAGTAGAGCGTCATCGTAGGCAGTTCGGAACATTCGGAGGCGACCAAGCAGGTTACTTCGAGAGACTTGTTGAGGAAGCACTTGCTCCGAGAGTAAACTGGAAGTCAGCTATTCGTAAGCGTTTCATGGATGTTAGTGGACGTGACAGGTCTTATAGAACACCTGACAGACGTTTCGTACACAGCGGAACATACTTGGCGGGTACAAGTCCGCAAGTACCAGATATGCTGAAAAACTTGAAAGTCTGCGTAGATACCTCAGGTTCTATCGGCAACGAGGACCTCGGGGTTCTATTGAGCCAGTTAAAGCAACTGCTCACAGAGTTCAAGTGTAAGGACGCTGAGATTATATTCTGGGATACGCAAGTTAGAGAGCGTGTAACATTCGACAAATATGAGGACGTAATCAAGAAGTCCAAGTTCTCTGGCGGTGGCGGTACAGACTGTAACTGTGTATTTGAGGAATTTGACTCTGAACCTTACAGAAACCGTAAGAAGGGCAAACCGGGCTACATCATTATTTTTACTGATGGTTACTTCGGACCTATCGACGCTAAGTACAAGAAGTGGGGTAACCACACAATCTGGGTACTCCCAGACTTTGCAACATTGCAGTTCAAACCTCCATTCGGCTTGAAGTCTGAATTCCAAGCAGGAGATTCTAAGCCGAATAAGTAATCACTAAGGTTTTATCAGTACGGAGGTCGGTACTTATTGAGTGAAATAGGCCGACCTTCGTATAAAGATAAGACAGTGATGTGAGTTTTAGATAAATTGATGAAAAGGAAGGTGCTTAAAGATGAATATTACAGCGGCAACCACTACACATACCATGTTGGCTGCTACTCTTGAGCGTACTATTCAAGGTGTGCGTATGCTTTACGACACTAACAGAGACATGGCAGAAAATTTAATGCGTCCGCTCATTATCCTTGGTAAACCGGGTATAGGAAAGACAGTTGCTATCCGTGAGCTTGCTCAGAAGAAGCTAAAAATCGGATACAAAGAACTTCGTCTTGCTTCCATGAGTGAGCTTGACTTGGCAGGTCTTCCTATGGTTAAGGAAGGAGAAGATGGCGTACACGAAACTACTTATGCGGCCAGTAAGCT
>Ga0209508_1002856_pt1 | contig 10774 bp, 6 predicted proteins | sample AD_UKC129_MetaG_FD_184427 | JGI IMG/M metagenome (GOLD analysis project Ga0209508, IMG submission 184427) | Active sludge microbial communities of municipal wastewater-treating anaerobic digesters from Canada - AD_UKC129_MetaG (SPAdes) (version 2) | ecosystem: Engineered > Bioreactor > Anaerobic... | reverse complement strand
AAAATCCTGTTAGCAATCCTTCCAGTAATGCCTTATAATCTCTTCGAGCCATCGTATGTAAGCTCCTCCTTTCTTGAGATTAACTTCTTTAAAAGGAGATTCTACGATGGCTCACTCCTTTAATCCAATTTGCAAACTTCCTTATACACCAGCAGCGAAAAAACTCCTCACTTAAATTAGAGCCTCTAAAAATGCTTGTTTTCGGCTACTTACTTTTTAAAACAAATGGCATAGCTCAGGATAAGTTGCATTTTTATTATGGATAGATTATTGGCAAAGTAATTATATATAATGAACAAAAAAACAGAATTTCAAGTCTAATAAGGCTTCCTGAAACGCATTGTCGTAATCATTAATCAATTTTTTTGCTAACTAGCCTTAAGCATCTGGCATACTCTGCCATCAAGAATTCAGTAGCAATATCAAATACTTTATACTTCTCAATCTTAAGTTTCTTAGGTGTAGTTATAACCACTATCCCACCTCTACTATCAAATTTCTGGGCAATAAAACTCCCAATCAATGCCCTTATATTATTTGGATAATTCTCCCAAGGTGTTTCCGAGCGAATTTGCTTTAATTGTTCCGCTATGTTTGGGTCAGGCGGCAGGTGGATTTTCCCCTCCTTCATTAATTTCATGAATTCTTCTTTTGCTTCTTTCCATCTGTTGCCCAAGAAATAAAACTTTTTTCCGGGTATAACATAATTTAAGGCATTCACAGCCTCCTCTGGATCAATAAGATCCCCTTCAATTTTATCCAATTGAATCTGCAATCTAAAAATGATAATCATCATATCCACTGACAACTGCTTCCCCACTTTTGCATTCAGAATTTCTTTAACCTCAACTCCATTCTTTTGCTTTTTTAATACAACGATGTATGGCTCATAGACACTATCTTTAGTTCCCTCACTGGAAAAGCCCATTGAGCATTCTCCATTTTTTAAGCTTTCAATGCCCTGGAAGGCCATCCCAAAAGCCCTGATTATAGGGTGGGGCAAGTAATTTGGGTTTTTCCTGAGTTGCCTTGAAACATAGTCCAGAAATATTCTCATTCCATCGGCGAATATATCCATCTCTTTAATTGTTTTCATAGGATTTCATCAATAGATTAATAAAATCGCTTTCTCTCCCTATCAATTCTTGAGTAATATTCTTTTTCCTACTTACCAGCCTATTGATATCACGCCCCACAGTTAGTAACGAAATTACATCCCTCAAAACTGGGATAAACCCAGCGATAAATCCTAATGTTGTGATCGGCATGTCTTTTTTTGTTATTTTTTTTACTTCACTTCTTAAATCTTCTATTTCTGCTTTCTGTCGCAGAAATTCCTCTTGTAGATTCTTCTCTATTTCTTTCGATACCTCGATAAGTTCCCTATCACTCTTAGCCTTTAAATCTGTTATACCTTTTCTAATTACACTCCTCATATATTCCAGCTTGTTCTCCTCTCTAAATTTTTTTAAAGCAATAAGCGGAACTTTGGTGATCCATTCAAACTTTTCCTGTTGAAGAGCTGAAGCAATTGAAGCATCCATATCTATGCCGCCGATCTCATAGTTAAAAAAGAACCATGCCAATTCATTATCATAAATGGGCTCTGCAGTAAGCTTCTCGCAGAAGAATTTATGCTCTTGAACTCGAATGAACTGAGATCTGATATATATACCAAAACGCTCACCGACAGTACGAATGCTGATTTTTAAATATTTCTGACTATCATAAAATGCCCTAAGAAAACTATCAAATGATTCAAATTGTTTGAACTCATTTGGCAATATTTCTTTTTTTTTAATAGCATTAAATACATCTTCAGTTGTTTCTAGCCGGTGCATATAATCGAAACAAGCCTCATTATTGACCAAATCGTGCCCAAACAAATCGCTGATATAAGAAACGAATCCTGCCTCGCCAGCTTTCAATAATATTTCCCTTTCCTTCTGTGTAATAATGCCAAGATTAATCGGAAGTATTAAGATTATCCTTTCTCTGGTATCTGCTAAAATTAGTTCCTTTAGTTTCCATATATTAAAAACATTTCTAATAAGTCTATTGATATAGTACTTATTGTCCATTGTAATTTGTTTCTGCATAAGACAAAGACTATAAATCGGATCGGGCAATATTACAGTATCAATATAAAGTGCACTTTTTTTAACAAAATTTTCCAGGATCGGTGGTGAAATATTTCCAGAATAAACACACTTTAGAACATTTCGATCTTTAATAATATAATCCATAATGTTTTTTATATTATCCCTCCAATATTTCTCGATTGCTAAACCTATATCTGCAGTAGCATCAAAAATAAGATCCGATATTAATGGATAGTTGGCCATATCCATGCCCAAATTAATATGACTATCTTCTTCTGGTCCCAGGTAATGCTTAATATTCCCGAAATAGTCTTCTATTATATCAAAATAGCCTTGATAAATTTTTATGATGTCCATCTTTCAGCAGCTTAGACAGCTTATTACGCAATTACATTAACATAGGCTATTTATTGTTTCAATAATAATAGTTTAGCTAGGATAAAGAAACGGAAAGCAAGAAAATCTTCTTTCCTTCCGTTGTTGCAAGGAGGTGCTTCCATTTGCCCAACCAGTGTTGAAAAAGATCTGAATATTCATAGTGCCTTAATCAAAGCTATATATAGCAAAAGCTAATTCCCTTGAGAACCTCTGTGGTGATCACGTCTAGTTTCAAGCGTGAGCTAATGCTTTTCAGACTTCATGAAATCGGTCATCTCCAGTACCTTGTTTGACCATCCGCTTATAATTTCTAAGCCGCAGCCGTGGTTATAAATCACGGGCTACATGAACTCACCAGTGCCCTGGCTATCTATGTCTGAGCCGACGTTTAGAACCCGATGATCAACTCTCGCTCTTCAATGAGGACTATAACTTTTAGGTCAATGATAGAAGCGGTTGCATTTCCTAACTCTAATATGGAACCAAGAAGGGACACTTTTCCTTTGGCCCTATTGGGGAGAAGTTGGTGGTTGGGGTGAACCTTTGCTCTGCCAGCATATAGAGTATCGGTTCGTCCGCCCCCCTAGAATTGATCACGCAGTTATCTTTATCCCCTAACAGCTTCGGGCCGCTACCATACGTTGCAGCTGCGCTTTAGACGGTATATGCATTTCTTATTCACCTCATGTAAAAAGAAAAAGGTTCCCGAGGCTTATCTCAGGACGCTGGTCAAAAGAACACTGCGAAAATATAATTACCCGCCAGATAAACAAGAAAAGGCCACCCAGACTGTGCTGAGCCAGGCTGAGCTGCTGTCAGAAAACTGGGCTGCAGCCTGAGTGAGGCGGATTATTTTTAATTCGGGCGGTAGATCGAGGCTGTAAGAGCTAGCGTGAATGTGAATAGCCGTCAGAATCTATCCAGGGATCATCTTTACATTCGCGTTTCTTGAATAGACAAATTTCATTTTTCTTTATTTTACCCTTTGACCTTTGTTATCATTAGGGCAGAAAGAAAAGCTTATTCAAAATGCTCCAGCCAGAATGTTTAGCACACTTCATGAGGTAATTTGCTGACGGATTGCATCGTTCAAATGATGGTTATAGCGACTGTTGCGTAAGGTAAATGGTTTCTTGAGATGGAGTCTTTTTGCCCTATATATTTATTTGATTCTTTATGCTTATTGAAGCTAAAAAAATAAGCACTTTTAAGGAGAAAAAGTTATGAATAATCTGGATCGAGCCACGAGCAATAATTTTAAGGTATTTTCGGCGCTACCTTCGGTTTTATGTGTTTTATTTATTTTTTTGGTGCTGGCTTTTACCTTTAGCTGCACCAAACAGCCAGCCAAAGTCGTCTGGCTCGATGAGCTTGGCCCTCAATATGCTATCTCTGGCTGGGGTGAAACTCAGGCTAATAAATCCATAGATGGCAATCCCCTGACCATAGCCGGCAAGGTCTATGAGCGCGGATTAGGCACCCATGCTGAAGGTATGTACCGTATAAAGCTGGATGGCAAAGCCACCCGCTTCAGCGCCTTTGCTGGCATTGATGACGAGATAAAAGGTAACGAGCAGGCCTCGGTCGAATTCATTGTTTCGGCTCGCGATAAAAATAACATCCTCCAAACCCTCTGGAAAAGCGGCGTCATGAAAGCCGGCCAGCCGGCCAAAGCAGTTGATATTAAGCTTGATGGCTTTCTTAGCCTTGACCTTCAGGTTTCCGATGCTGGCGATGGGAATGCTTATGATCATGCCGACTGGTGCGACGCTAAGATCGAATATAGAGGGAACAAGCCTGAGCCCGTTAAGCCCTACGCCAGCCAGCCCTACGTCCTGACGCCCCTCCCCGGCACCGAGCCAAGGATTAACGGAGCAAAGGTTTTCGGTGTTCGCCCCGGGTCACCATTCATGTTTACCATTCCAGCCACCGGCTCTCGCCCTATGACTTTCGCCGCCGAGGGCCTTCCGGCCGGGCTCAAACTCAATAGCTCCACCGGCCACATTACCGGCGTTGTTGACAGAGCCGGCACCTATAATATCAAGCTCATCGCCAGAAATAATCAGGGCACGGCCGAGCGAATGCTTCGTCTTGAGGTCGGCGATAAAATCTGCCTCACCCCTCCGATGGGCTGGAACAGCTGGAACTGCTGGGGCTGTGCCGTCACCGACGAGAATGTACGCCAGAGCGCCCGGGCCATGGTAGAAAAAGGCCTCATCAACTACGGCTGGACTTATATAAATATTGACGACTGCTGGCATGGACAGCGCGACCCGAAGACCGGTGAAATTCGCTCCAATGAAAAATTCCCTGACATGAAAGCCCTGGCTGATTATGTTCATAGTCTTGGTCTCAAAATCGGCCTCTATACCGACTGCGGGCCAAAAACCTGCGCCGGCTACGAGGGCAGCGAGGGTCACGAGGAACAGGACATTCTGACCTATGCTAAATGGGGCTACGACTATGTCAAGATTGATTGGTGTTATTGCGAAGGCAAAGATCCGAGAGTTGCTTATAAAAAATTTGGCGAGGCGATTAAAAAAGCCCCGCGGGATATCGTTTTCAGCATCTGCAACTGGGGTCAGCAAAATCCGTGGGAATGGGGCGAAAGCGTGGGCGGCAATTTGTGGCGGACAACCGGTGACATTACCGATACCTGGAGCAGCATGTCGCGGATTGGATTCGGCCAGGCCGGTCTTGCTCGCTATGCTGGCCCGGGGCACTGGAATGACCCGGATATGCTGGTCGTCGGCCGTGTCGGCTGGGGGCCCAATCTCCGCCCGACGCATCTGACGCCTGACGAGCAATATACGCATATCAGCCTCTGGTGCCTGCTGGCTGCACCGTTACTGATTGGCTGTCCCATCGAACAGATAGACGATTTTACCATGGGACTTTTAACCAATGTCGAGGTCCTCGATGTTAATCAGGATCCGCTCGGCCGCCAGGCAGATAGAATCGTCGAAGGCGAAGGATACGAGGTCTGGGCCAAGGAGATGGAGGACGGCTCAAAAGCGGTTGGCCTCTTTAACCTTGACGCTTACGACCACAAAACAATTCGGGTTGATTTTGAGGCGCTGGGCCTGGGCGGCGGCTCACTTCGCGTGCGCGATTTGTGGCGGCAAAAAGACCTCGGCACTTTTGACGGGCATTTTGAAGCCGAAGTTGCCCCGCATGGTGTGGTCCTGGTCAGGATTTTTCAGAAATAGCAGTTCTATTCGCTGACGGCCGCCTTTGTCTAAAGTATTTGTGGCTAACTGGAGAAAAAGCCAGGTGTTGGACTGAATGTTTCATCACGCTGAATCCTGGATATTGGCCAGCTCCTCCTGACAATCTGATCAATTTATAAGTACACGATGCGTCAAATGGCGGCCTCTTCGGTAAAACCCGGTCAAAAGGTGTGGTGTCAGCTACCTTCAAAATTATATGCCCCACTTTATAGTTTGTAGCTCTAATTAGCTCTGATCGGATCTTCTGCCCTCTTCCCCTCTTCCAAAGCAAAAAATTATCCCCCTCTAGTCAGCCTTCTTGTGTCTGCTATAATGTACCCATGAATTCTGGCTGGGCTTGAACTTGTAGCCTGAAGCTGGCAGTCACTGCCGCGGCGGTGCTGATTGGCGTTCCTGGAAGCTGACTCAGGTCACTTTCCAGGTTTTACCAGGAGAGCGGCAGCTGTGGCTTTATATACCGGCCTAAGGTGATCAACGGTGATCAGCCTCGCCGGAGGGAAAAAGTAAAGAATTTTTGCTATTAAGTTAAAGCCTTGAAGTTTAAATCAAAACGAACATAAACATAAGGAGGTTTTTATATGAAATATCGTTATTTAGGGAAATCGGGTATCGTGGTCTCCGAGTTGTGTTTTGGCACCATGAGCTTTGGTGCTCAGGGCTCGTGGAAGAGCGTTGGAGCCCTCGACCAGAGCGCTGCTCAGCGCCTGGTGGACATGGCCCTCGACGGTGGCATTAATTTCTTTGACACGGCTGATGTTTATTCTTATGGCCAGTCAGAAGAAATGCTCGGCAAAGCACTGAAGGGCAAGCGTTCGCAGGTCGTTCTGGCGACTAAAGTTCGCGGCCGCATGAGCCCCGAGGTTAACGATGCTGGCCTCAGCCGGCGGCACATCATCCAGAGTTGCGAGAACAGCCTGCGGCGACTGGGCACAGATTGGATTGATCTGTATATTGTGCATAGCTTTGATTTCAGAACACCACTCGAAGAAACGCTTTCCACTTTAAATGACCTGGTTCACCAGGGCAAGGTGCGTTATCTGGGCTGTTCTAACTTTTTTGCCTGGCAGTTGATGAAGTCTCTGGCTATTTCCGAAAAGCATGGTTTTGAAAAGTTTGTTTCGCTCCAGGCCTATTATTCCCTCCTGGCGCGCGATGTGGAGATTGAGCTTGTCCCGCTGTGTGAGGATCAGGGATTGGGACTAACCCCCTGGTCACCACTGTCCGGCGGTTTTCTGACTGGCAAATATCCACGCGGCAGTCGCGGCCCGCAGGACGCACGACTCAACCGCTCCGAACAGAGCTTCCTGCCCATTGATGAGGACAGAGCCTACCGCATTCTGGATGAAGTGCAGCGAATTGCTAAAGAACGCGGAGTCACTGCGGCGCAGGTGTCGCTTAATTATCTCCTGCGGAAACCCGCGGTCAGCTCGGTGCTGATCGGTGCTACGAAGCCAGAACAGATTGTTGATAATTTAAAAACTGTAGAGTGGGAACTTACACCGGAAGAGGTAAAGGCTCTGGACAGTGTGTCTGAGCCGCCGCGTATTTACCCCAGGTGGATGCTGGAGATGACCAGGCTCGACCGCGAGAATCCACAGTTCATGCTATAACAGACCTGGTTTAAGAGGCATGACGTCTTAAACCAGGCAGCTTATGATGAGCGGCAAAAGACAACATAAATCTGGAGATCCAGAAAAACAAAAAATTGATGGAAATTAAAATAGCATTCTAAAAAGTTTGAATAAGAACAAAATAGTAAGCTAAGAAAAGCAAAAATAAGAGAAGTAAAAAGAGGTAGCCAGATGCAAGAATTCATATTTTATAATCTAACCAGAATCGTCTTTGGCAAAGGCAGGACCTCAAAATTGGCAAATATCTAAAGGGGCAAAAATGTCTGCCTTTAAATGGATCGGAAAGCATCAAGAAAAACGGGATTTATGAACAGGTCGTTGATTCTCCTAAAAATCATAGCCTGACCTTTATTGAAAAGAGAGGCATTAAACCCAATCCAATTATCTGTTTTGTCCGTGAAGCCATTGACCTGGCGCGGAAAGAGCAGGTGGATTGCCTGCTGGCGGTTGGCGGTGGAAGTGTGATTGATACGGCGAAGGCGGTCGCTGCCGGCTTTTATTATGAGGGCGATGTCTGGGATTACTTCATCAACAAAGCCAGAATCACCCGGGCCCTGCCCATTTATGTCGTCCTGACCCTGGCCGCCAGTGCCTCCGAAATGAACTGCGGCGCAGTGCTGACCAATGAGGAAACCAAACAAAAATTCAATATTAGTGCCGAAGCGCTTTTCCCCCGAACGTCCATCCTGGACCCGACCAATACCTATACCGTCCCCAGAAGGCAGGTGGCTAACGGCAGCGTGGACGCCATTGTTCATGTGCTCGAAGGTTACTTTACCGGCACTTATCCTCATACTCCTATCCAGGATGGATTTGTAGAAACGCTGGTTAAAACGATTATTGCCACCACGAGAAAGATTATGGAAAGCCCGACTGATTATGACGCCAGGGCTAATTTTATGTGGGCAGCAACACTTGCGCTGAATGGATTAACAACCGCCGGCATAGGAAAAGGAGGTTCACCCAATCACATGATTGGCCATTCGCTCTCGGCTCTCTATGATCTGGACCATGGAGCCAGTCTGTCGATTGTTCTTCCGGCCTGGCTCAAATACAACCAGCAAACGCTGGCCAGAAAACTAACGCATTTTGGCCAGGTCATCTTTGGCCAGAATGATGCCGCTGCAACCATCAAGGCCATCGAAGACTATTTTCATGAAATTGGCGCTCCAATTCGGCTGAGCGAAGCTAACATTGATAGAAGTGAAATTCAGAAGATTGCTGAGAACGCCGTCGGCCTGGCCAGAAAATGGGGACTTAAGAGCTACACCCAGGACGTGATCGCCAGAATCCTGGAGCTTGCTGTCTGAAAAAACAACTAACCGACCAGCTGAAGTGAAAGCCGGTCAGTTTCTCCATTCAGACGGGGAGGTCTGAAAAATGAAAGACAGAGACCAGAAAAAAATTGAAAGTTTGAAGCACGTGGCCATTGTAACTGGTGGAGGGCGCGGACTGGGAAGGGCGATGAGCTTCGGATTAGCCCGGGCCGGCGTGCGGGTTGTGATTACCGCTGCTCAGGGATGCGACGAGATTGAGAAGGTTGCAGCTGATATAGCTGCTGAAGTCGGCGAAGACCGCGCTCTACCTGTCCAGGCAGACGTTACCCGCCAGGAAGACTGCCGTCGGGTTGTGGAGACTGCTCTTAACCGTTGGGAATGCGTGGATATTCTGGTCAATAATGCCGGCCGCGGTATGAAATATGTAAGCAACAGATTTTTAACTGAACCGACCAGATTCTGGGAAGTTGAGCCAGACACCTGGAAAATGATCATCGACACCAATGTCAACGGTCCTTTTCTTATGGCCAGGGCCCTGGTACCGTTGATGCTAGAGTCAGGTTGGGGACGTATCATCAATATCTCTATGAATCGAGAAACCATGCGGCGCCGTGGCTTCTCACCCTATGGCCCGTCGAAGGCCGCACTCGAATCAGAAACGGCTATCTGGGCCCAGGATCTGGAAGGAACAGGCGTTACCGTCAATGCTCTATTGCCCGGCGCAGCCACGCTGACCGGCATGATTCCACCTGGCACCGAAGAAAGAATCCTGGCTCATCTGCTGAACCCGGAGGTGATGGTGCCACCTCTGCTCTGGCTGATATCGGCAGCCGCTGATGGCGTCACCGGCAAAAGAGTCGTCGCTAACCGCTGGCGTGAAGAAAAGCCGGAGGAAGCCCTGGAAGAAGCCGGCTGGCCTGGCTGATCATAGAAACAAATTACCTGGTTCCTGACTTTTTATGATTCAAATATAATTCCAATTTTAAACAATTCAACTTTCAACCCGGACACCAAAAATAATATAATTTTCTCCGGCCGGTGTGAGCCATCCGGCAGCAGAGCTTGCTGAGGCAAGAATTCGAGATCAGGAAAGTACGTTTGCCGGCCCAAACCATTTTTTAACAGGCTAGATAATCAAAACATCTAGATAAAAAGAGTAAATAAAGGAGGCGGCCATGGCTAGATTCAAAAGGATGCTCAGGGTTTCTCTGATCATTTTTTCCTTTCTTAGCGTAACTGGACTTGTTCTGGCTGAAGATGTGGTGAAATATTTTCCGAAGCCAGGTGACCTGAAATACACTTATGGGCAGCATCAGCCGGTGATGAAGATAAAGCCAGGCACGATTATCATTTCATCGACTGAGGATTGCTATGATGGCAAGGTCAAAAAACAGACTGATAAGCCGTCCGAGGTGATGGGCCTCTGGCACGACAATCCGCTTACTGGTCCCTTTTATATTCAGGGCGCCGAGATGGGCGATGTGCTCGCCGTTCATATCAGGAAAATCGAGCCTGCACGTCCTTATGCTATCAGCAGTTATGGGCCAGGATTCGGCGCTATTACTGGAACAGAATACACGGCCATTCTCGAGTCTCCACTGCCTGAAGTCGTCTGGTGGTATGAGGTGAATAAAGACAAAGGGACAGTCAAATTCAAGGCACTTAAGGGAGGCAAAACAATTGAGCTACCAATGAAGCCCATGATCGGCTGTCTGGGTGTAGCGCCGGCCAAAAATGAATGGCGCTGGAGCGTCACTCCAGAAACTTATGGCGGCAATATGGACTGCCCAGAAGTCTGTGCTGGAAATACAATTTATCTACCGGTAAGTGTACCCGGTGCGCTGCTTTATTTTGGAGATGCGCATCTGGTAATGGGAGATGGAGAAATTATCGGCTACGGCGTCGAGGCAGCGGTTAATGTCGAGCTAAAAGTAGACCTCATCAAAGGCAAAAAGATCAACTGGCCCAGGATTGAAAGTGATGAATATCTTATGACCCTGGGCATGTATCGTCCGCTGGATGATGCTTTCCGTATCGCCACTAAAGAAATGGTGCTGTGGATAGCTGAGGATTATGGTCTCGACATGATGGACTCTTACCAGCTGGTCTCGCAGGTGATGAAGGCTGAAGTCTCGCAGATGGTTGATCCGAACTAC
>Ga0209508_1002853_pt1 | contig 10779 bp, 8 predicted proteins | sample AD_UKC129_MetaG_FD_184427 | JGI IMG/M metagenome (GOLD analysis project Ga0209508, IMG submission 184427) | Active sludge microbial communities of municipal wastewater-treating anaerobic digesters from Canada - AD_UKC129_MetaG (SPAdes) (version 2) | ecosystem: Engineered > Bioreactor > Anaerobic... | reverse complement strand
CGTGGTGGTCTTGAACGGGCTGCCCTGGGTGGCAGAGAGAATCAGGTTGGTGTCGACCTCGTTGCCGTCGACATGGTTGTTGTTGTAGTTGACCGGCAGGGCGCCGACGGCGAGGTTCAGCGTGCCCCCGTCCTGGACGTCTCCCGCGTCGGCGGAATCCCAGTCGACCGTCGGCAGCGCCGCGGCGGGGCTGCCGGACGCGCTCGGCGCGGTGTTGCCTGCGGCACACCCGGCGAACAGCATCGCGGCAGCACTCAGCATCGCGACGGCGCCGAGTGCTTTTGCACTCCGTGTCCTCATGTGATCTTTCCTCTCGTTACCTTCTGGGGGCCTCGGCGACATGGTGCGATCGCCGGGGGTCTGTCACGACGCGGCGGCCAGCGCCTCGTCTTCGGCGAGCTCGGAGCGGTCGGCGTGGTGGCACGCGACCTTCGAGCGGCCGTGGGGGGTGAGCTGCGGGTCGGATGCGCGGCACCGCTCTTGCCCCGCCTCGTCGAGCAGCGCATAGAGCGGGCAGCGGGTGCGGAAGCGGCAGCCGCTGATCTCCTGCGTCGGGCTCGGCAGGTCGCCGTTGAGCAGGATCCGAGTGCGCCCGCGCTCGATCGCCGGGTCGGGAATGGGGGCGGCCGAGATGAGGGCCTTCGTGTACGGATGCCGCGGATTGTTGAACACCTCGGCGACCGGTCCCTGCTCGACGATCACGCCGAGGTACATCACGGCGACGTCGTCGGCGATCTGCCGGACGACCGCGAGGTCGTGCGCGACGAAGAGGTACGACAGGCCCAGCCGCTCCCCGAGATCTTCGAGGAGGTTGATGACACCCGCCTGGATCGACACGTCGAGGGCGGAGACCGGCTCGTCGAGGATGAGCACGGCGGGGTTGGTCGACAGGGCGCGGGCGATGCCGATGCGCTGGCGCTGGCCGCCGGAGAACTCGTGCGGATAGCGGTCGGCCATCGCCGGGTCGAGCCCGACGAGGTCGAGGAGCTCCGTCACGCGCGCGTCGCGCTGCGCCTTGGGCACGCCCTGCACCTGCAGCGGCTCGGTGATGACCTCGCCGATCGGCAGTCGCGGGTCGATCGCCCCCATCGGGTCTTGGAAGACGATCTGCACGTCGCGGCGGAGCTTCTTGACGTCTTTCTTCGAGGCATCCGACACATCGATGCCCTCGATGCGGATCGAGCCCGACTGGGGGGCCGTCATCTCCATGACCTCGAGGATCGTCGTCGTCTTGCCGCAACCCGACTCGCCGACGAGGCCGAGCGTGCGGCCGGGGCGGAGCGTGAACGACACACCGTCGACGGCGCGCACCGTGCCCACGCGGCGCGGGAACACCGAGCCGCGCATCAGCGGGAAGTGCCGCTTGAGGTCTGAGACCTCGAGCACCGGGGCGTCGTCGGTCTCGGCGCGCTCCTCGGCGGGGAGCGGCTCGGGGCGCGGGAACACCTCGGAGCGCACGAGCTCGCCGCGGGTGATCTCACCCGCGCGGATGCACGCCGAGGTGTGCAGCGGGGCCTGCGGGTCGTGGGCGATGAGGGCGGGCTCGACGTCGCGGCACGCGTCGATCACGATCGGGCACCGGGCGGCGAAGGGGCATCCGGTCGGCAGGTTCGCGAGAGACGGCGGGCGCCCCTCGAGCGGCACGAGCCGCTGGGTACCGGCGGTCAGCATGTTCGGCACCGAGCGCAGCAGGCCGATCGTGTACGGCATCTGCGGAGCGGCGAAGACCTCGGCGGTCGTGCCGAGTTCGACCATCTTGCCCGCGTACATGACGCCCACGCGGTCGGCGTGTCCGGCGACGACGCCGAGGTCGTGCGTGATGAGCACGACGGATGCCCCGGTGATGTCTTTCGCCTTCTCGAGCACTTCGAGGATCTGCGCCTGGATGGTCACGTCGAGCGCCGTGGTCGGCTCGTCGGCGAGGATCACCTTCGGGTCGTTCGCGATCGCCATGGCGATCATCGCGCGCTGACGCATGCCGCCCGAGTACTCGTGCGGGAAGGCCCGGGCACGGCGTTCCGCGTCGGGGATGCCGACGACCTTCAGCAGCTCGACCGCGCGGGCCGCGGCCGCCTGCGCCGACAGATGCCGGTCGTGCAGCCGCAGCGCCTCGCTGATCTGATCGCCGACGGTGTAGACGGGGGTGAGCGCCGAGAGCGGGTCTTGGAAGACCATCGCGAGCTCTTTGCCGCGGATGCGCGAAAGCTTGGCGTCGTCGAGCCCGATGAGCGGTCGCCCTTCGAAGTCGATCGAGCCGGTGATCTCGGCCGTCGAGGGCAGCAGGCCCATGATCGCGAGCGACGACACCGACTTGCCCGAGCCCGACTCGCCGACGATGCCGAGGAACTCGCCCGGGTACACGTCGTACGAGATGCCGCGCACGGCCTGCACGGGGTTGCCGTCGCGCTGCGGGAACGTGACGCTCAGATCGCGCACCGACAGCAGCGGCGTTCCGGTGCGCTGACGCGCGGCGGGGACGGTGGTGGCGGGGTCAGTCACGGTTCATTCCAGAGGTGGGGTCGATCGCGTCGCGCAGCGCATCGCCGACGAGGCTGATCGCGAACAGCAGGATGATGAGGACGAAAGCGGGGAAGACGAACAGCCACGGGCGCGTCACCGCGGCCGCCGTCCCGTCGGAGAGGAGCGTGCCGAGCGAGACGTCGGGCTTCTGGATGCCGAAGCCGAAGTAGCTGAGGGAGGTCTCGGCCATGATCGCCGAGACGACGCCCAGGGTCGCGTCGATGATCAGCAGCGACGCCATGTTCGGGATGATGTGGCGGGTGAGGATCGTGTGCGTCGGCTCGCCCATGTAGCGCGCCGCGCGCACGAAGTCGCGGTTGCGCAGCGATCTCGTCTGCGATCTCACGACCTGCGCCATGATCATCCAGCTGAACAGGGCGATGTAGAACATCAGCACCACCCACGACAGCCCCTTGATGAGCGGGCTCAGCAGGATGAACAGGAAGAAGGCGGGGATCACGAGCAGCAGCAGGATGACCCACTGGATGATCCGGTCGACCCACCCGCCCACGTAGCCGGCCGTCGATCCGACGAGCGCCGCGATGACCGTCGCGGTCGGACCGGCCACCAGACCGATGATGAGCGACTTCTGCAGGCCGGCGAGGGTCTGCGCGTAGATGTCCTGACCGATCGAGTTGGTGCCGAACCAATGCAGCATGGTCGGGCCCATGCCCATGTTGAGCGGGTCGCGGTCGGTGATCGACCACGGGTAGAGGAGCGGGCCGACGAACGCCCACAGGATGACCGCGACGACGATGGTGATGCCGATCCAGAACCGCGGCATCTTCTTCAGACGCGCCCACACGAGACCGGCGCGCGAAAGCGGCTTGCGGGCCTTGGGGATGTCGGTCTCGAGCGACTCTTCGATCGCCTTCTCTTGCATCACGGCCACGTCAGCTCCTCACCCTCGGATCGAGTGCGGCGTAGAGCACTTCGGACAGCGTCGACGCGATGAGATACAGCACCGCGACGAACAGGGCGGCACCGGCCACCGCGTTGATGTCGTTCTTCTGGATCGCCTCGATCTGGAACTGACCCATCCCGCGCCAGCTGAAGACGATCTCGAGCATCGCCGAGCCCGCGATGAGCGTGCCGAAGCTGTAGGCGAAGAACGTCGACATCGGAATGAGCGCGAGGCGCACGCCGTGGCGGATGAGCGCCTTCGTGCGCGGCAGCCCCTTCGAGCGGGCCGTGCGGATGTAGTCGGCGCCGAGCACGTCGAGCATGACGCTGCGCTGGTAGCGCGAGAACGATGCCGCGCCGATCAGCACGAGCGCGAGGGTCGGCAGGAAGAGGTGCACCGCACGGTCCCAGGCGAGAACCCACCAATTGCCGGTGATCCCGGCCGTGTACTCGCCGGTGAAGGTGATCACTTGAGAACCGACGAGGTTGTTGAACTGCGTCGCGAGGATCATCAGCAGCACGCCGATGACGAACGTCGGCGTCGCGAAGACGATGTACGACGCATAGGTGACGATCTGATCGCTCGTGCGGTACTGGCGCACGGCGCCCCAGACGCCCAGCAGCACGCCGAGGATCGCCCCGATGATCGAGCCGATCAGCAGCAGCCGCAGGCTCGCGCCCGAGCGTGCGGCGATCTCGGCGGTCACCTGCGAGCCGCCGACGGTGGTGCCGAGCGAGAACTGCGTGAACAGGTTCGTGAGCCAGTGCCACAGCCGCACGAGGATCGGGACGTCGGGGTTCACGCCCATGGCATCCAGCGACGCGTCGATCGACGACTGCGGCGGGCGCGGGTTCATACCGTAGAACCGGGCGGCCGGGTCGAGGGCGATGCTCGCCAGGATGTACGCCATGCAGGTGGCGATGAGGCTCAGAACCGCGTAGTTCAGAAACCGTCTGATGATGTAGACGGTCATTGAGCCGGCCTCGCGGCCTGCCGGTGGTCAGACGTGCACATCATCGTTCTTTCGTCGAAACAATTCGTGGGATGCAGCGTGTGCGCGGGCTCTTCCTACGGATGCCCGACTCATCGACCCTAACCCCGGCGCTACGCTGCGACCGTCGACGTTGTGGAGTCTTTGCATGACCGTAACATTGGGTCACGCCTTCGCAAAATGACCAGCGGCGGGTTGCATGCGCGGGCATTCTCTGCATTTTCCGGCGCTCACGCTGAATAATCAGGCGCTCACGCTGAGCGCCGAGGCCACGGCGCCCATAACGATCACCGCCAGCGCGATGAGCGCGGGAACGTCCCACGACCGCTCCACCGCGGTGTCGTCGGCGGCGAGGCCGCCCGGCGAATCGACGCCCTGCCAGGCATCGCGCAGTTCGGCGAGCTCACGCAGTGCCGACGGCACCGCCCGTGCCGCCCCGCCGCTCCCCCGGCGGTCGGCGCCGCCGCCTCGGTCGGCCCTCGCGGCGCGGCCGGGCCGGCCGGCGACGGGGCCGCCGAACGCGGGCACCGTCGTGTCGTCGTCGAAGGTGAAGACGACCTGCCACCGCATGCCGATGTCGCGCACGCGCCGCCACGGGAAGCGCGTGATGCGCAGATAGTTCTGGACCGTGGCCCCGCGCGCGTCGAACGTGATGCGGGAGGCGTACAAGAGCACGTAGACGCCCCACACCGCCATCAGCACCCACGGCGCGAGTCGCAGCATCTCGAGGATGCCGGCGCGGACCAGGGCGTCGCCGAGCAGCAGCACCGCGATCGCGCCGGCCACGATCAGAGCGATCGTGCCCGACGCGGCGCGGAGCGTCCGGTGCGGCGGGCTCTCGCCCGCCGCACCGGAGAGGCGGTTCATACTCAGAGCCCGGCCGCCGCTGCGCCGCCGAGCGGGATCGAGGCGCCGGGAATGGCGTCCAGGAGCCTCCGCGTGTACTGCTCGGTCGGGTTCGCGAAGATCTCGTCGACCGTGCCCTGCTCGACGACCTTGCCGCGCTCCATGACGCAGACGAGGTCGGCCGCCACCCGCACGACCGCGAGGTCGTGCGTGATGAACAGGTACGTGAGCCCGAGCTCGGACTGCAGGTCGGCGAGCAGCTTCAGGATCTGATCCTGCACCAGCACGTCGAGCGCCGAGACGGCCTCGTCGAGCACGACGATGTCGGGCTTGAGCGCCAGAGCGCGCGCGATCGCGACACGCTGACGCTGGCCGCCCGACAGCTCGTTCGCGTACCGCGATGCGAGCGACTGCGGCAGCGACACCTGGTCGAGCAGCTCCGTCACCCGCGCGCGGCGCGAGGCGGCGTCGCCGACCTTGTGGATCTCGAGCGGCTCAGCGATCGTGTTGCCGATGTTGCGCATCGGATCGAGCGAGCCGTACGGGTCTTGGAAGACCGGCTGCATGCGGCGGCGCAGCGCGAAGGTCTCTTTACGGGAGAGCCCGGCGACGTCGACGCCGTCGACCTCGATCGATCCCGAGGTGGGGTCTTCGAGCTTCAGCACCATCTTCGCGACCGTCGACTTGCCCGAGCCCGACTCGCCGACGAGGGCCAGCGTCTTGCCACGCGGGATCTCGAACGACACGGCATCCACGGCGCGGAACGGCTCACTGCGGAAGCTGCCCTGACGGATCTTGTAATCCTTGGTCAGCTCGCGCACACGGAGCGTCGGCGCCGCGTCGGCGACGTCGGCCAGCGACTGCACGCCGCGATCCTCCACGACCGCCTGGATGCGCTGCGAGGCGATCGACGGAGCCGCGGCGACGAGGCGCTGCGTGTAGGGGTGCTGCGGGTTCTCGAGGATGAGCCGGCTCGGCCCCGACTCGACGATCTCGCCGTCCTTCATCACGATGATCCGCTCGGCGCGCTCGGCCGCAAGGCCCAGGTCGTGCGTGATCAGCAGCACGGACGTGCCCTTTTCGCGCGTGAGCTTAGCCATGTGGTCGAGGATCACGCGCTGCACCGTCACGTCGAGCGCCGAGGTCGGCTCGTCGGCGATGAGCAGCTTCGGGTCGGCCGCGAGGCCGATGCCGATGAGCGCGCGCTGGCGCATGCCGCCAGAGAACTGGTGCGGATACTGGTGCATCCGCTTCTCGGCGTCGGCGAGGCCCGCCTGCTTGAGCACCTCGATGGCGCGCGCCTCGATCTCCTTCTTGCCACTGGCGATGCCGTTCGCGCGCACCGCCTCTTTGACCTGGAAGCCGATCGACCACACGGGGTTGAGGTTCGACATCGGGTCTTGCGGGACGTAGCCGATCTCACGGCCGCGGATGTTCGCCATCTGCGCCTGGTTGCGTAGCGTCAGGTCGTCATCGCCCAGCATGATGCTGCCGGCCGTGACGTGTCCCGTGCCCGGGAGCAGCTGGATGATCGCCGACGCGGTCGTCGACTTGCCCGACCCGGACTCTCCCACGATGGCGATGGTCTCGCCGGGGAAGATGTCGAAGTTGACGTCGTGCAGCACCTCTCGGCTGCCCGACTGCGACTCGAACGCGACGCGCAGGTCGCGCACGCTCAGCAGCGGTTCGCGTGCCGTCTCACTCATCGGCGTGCCCTCGCTCTCGGGTCGAGGGCGTCGCGGATCAGCTCGCCCAGAAGGATGAAGGCCAGCACTGTGACCGTCAGGATGATCGACGGGTAGATCAGCGCCATCGGGGCCACGCGCAGCGACTGCTGCGCCTGGGCGATGTCGTTACCCCACGACATGACGTCGCTGCCGAGCCCGACACCGAGGAACGCGAGCGTCGCCTCGGCCACGATCGCCGCGGCGAGCGAGATCGTGGTGATGACCAGCAGCGGTGCGATCGCGTTCGGGATCACGTGGCTGATGAGCGTTCCGAAGCGCGACTTGCCGAGGGCCCGCGACGCGGTGACGAAGTCGGCCTGACGCACGCGCAGCACTTCTGCGCGAACGACACGGGCCGTGGATGCCCAGGCGAACCCACCGATCGCGAACGCCAGCGTGAACACGTTGCGGTTCGTCGAGAAGACGCTCATCACGACGATCGCCGCCAGGATGTACGGGATCGAGAAGAAGATGTCGCCGATGCGCGAGAGCAGCGAGTCGAGCCAGCCGCCGTAGAAGCCGGCGAACGCGCCCATGATGAGCCCGATGACGGTTCCGATGATCGTCGCGAGCAGACCCACGGTCAGCGAGGTGCGGGCACCCCAGACCATGCGCGACCAGACGTCGCAGCCGAGGAACGTGAACCCGAGCGGGTGTCCGTCGCTCGGGCCGCCGTTGCTGTTCGAGAGCTCGCAGCCGTTGTTCGGCGCCACCTGCGTGAACAGGGTCGGCCAGATAGCCATCAGCAACACGATGGCGACGACGAGAAGACTCACCCAGAAGACGGGGCGGCGACGCAGGTCGCGCCAGGCGTCGGACCAGAGGTTGCTCGGCTTCTCGTCGACGCGGACGGCGTCGACGACGAGCGTGGTGGTCGCCGCGGGTGCGACGTAGTGGTTCACCCCCGTGGGGTCGTTGAGATCACTTGACATAGCGGATCCTCGGGTCGAGCAGGCCGTAGAGCAGGTCTACGACCAGGTTGACGAGCACATAGATGATCACGAACACCGTGACGAACGAGACGACCGTGGGCCCCTCGTGCTTCTGCACGGCGTGGAAGAGGGTGTTGCCGACGCCGGGCACGTTGAAGATGCCCTCGGTGACGGTGGCACCCACCAGCAGCACGCCGAAGTTCGTGGCGGAGTTCGTGATGACGGGGATGAGCGAGTTGCGCAGCACGTGCACGGGGACGACGCGCGAGCGGGTCAGACCCTTGCTGTAGGCGGTGCGCACCCAGTCCTGGTTGAGCGTGTCGATCACCGACGAGCGCATCAGGCGCATGCTGGTGGCGTAGAGGCTGAGACCCAGCACGATCGCGGGCAGCCAGAGGTCGCCCCAATCGTTCTGCGCGCCGACCGTGGGTTTGAACCAGCCCCACTGGATCGCGAGGAAGTACTGGGCCAGGAAGCTCAACACGAAGATCGGCAGGGCGACGAAGATCAGCGCGATGATGAGCATCGTGTTGTCGAACAGCTTGCCCTTGCGCAGCGCCGAGACGGTGCCGATGATGATCGCCAGCGTGAACTCGATCGCGATGGCCATGACGGCCAGGCGCGCGGTGACCGGGAGCGTCCGGGCGAGCACGTCGTTGACCGACTGCCCCGAGAACGTCGAGCCGAGGTTTCCCTGGAAGATGCCGGTGATGTAGTAGAAGTACTGCACGATGAACGGCTGATCGAGGTGGTACTGCGCGCGCAGCTGCTCGACGACCGCCGGGTTCGGCGTCTTGTCACCGAACAGCGCGATGATCGGGTCTCCGGGCAGCGCGAAGACCATGAAATAGATGAGCAGGGTGGCCCCGAAGAACACGGGGATCACCTGCAACAGGCGTCTGAGGATGTAACCGAACATCCCTCTCCTTCAGATGTGGGGTGCGGCCCGTCGGGTAGGGCCCGCTCACCCGCTGGAAACATCGTGCCGCGCAGACAGCGCGGACGCGAGAGTCAGATGGACATACCCCTGATGGACATACCGCGGGGCGGTGACGAGGTGTCACCGCCCCACGGATGATCAGGATGATCTGATTACTTGGTGATGAGGTAGTACAGCGGCACCGAGTTCCAACCGAACTCGACGTTCTGCACGCCCTCGGCGTAACCGCCGGTGACGTTGGAGTACCACAGCGGCGTGACCGGGAGGTCCTTCAGCAGGATCTCCTGAGCCTTCTGGAAGTCCGCGTTGGCCGTGTCGGCGTCCGACGCCGAGATGCCCTCGTCGAGCAGCTTGTCGAACTCGGGGTTCGAGTAGTCACCGTCGTTCGAGCCGGCGTTGGTCGCGTACAGCGGGCCGAGGAAGTTGTACAGACCGGGGTAGTCGGCCTGCCAACCGGTGCGGAACGCGGTCTCGATCGTACGGCTCGTGACGTCCTTGCGGAGCGAGGCGAAGTCGGCGTAGGGGTTGCCCGACGCGTCGATGCCGAGCGTGTTCTTGATCGAGTTCGCAACCGCGTCGACCCACGTCTGGTGGCCGCCGTCGGCGTTGTACGAGATCTGGAACGTGCCCGACCACGGCGAGATGGCGTCGGCCTGGGCCCACAGCTTCTTGGCCTCGTCCGGGTTGTACGCGAGCACGTCGGCGCCCGTGAGCGAGTCGGACCAGCCGTCGATGACGGGCGAGGTGAAGTCGCTCGCGGGGGTACGCGTGCCGTTGAAGACGACCTTGGTGATCTCTTCACGGTTGATCGACATCGACAGCGCCTGGCGACGCAGCTGACCCTCTTCACCCGAGAAGTGCGCGAGGCGCGACGGGATCGTGAAGGACTGGAAGACGGCGGCGGGCTGGTTGACCGCGCGGTCGCCGAGCTCCGACTCGAAGGTCGCGAGCGCCGACGAGGGAACACCGTCGATGACGTCGACCTCGCCCGAGAGCAGGTCGGCGTACGCGGCATCCTGCGTCGCGTAGAACACGATGTCCAGGCCCGCGTTGTGCGCTGCGCGGCCACCCTGGTAGTCGTCGTTCTTCACGAGCGAGATCTGCACGTTGTGCTGCCACGCGTCGTCAGAGGCGATCTTGTAGGGGCCGTTGCCGATCGGGTTCTGACCGAAGGCATCCATGTCCTCGAACGCCGAGTCGGGCAGCGGGTAGAAGGCCGAGTAGCCCAGGCGCAGCGCGAAGTCGGATGCCGGCTTGTTGAGCGCGATCGTGAAGGTGTAGTCGTCGACCTCCTTGAGGCCGGTCAGCTCGGCGTCGGCGTCGTAGCTGAAGCCCTCGATGTCCTCGAAGAAGTAGCTGCTGAGCTGCTTGTTCGAGAGCTTCGCGCCGTAGTTCCAGGCCTCGATGAAGTTGTGGGCCTGCACCTCGGTGCCGTCCGTGAACTTCTGGCCCTTCTTGAGCTTGACCGTGAGGTGCTGCGCGTCGTCGACCGTGATCGACTCGGCCATGTCGTTCTGCGGCGCACCCTTGGCGTCGTAGTAGACGAGACCCGCGAAGATCTCGTCGAGGATCTTGCCGCCACCGACCTCGTTGGTGTTGGTCGGGATCAGCGGGTTCTCGGGCTCGGAACCGTTGGTCTTGATGATGGCGGTGGTGTTGCCGCCCGATGCGCTCGGCGTACCGCTGCCGCTGCTGGAGCAACCCGCGAGAGCGAGTCCTCCGGCGACGAGCAGCGCGATGCCCGCAAGGGCGATCTTGTTGCGCTTCAACTTGTCCTCCTGTGCAAGGGTGAATCGCCCACAGCGTGCTGTGTGAACGCAGGGGCGGGAATAGGGAAACTGTAAGTAACGCGACAGTCTTCGACAAATCAACCCGGGAAAACGTTACAGACCCTTAACTCAAGCGACGCCAGATGTGGC
>Ga0209508_1002843_pt1 | contig 10804 bp, 10 predicted proteins | sample AD_UKC129_MetaG_FD_184427 | JGI IMG/M metagenome (GOLD analysis project Ga0209508, IMG submission 184427) | Active sludge microbial communities of municipal wastewater-treating anaerobic digesters from Canada - AD_UKC129_MetaG (SPAdes) (version 2) | ecosystem: Engineered > Bioreactor > Anaerobic... | reverse complement strand
ACGCAAATATCAAAGAAAAAAATTTTTAGCACCGTTACTCCGCGAAATTTCTCAGATTTTCATACGAATCGGAATCATCTAATGAGTAGTTAGGTGGGGGGCACTAGTAGCACCTATGTAGGGGCCAGCTATATTACCGTCACTCCGCGCTATTCTTAATCTCTACAAATTTTCAGAAGTATCTCCCAGAATTTTTCATCATATCTCTATATAGGGTTCTCTTCTCCCTACTATGCCTTTACACCCCTGTAGGTCCCCATATGGTATATAGGGGGTGGGAGCTAATTTTTTTCATCATATGATTTTAAAATTCATCATATGAGTTTCAAAAGTTGTAGTAGAGGCATTCGGTCATACGGCGTTTGGTACGGCCTGAGGCGGCATTGTTGGGCAGGGAGATGGTTAGGCAGTTCCAGTTAGAGAGTAATTTGTCGTACAGGGGGTGGCGGTAATGGGAAATGATCATTTTGCCGGTGATGCGGTTGGCTATGTTGAGTAGACGGCGGTGTTCTGTTGGGGTAAGCTCATGCGCGTAGACGTTGGGGGATGTGCGGGTGTCTGGGTGGTAGGGGGGATCACAGTAGAAAAGGGTTTGGGGAGAGTCTTGGGAGCGTATAACGGAGATGGCGTCGTCGTTTAGGATGAGGATGCGGGAGAGGCGGGCATGAACTTGGGGCAGGCCATCAATGGCGGTGAGCCAAGATGCTACTTGTTCGTTCATTCCGCGGCGAGTACGGGTGCGAGAGATTGGGGTGAATGATGTCATGCGGCCTGCCATTGATTGGCGGCAGAGGATGAAGAAGAGAACAGCTCTTGAGACAGGGTCTTGAGTATTTGGGAGAGTTGCTTTAGCGTTACGCCATTCTATTTGACTGAAAGGAGTGGCCTGCACTTGGCGGAGAAAGATGGGGAATTGTTCTTTACTGGCTAGTACTCTCCAAAAATTGGTTAGATCGCCATTGATATCATTGAGTACTTCGCTGATACCTTGGTAGGGCCAATCCCATAGTTCAGCGGCACCACCTCCATGAGTAATAACGCGATGAGTGTAAGTAGTTTGCGAAGCTAGCTTATGGATGTGGGCGGCTAGGTAGCGCTTGCCGCCATGCCATTTCAGGGGAGGTGTCATTCTATAGTGCCCTTCATCTTACTAGCTTGTTTTCATTTGGTGATTGCCTTTTTAGACCGGGACGCCCAATGTCTGCGCCTCTTCTGAGCGAGGGTAGTACCAACTGTCCATGCCCTCAAAGTCTTTCTGTGAGAGCCGGTTCTGAATGATTGGGTCGTTGATTTTCATATTTAACTCTTCCCCATCACCTGTGCTTCTTTACTGTTTGGATAGTACCACACACACATATTCTTTGATCCGGGCTGGTTTAATCTGAGTTGTAGAGTAGGATCATCTATTCCCTTGTAGTAAAAGCCCGGACGATACTCAACCCCCATTAACGTATCCCCCTTGGCTCTTTCAGAAATATCCTCATCCCATGATGCATATCCTCTCTTCTGAGCAACTTCCTGTCTTCTCGCCGGGTCCCCATAAGCATAAGAAGACTCATCACAGTCAACAATCTGGCCAGGGAGAGCTGAAAGTAGTACCGCCCCGAGAGTGTAATGAATACCAGGAAGAAGATGCAGCCTTAACTTTTTCGTTCTTGCTGTTCTTATAAGAGGATAGAGAGCTGTTGAGAGCTTTCTTACATTTTCTACTGGAGGGTATCTATTCCCTTCCCAGTACGGCTCAAAATCAATCGAAATGTTTTTTGAGAGAGGAGAGAATTTAAGGGCTACTTGAGCCGCCCTCTGCCAAGTTTTTGTATCGTACCACGCTGAAAGATTTGAATTTCCCTTGTACTCTCCAATAAAAATAACCATTCCTGGAATAACTTTATAACCCATCCCTCTCAGAATTCTTGTGTACTTGATGACAGCATCGGGACTCTCATCAGCAGGTGTACCCGATAAGACTCCCTTCAAATAGAACCCGTCACACACCTTGATTCTACTCGCTTTTAGATTTGGCACAACCCACCACTTAGCCCACGTTACTGGAAGATGAATCCATTTCATTTACAAATCCCCTATTCGCCTCTCTTTATCTGTGGCACCTGCAAGTCTTGCTACCATATTATACGGGCAAAAATTTTATACTTCTCCCAAAAATTTTTACAAAATATATAAGAGAGCCGTCACATGAACGACCGTACAATGTATAGTGCTACGTTTTCCTCGCACTAGTACGCTGGGGCCGAAAGCCTTACGGCAGAACGGAGACGCAGGAGCGTAGGCATTACATACGCCTACTATTAGGCAGCCCCAGGCTTGTAGGGGATAGTGCTGCGGCACAACAAGCCCCGAAGTTGGCTCGCGGCGGTAGGAGCCAGGACGTAAAGACCCACCATCTTGCCCGGTGGTGGGCCGTGAGTAAAATCACGGACTCCATGTGGCTCAGGTAGTCTCTGGGCGTCCCCAGAAGAATGGTGCGATGAGCCACCTTTCGAAGCGCACTTCGATGTCCTTCGAAAGCCCTGAGAACTTTTTCAGGGCTTTCTTCGCGTCTTCGATATCGAGATATCAAGACGCGCAAGAAACTCCTCACAGAAGTATACGGAAGTATACTTCTACCCCTGTCTTTTCTTAAAGATGTCTTGGCTCTAATAAATCCCCGTAGTATAATGTTGTCATGGGCGCAGCGCGTAAATCTAAATTTGAAGTAATTCCTGAGATTAGTGGGTTACAGAGCGCTCAGCTTGTGATGGCCAAGTACCGCAGGCAAGCTGCGCGCAGACGAGAACGGCTTGCTATTGCCAAAGCCAAGGCCAAAGCCAAGGCCAAGGCCAAACGCCAACACGAGAAGTTGTACGGCAGGCTCACTTGGAAAGAAGAGATGTTCTGCCGTGCCTACATTGCCAATGAGGGCAAGGTATACAAATCTGCTCTCGACGCAGGCTACAAGAATGCTTGCGAAGGCTCCTACTTGCTCAACTTGCCAAAGGTGCAGGAGAGAATTGCGCAGTTGATGCGAGAAGCTTTTGGGGATCCTACAATGAACATCAAGAAGGTAATGAAGAACTTGGAAAAGTTTGCCAACCGGGAAATCCAGGATGACCCCGGCAATGACCGCAATACCATTGCAGCTAACGTAGAGCTTGCTAAGATGATGGGGGCCTATACCGAGAAGGTAAGGCTGGAGAACGCTAACAGTGGTGGCATTTCGTTAAGCGATCTAGACCTGCCACTGGAAACCAAGAAGATGCTGCTCGCCGCCATCCGGGAGGCCAAGGCCAAGAAGGAAATGGAAGCGGCCCAGGCCCCGGATGGTGATGAGGATGAGTATGAGGATAAGGATGAGGACGACTTCGAGGAAGATGCGCGGGAAGCTGGATAATGCCTGCCTTATTGGACCTAGCTACAGTTGATGAGTATTCCCTTATACGCGATATCTGCAAGAGATCGCTATGGGAATTCGTCAAGGAGTTTTGGGGGGAGCAATCAGAAGAAAAACTCATCGAAAACTGGCACATGCCATTCTTGTGTAGTCAGTTGGAGATTGTGGCGGAGAGGGTTTTTAGGCGACAGAAGAAGCTTTACGACCTGCTCATAAACATCGCACCCGGCACCACCAAGAGCACCATTGTCTCGATAATGTTTCCTGCGTGGTGCTGGACGCGAGATCCTACTCTTCAGTTCATTTGTGCCAGCTACAACGATTCACTTGCTGAGTACTTGGCCGACAAGAGCCGCAAGGTGGTGCAGAGCGAAAAGTACCAGAAGGCATTTCCCGAGGTACGGGTGCGGGGAGACCAAAAGGCCAAGAGCTTCTTTGAGTTGACAAGGGGCGGTTGGCGCATGAGCCGGGGCATTGGCGGCCAAACCGGCAAGCACGCCCATATCATTATCATCGACGATCCGATTGACACGCAAAAGGCTTTGAGTGCTGCCGACATCAAGAGCACTAATGAATGGATCACCGGCACAATCAACAAGCGTAAGGTAAGCCATGACAACACGCCATCAATCATGATTATGCAGCGTGTTGCAGAGAACGACCCTAGCGCTGTGTGGCTGGAGCAGAAGAAAAAGGGCGCCAAGATTGAGCATATCAACTTGCCAGCCGAGCTTACAGATAACGTAAAGCCAGCCCGGCTGAAAAAGCTCTACAAGGATGGGTTGTTTGATAGTAAGCGGTTCAGCCGGGAGGTGTTGGAGGCGCAGAAACGTGAGGGGCCTTGGACGTACCAAAGCCAGTTTTTGCAAGACCCTGTTCCTCCTGGTGGTGGCCTGTTTAAGGTAGATAGGATCTCCATCGAGGTAGTTGATTATACTGTTCCTGGTTGGCAGCTTGTGCGGTACTGGGACAAGGCCAGTACTGGTGATGCAGGCAAGTTTACGGTAGGCTTGTTGATGGGCAAGGCCCCTGATGGGGTGTTTTGGGTCTTGGATGTGGTGCGTGGGCAGTGGGAGCCTGCTGAGCGTGAACGGATAATGAAGCAGACTGCTCAGCGGGATGGCCACAAGGTGGTAATCCTTATTGAGCAGGAGCCTAGCGGCAGTGGCAAGGAGTCTGTGTATAACAGTATCAAGAACTTGGCTGGGTACTTTGCCAGGGCTGATAGGCCAACTGGTGATAAGTTTGTGCGGGCCGATCCGTTTGCCGGACAAGTTAATGCTGGAAATGTGAAGCTTCGTAGGGCTGAGTGGAATGAAGACTATCTAAACGAACTTCGACTATTTAGCCCAATTGCTGTGTACAAGGACCAAGTCGATGCCAGTTCTGGAGCTTTTGCTTACCTAGCAGGGCGTAAAATAAGGATTGGTGGTTTTTAATGATAACCGCGCTCTTGCGTCGTATAATACCCTGTGGGGTACACTAAATGTTACGGCTGTTGAAAGAGGGAAGCGGCAGTGAAGAAAAAAGCAGGGAAGAAAAAACAAGTCAGATCGTACAAAGACCCCTGGTACGTGCCGCATAACTACCTACGCACCAGCCGGGCCGAGGCGGCTGCCCTGGGGGCTGTCTCGTGGCTTGACACCCGTGATAAAGGGGCCGGGCCTCGCAATTACATCGAGTGGTTCAAGGTGCTGCATACCTGTGCCTACCATGCTATCAAATCAACATCCGAGCAAGGCAAAGCGATATGGACCAATAGGTGGGGGCGTGTGCTTGCGTACTTGGTAGAAGCGAACATGGGGCTTGTGCATTCAAGGGTTCGTTATTACTCCAGGCATTGCACGGACACCGACGAGCTGGAAAGCGAAGCTGCATCTGCTTTGTACCGTGCGGTGTGCCGGTTTAACCCATGGATTGGTTGTACGTTTAGCACATTTGCTTGCAACGTGATTAACAATTCTATCGGAAGATACCTCCAGTTGAGAAACAAGAATAAAAAGCTTACACCGGTCAGTTTTGAGAAGGAGTACGAAAGGCCGATAGTTGGCAAGAAAAGATCTGATGAGCTTGTATTGGACAGACTGTGCGTCGCCATGGAAAAGAACTTGGCGGAACTTAACGATGCTGAAAAGCAGGTGCTTTCCTTAAGGTTCCCACTGGACGGAAGCAATCCAGTGATATTTGAACTGATTGGTGCACGCATGGGCCTCTGCAAGGAGCGTGTGCGGCAAATTCAGGTAAAGGCTTTAAGGAAGCTAAGAGAGGTACTGGAAGAAGATCCAGTACTTCAATAAGGAGTCTTGCGTTGAGAGAAAAACCAATCCCGCGTATTGCTACCAATGAGGAAACGGCTGCGTTCCTTCGAACAAGCTATGCCGCCTTTATGGCAAACACCATGTCCACAAGGGCTAAAGTGCTGTCACAGCTTTTAGACCCTAGGCGGGATCTGGATAATGAGTGTGGGTACGTAAGGGAACCCACTGCTGCTGAATTTGACGAGATGTACCGTAAGGAGGGAATTGCTCGTCGTGTGGTCAACATTTGGCCGAGTGAGTGTTGGCAGGTAAACCCGGAGGTTTGGGTTTCAGAAGAGCCTGATGACACTGAGTTTGAGGCAGCATGGAAGAAATTGGTGCTGGATTATGATCTTTGGTCTGTAATGGAGAGGGCAGACAAGATCAGCGGCATTGGCCGGTTCGGCATCATTTTGCTTGGCATTGATGACGGCAAGCCATTGGAGCAGCCCGTAGACATTTCTGGGAAGAGAAAGCACAAGCTGATCTATACCAGAACGTTCGATGAGTCGGTAATTACTATCAAGGAGGTGGAAGGCAACCCCAATAACCCGAGGTTTGGCAAGCCGAAGCTGTATTCTGTGAAGTTTGAGAACTCAGTCGACGGATCTACCAACCTCACAGAGACAAATATTCACTGGACACGGTGCATCCATCTGGCAGATGGCAAGCGCATGAGTGAGGTATTTGGCGAAAGCAGAATGCGGCCTGTATTCAACCGCTTGCAGGACATCCGCAAGATTGCTGGCGGCTCTGCCGAGATGTTTTGGCAGGGTGCGTTCCCCGGCCTCAGCTTTCAGGTGGATCCAAGGTTCCTTGAGTTTGGTGCTGTTGAGATTGACAAGGAAACACTGAAAAGGGAAATGGAGGAATACGCCAACGGGTTGCAGCGGTGGATGTCAACTGTTGGTGTGGATGTAAAGAGCCTTGCCCCACAGGTCTACGATCCCTCTCATCACATCGAGATAAACCTGAAGCTTATTGCACTTGCTCTTGATGTGCCTTACCGGGTGTTTATGGGCACGGAGGAGGCAAAGCTAGCCAGCGGGCAGGATAGTAAGACGTGGGCCAAGCGTGTAGCAGAGCGGCAGAACAAATACCTGACCCCGTATGTTGTACGGGAGATTATTGATAGGCTGGTGATGTTTGGTGTGCTGCCACCCCCGGAGGGTGCGCTGCACATTGATTGGCCGGACATGCTTACTCCATCCGACCAGGAGAAGGCAGAAGTGGCAAAGGCTAAGACCTCTGCCATGAGGGATTATGTGCAGGGCGATGTTGAGATGATCTACCCGCTGAAGCACTTCCTTATGGATATCCTTGGGGTATCGGCTGAAAAGGCCAACATTATCATCGAGGCTGTTAAGGTAAACGATGAGTTTACTGCGGATGCTGGGGAGGCTGCTGGACGCCCGGCCAAGACTGTGAAGCTTGTAAAGAGTGAATAATGCCCAGAACAACGCAAATAGACCCAAGTCGGACAACTACTATCCGTCGGGCCTTTGCGGCGGACATTGTTCGTCGGTTTCGTGCAGTGCAGGCTTCCATCAAGGAGGTCGTAGTTGTTCGTGATGTGTTTGGGCTAATGCCAGCCAAGCATATCGTAGTGCATCAAGACCTTCCCCCAAGGGCTTTTGAGTTCAAAAATGACCCAGGCAAAATCGAGGCTTTTCGTGCTTGGCTCAAGGAAATGACGGACGCCAAGATACTCTCTACAGATTACAAGGGGGATCCTTGGCTGGCTAAGTATATTGAGTCGGCATACAAGAAGGGCAAGCTTCGTGGCTACCAGCAAGTGATACGAAGCAGGCGGACAAAAGAAGAGCCCGTAATGCCGTCCATTGGGGTGGTGTTTGGTGCCCCTGAGACCGTTATTGCTGTGCAGGCTTTGTTCACCCGTGCATTTAATGAGCTGCGTGGTGTGAACGACGCAATGGCACAGCAACTTTCTCGCATACTATCACAAGGTTTTGCCCAGGGCCAGAACCCGATTGAAATTGCCCGTGCCATGACCAGAGAGATTGATGTTCTAACTAGGCAGCGGGCAGTATTGATTGCACGGACCGAGACTATACGGGCACATGCAGAGGCTCAACTTGATGCTTACAAAGAAATGAGCATTGAGCAAGTTGAGGTGCTGGCCGAGTGGCTTACGGCTGGTGACGATAGGGTGTGTCCATTGTGTTCAGCGAAGTCTGGGGCAGTTTATACAGTAGACGAGGCAAGGGGAATGATCCCAATGCACCCGTTGTGTCGGTGTGCTTGGGCACCTGTTGCGGTGAGGAAGGCAGCGGCATGACCAGTGAAGACGGGGTAGTCGTGTGCTACTACACGAAGGGGCCATATGAGGCTGAAGCCGCACGATTGATTTGGTCTTTGCAGCAGTTGCTTGACGTTCGGTATTATGTGCAAGAGGCCCCAACGCCAAAGAATTGGCTTGAAGGCGTGCACATGAGGGCTAGGTTTTTACAACACTGTCGTAAGATGTTTCCGGACCAGGTATTGCTAAGTGTTGATGCCGATGCTTATGTGCACAGTGACCCGTGGGCTGGTGTGCCAGATTGCGATTGTGATATCGCAGTACACACCTTTAAGCGGGCAGGAAGACAGGACGAAATGCTTCCTGGTACGTTGGTTCTGTGGCCAACTGATGGCACGGACAACTTGTTAGCCATTTGGGCGAAGCAGAACAAGAAGACACCAGATCTGCCAGACAGAAAGACATTTGCGTTGGCAGTTCGTGCCATGCGGAAAAACTTAAAGATCGCAGAACTTCCACCGGAAATGGCTTGGATATTTGACCTTTCCAGAAACGCTTATGGCCAGCGCACTCCAATTATAGAGCATCTTCAAGCAAGCCGCAGCAACCGTAACCCTAGTGGGCCTATGGATATAAGCCGAATGGCCCGTATTCTTGAGATTGACAGGGGACGATCATGAATCCTGTTGAGGTTTCCCCCCATGTGTGGCTTGACCATGGCATACTTGTCTGGAAAAGCTATGAGCGCTAAGTTGAAGAAGTTTAAGGCTGGGTGGGACAAGGGATGGTGGCCATCGTTATGTCTATCAATCATGTAGTAAACAAATTGTTACGAGCAATTGAGTTGTGCAGGGAATAGGTGCTCTTGCTGTGGTATGAGCGGTCGTACAATACAATGTGTTAGTTAAGCAAACAACGCATTAAGGAGGCCAAAAATGGAAAGACCGCGATTTAGGTTTAGAGCACCAAAGGCCCTAGCAGGGCCAATAAAGGCAAAAGTTATTCGCCGATTAGTTGATAACAGTAAGGTAGTAGTTCGGGGTGGCTGGAGGTGCTGGGAGTGGTGTGGGCCTATAGACAAAGACGGGTATGGTAGGATTTGCTTGAGCAAAAAGGTGAGTGGTCGGGCAGCCCACAGGGTTGCTTTTGTAGCATTTGTTAGGGATTTGGAGGACAATGAAACTGTTGATCATAGGTGCCTAAACAGAAGGTGCATAAACCCAGATCATTTGATTGCAATGTCGCAGTCGGAGAATGTGGCGGATGCGAATCGTAGGCGTGGTGGCAAGCAGATCAAAACTGTTCCTTTTTAGCATTGTGCCAGTTATTGCATTCATTTTACAATAAAACCACTGCAAGCAACTTTCTGCAAATTTTTGTTGCATCATCAGTCGCCTATCTTTTTTTGCTCCTATAATATGTAGACATAGGCTGCATGTTAGCCGGAGACCTGAAAAAGGCTGGGACCATGAAATCAAGCTTTTGTCAGATTCAGTGCAACAAATCGGGGGCAGTGCGGTACGACCGGATGAATGGCAGAGAGTATGTGGTCGTACCAATGGTTATGATTGTTGAGGGTGTTCTCAACGGATCTGCTGGCCCCGTACTTTATCCCGCCGAAGAACTTGAGAAGTTCCCAGCTTCTTGGAACCACAAGCCGGTTGTTGTTTACCACCCAGAATTGAACGGCCAGCCGCTTTCTGCGTGTGACCCTGATATCCTTACTGTGCAGGGCATTGGCCTGATTATGAACTCGTCCTGGGAAAAAGAGGACGGGAAGAAAGGCAAGCTTAAGGCAGAGGCGTGGCTGGAACAAGCGCGGGTTGAGGAAGTTGACGAGCGGGTGGCCGAGGCTATCAAAAACAACCAAACGCTGGAGCTGAGCACTGGTTTGTTCTTTGACGCCGAACTTCAGGAAGGTGAGTTCGATGGCCGCTATTACAAAATGATTGCAAGGAACTACCGGCCTGACCATCTGGCGGTGCTGCCGGATAAGGTGGGGGCGTGCTCCGTGGAAGACGGAGCAGGATTCCTTCGGGCAAACGAGTTGCCTGATACACACTTCCTAACTATTAAGGGACGACGGCTTTTCCAGGTAAAGGATGCTAACGGAGAGTTTGACGTTGCACTCATCCAGAAAGCCATTGACCAAATCCCATCTATGGAAATGGAGGGTGTGACTGACAACCAGCGTGCGGCTATGCTGGCAAGGGCGAAGCAAATGCTTCGCAAGGCCAAGAAAATGGCTGCCAACGCAAGGAAAGAAAAATACTCCTTCAATACCATCCGCGAGTCTCTGAACGCCGCCATCCGCAATCTTGGTGGCAAAGAGATGTGTGGCCGGTGGGTTGTAGATGTGTTTCCGTCGACCTTTGTGTTTGAGGACAACGGAAGCATGTTCCAGCAGGGTTACAAGATGGACGGCGATGTAGCCGTGCCAACTGGGTTGCCGACGCGTGTTATTCGTCGCTATCAGTACGTTGAGGCAGCTAACGCAAAAATCGTGTCCAATGTTCAATATGAGGAGCTAATAATGACCAAGGACGAGATGATTGCCCACCTGATCAAGAGTGGCCAGTGGGATGACAATGACAAGGAGTTCCTGACGGCCCAGAACGAGGAGCATTTGAAGTACCTCGTCGACAAGGTGGACAAAGCTGTACCTGTCAAGTCGGAACAGCTCGTGGCAGACAACAAGGAAGCAGTTGCCAACGCTACCAAGGCTGGGGCGGCTGGGGTTGAGCCCAAGGCTCCTCAGAGTGTGGATGAGTACATTGCTGCTGCCCCCGAGGACATCCGCGAAGTGCTGAACCATGGTCTGCGTGCGCACAAGTTGGCCAAGGAAACGCTGATTGGCAA
>Ga0209508_1002842_pt1 | contig 10804 bp, 6 predicted proteins | sample AD_UKC129_MetaG_FD_184427 | JGI IMG/M metagenome (GOLD analysis project Ga0209508, IMG submission 184427) | Active sludge microbial communities of municipal wastewater-treating anaerobic digesters from Canada - AD_UKC129_MetaG (SPAdes) (version 2) | ecosystem: Engineered > Bioreactor > Anaerobic... | reverse complement strand
CAGGGCCTGCTCGCCAAGGACAGGCCAGGCCAGGCGAAGAAGCGGGCGATAAACCCCGGGTTCGTCAATCCAATCGTTGATAGGGGTAGCCATACTAAGGCGGGCGACGCCGGGAGACGGCGCAACACGAAGGTTCGATCTCTTGCTGCGATGACCTATTTTAAGACCGGGTGCGGTGGCACCGACCAGGCGCAGAAGATTTCAGTATAGCGGGAAACCCCATTCGGCGGGAACTGTGGTTTTTCGCCGTCGCCAAGCCGTTAGATGGCCCGAACGGCGCATAGACCAAGCTGCTAACACCGGATTGACTTTCGGGAGTGAGTTTTGGGGCAACTTGCCGGTGGCCAAAATTGGCTCGCTCAAAAAACTCAAATGCATTTCGCAAAATGCTTGCAAGGTTGGCTAGTCGAAATTACAATGCGGGGCGCCAAAGGAGGGAGAACTGGCTTGGCGCTAAACAAGTTGTCCGATAGGCGTGGCGTTTGGTTTATTCCTTTTCCCGGAAGGAGGTGTCTCATGAGGCGGTTGAGGTTTCGGAAACGCGGTTTCACGTTGGTGGAACTGTTGGTGGTGATTGCCATCATTGGCATTCTCATTGCATTGCTCCTGCCGGCGGTGCAAGCTGCGCGAGAAGCTGCCCGGCGTTCGCAATGTACGAACAATTTGAAACAGCTTGGCCTGGCTCTTCAGAACTATCACGATGTGACAAAGAGTTTTCCGCCAAGTGGTATTCTGTGCGGTGATTTGCGTGTCCCCCCTGTGCCGAGCACGCCCTCAGCAGTCCCTTATCATCACACTTGGCTTGTGATGATTTTACCCTATGTTGAACAGAAAGCACTCTACGACCAAATTGACAAGTCTCGGCCGATCTACAATACGCCGCTATTGGGTTCGACCGAGCTTGCGATGAGCAAGCAGGTTCAGGCCTTTCTCTGCCCAAGCAACCCCGTTCTCGATTTGGGAAAGACCCGGAATATGGCCTATACCAACTATGCGGCAAGTGAAGGATACCACTGGTGGACGACCGCCACAGTCGATACAAACTGGGGTTATTGGGCTGTATTCCAAGGCACAAAAAGCCCGGTAGATCTGAGCGGGATGTTTACCATTCTTCAGACAAGAACCATGTCTGATTTGCTTGACGGAACTTCTAATACTATCGCCATTGCCGAAGTCAATAGCACGGGCTATAAAAATGGTCCAATTACGACCAGTGGGACCGGTGTCCCTCGGCTCGACACGAACGAGAGAGTCTTCCGAGCCGCATTTGTCTTCACCGGGACTAATGGAGAGTGCTGTGAAACCGGACGGTGGCGCAACCCCGATGGCTCCGGGCCTTCCACGGCGGCACGGTGGTTTCCCGGAGCGTCGCCACACGCTTTTTCGCCGACATTCCTTGCTGCCTGGGGGCCAAATGCCAACTGGCATGGTGCGAGTAGTCTGCACCCCGGAGGGCTGAACGCCGGTTTCGCCGATGGTTCTGTGCGATTTTTCGCTCAGACCATTGAGTGGCATATTTGGGCGAAGTTAAATGCCATCAGCGATGGGCATTCCGTCCAGCAATGAGCGGTTTGAGGCAACGAAATTGCCGCTTGTGCCAAGTTATAAGTGGGGGACACATGGGTGTGTTCCAAACAACTGAGGCCAAGGCAATGACAAATCCGATGAGGTGACAGGTTATGAAGAAATCTTTGGCACTGCTTGTGGGTGTGATGCTGGTATGGGGCGGTTTGTTCATAGGTTGCTCGAAGTCGCAGCAGAACGCAGCCGAAGACCCCGCGCGGCCTGAGGCAATCGAGGATCTGAATCAGGTACTGCCCGCACCGGATGCAAGCGGACGCATTGGCGGTGGACAGCCAGCGAACACGAACCCTTAAAGCGTTCGCTATTTCAACGGCGTTGAGCGAACCGGTCAGCGAGCTTTACGTTAGCCCGCAGGTTGCATTGCGGGCCTTTGGCTTTCTTGATCGATCCGGTGTTCCCTCCCTAACAGTTTCGGAGCTGTTGATTCTTTATCCATTCCGTGGAAATATTTGCGGCACCAACGAGGCGCATGGTTGTCATTGCCAGCCGCGGATGCCCCTTTTCACGCTGGGCGAGTTTCGGATGCTTATAGCGTATTCCAGAGGATGACTTCGCAGCCTCGGGAGGAGAAGACGAGCGTGATGGCCCCCGTCTCGGCCGTGTGAAGGATTTCCTTGACCTGACCTTGGAAATGTTCCTTAACTGATTCCAGGCTGGACTGTCCGCCGCTGACAAGCAACCACCGGGGACGGCACCAACGGACAAGATCGCCGGCCTGCCCTCGAACGCTCCCGTGGTGAGGGGACACCAAGGCGTCCACCTTCACAGAGGGCCTATCAAGGATTGCCCGTATCCCCTGTCCTTCCAGGTCACCGGGCAGGAGGAGACGTCGGCCGGCATAGGTGGCGACAATCAGCAGGCTATGGGCGTTGTCATCGGGGGTGGAGAAATCCGGCGGGGGATGAAGGACTTCCAGGCGACAGCCGTCACTGTCCCAACGCTGGCCGGATGCGACAGTTTCACAACGGATTCCCGATACCGTTATCAGCCGACGCAGTTCCTCGAGGGCCGGCTCGCTGCGGCAAAACATCTGCGGTGACACAACAATCTTTTTCACGGAGAAGTAATCCACGAGTAGGGGTAGGCCGTTAAAGTGGTCCAGGTCGGCGTGGGACAAGACAACCTTATCGATACGACTGTAGCCCCGCGACCAAAGATAACCGGCCAAGATTTGGGCAGGGCGGCGATGATTACCAAAGCTACCCACGTCATAAACCCACACCTCGCCATTGGGCAATTCCAAGACACTGGCCAGCCCATGCCCCACCGAGAGGAGCGTGAAGCGGAATTCGTGCGGCGAGGCCTTTCGCGGCCAGGCAAGGAAAAGGGCACCGCAAAGCAGCCACACACTCAGGCCGACTTGCAGAGGGCGGGCCAACCAACGCGGTCCCCTGTAACCCCAAATCAGGAAGACAAGCCACAGGACATAAAAACCCATTACCCATGCCCCAGGCGGCGAGGGTAACCACCAATAAAGCGGCAGGTTTTGGCAAGTTGACACGATCACGCTTTCGGTGATGCTCAGCGAGACATGACATAACCAAGCGAGACAAGCCGTCAGTGGGCTAAGGACCGGTCCGAGCAAAATGAGCAGAAAGCCCGTCAGAAGCGCCACCGTGATTGGGAAAACGAGGATCGGTGTGAGGATCACACTCAGTGGGTTGAGAATGTGAAACTGTTGGATGACGAGGGGTAGTGTTATCAACCAGACGGTGACACTTAGAAGGAGAAGGCTCACAACGCGCTGGCGCAAAGATCGAATGAAGCGAGCCCATGCCGACGGTGGTCCGAAGCCCGATACCAAAAGTGGGTCAGTGGGCTGTAACTTTGTGGACTGAACAACCAATAGGACGGAGGCCGCCAGAAAGGAAAGTTGAGGACCCACACGGAAGAGGTCGCTCGGATTGAGGATCAGGAGCGTCATGGCGGCCACGGCTAGGGTGTTTATGGAAAACGTTGACCGATACAACAGGTGTCCCACCAGAAAAAGCCCAAGGGTGATGGAGGCCCGAACGGTGGAGGGTTGTCCCCCGGCCAGGGCCACATAAACCACGATGACCAGAAGGAGGGCCACCGGGCGGAGCCGTCGCGGAAATCGAACGAGTTGCAGTCCCAGGCTAAAACCACCGGCCAAAATTCCGACGTGCAAACCCGAGATGGCCAAGAGATGGATCGTTCCTGTTTTCAGGAGGGCCTCTTCAAAGTCGTCGGGAATTTCGCTCCGGAAGCCGAGGAGGAGGGCTTGGGCCAGGGCGTGATCGGATTCGGGCAGCAGCAGGTGGAGTCTTAATCGGGCGGCTGCCCGCCACCGTCCCAAAATGGCCAGCGGCTGCCAGGAGGTCGCGGAGTCAATGTGGGTGATACCCTCGGGATAATCCACGGTAACCTGGGCAAGGATGCGGTCGGCACGGCGGTATTCGCGGAGATTGAATTGGCCGGGGTTCTGTGGCTGGGCCAGCCGTTGGAATCTTCCCACGATCCGCAGGCGGTCGCCCGGTTGGTACGGCGATTCGGACCCCGCCACATAAAGCAGGACTCGCCCGGAAACTGGACGCCAGGTCGTCCCATCGCGGAGCGCCACGGCCTTTGCCACGCCGCGGAGAAAGGGTTTTGGCTCCGGAAAGGTCATCGCCTCCGCCGACAGGGCCGATGGCTCAAGGACACTGGAGAGGACGGCCTCCAGGCAAATGGGTTGGGGTTCATCGCTGGCAAAGCGGCCAATGTGATTGTCGGGGAAGACCCGCCAATGGAGATGATGTCGAGCCGCCCCTGCCCAGAGCACGGATAAAAAGAGCATCGCCAAGGCCCAACGGTTTTGGCTACGAGTGCTCATCCAGCGAGAGATGGCCAGCACCGCCAGCCCCATCATCATGTAGCCGATCCACAAGGCGGGCGGAGAGGTATCCCCCCAAACCCAACGGTCCAGGGCAATTCCCAAGCCAAAGGCCAGGACGACCGGGACCATGGGCTGATGCCATGCCGCCATGCTCGTGAACGATGCCACCGCATTCCTTGACATGTGTGGCAGTGATCTCTATGAGAGTTGACACCTATTGTGAATCCCAAAAGCAAAGAGAATGATGACATTATGAGATAACGCCGGCCGGTTTGGGAATAAGCCTATTTTGACGTCAGGACCTCAAGATGAGATTGCCGTTGTTGCCCGAAAGAAGCGTCGAATCTGCCTTGATTTTGATGTGGTTGGTGGTCGTGGGGTTGTGCCCGTGGAATGTCGGCTGTCGGCGCCCCCAAATCTCACCGGAAGCCAAGTCGTGGCCTGCTGTGGCAGAAGACCCTCGCGAAAAGGAGGGGGAACCGGGCACATGGCCTATGTTTCGCGGTCCGAATGCCCAGGGAATTGGTGTCGAAGCGCATCCACCGGTGGCATTTGGTGAGGACCACAATCTTCGCTGGAGAGTGGCCGTTCCCGGCAGCGGAAATAGCTCACCTGTCGTTTGGCATGATCGCATCTTTTTGACAACGGCGGAGGGTGGCCGAAGCGATGCTAACGGCGTTGTCCTCGCTTACCGTCGGTCGGATGGGGCCCTGTTGTGGCGATATGAGGTGGGGCCTGTCAAAGGTCGGACGCATACCAAAAACGGCTATGCCTCGCCAAGTGTGGCATGCGATGGTGAGCGCGTGGTGGCCTTTTTCGGCTCGGCGGGATTGGTCTGTCTTGATCTCGATGGCAATCTCCTTTGGCGAAAAGACCTAGGACCGCAGGAGCATGAATACGGCGTCGGTTCCAGCCCGATAATTGTGGGCGATGCGGTGATCCAACTGTGCGACCGGGAACAGGACTCGTTTCTGATTGCCCTCGATAAGAAAACTGGGGACGAGTTATGGCGAACTCCGCGGCCGACGGTTGGTTGCTGGACGACGCCGGTCGTGTTTTCCCAGGGCAACAACAAAGGGCAACCCGTACTGGTGGTTAATGGCGGCAAGCTGGAGTCGGTGGGCCGTGTGGCGGCGTATGATCTGGCGACGGGTCGGGAATTGTGGTCCCGCGATGAGATCGAGACGCTCGTCACGCCGGTAGCCGTCTTTGCCGAGAATATCCTCATCAGCATGAGCGGTCGTAACGGTCCGATCCTAGCCTTGTCCTTCCCGCAGGAGGGGGCCGCCCAGGCTCCGGCAATGCTTTGGAAACTGCCTCGCGGTGGGCCGTATATCCCGTCGGGGCTTCTCTACCGCAATCGTCTTTACATTTTATCCGATGCCCGATATGTGGCCTGTTACAACCCCGGCAATGGGGCGCTTATTTGGCGGGGAAGTCTTAACGGGACATTCACGGCCTCGTTAGTGGCCGCTGAGGGGAGGATCTACGCCGTGAATGAGCGGGGGATTGTGTTCGTCCTCAACGCCGGTGATGAGTTCCGATTGATAGCCGAGAATCGAATTGGTGGACGCTGCCTGGCGACACCGGCCCTGGTCGAGGATGACTTTGTCCTGCGAACAGACAAATTTCTCTATTGTTTTAGCGAAAAAGCAAATAGGGAAACGAAGCCGGAGGATTCTCCGGCCGTTAAACAAACCCAATCCGGGGATGCTCCACCCGCGCAGCCGCAGGAGCCCGAACAACTCAAAACCGAACCCAGTAACAGCAACGCGATGGTGCCTGCCGAAATACCTGCCGACGGCTGGCCGGTCTTTCGTCGCACACCGGAGGCGACCGGGTTTGTCATCTCAAAGATCGGTGCCAATTTGAAAACGCGATGGATTTTTTCTACAGAAAAAGATCAGTTCACGGCCACGCCAATTGTCGCGGAGAACACGGTTTTCTTGGGCGGTGCCGAAGGAATCTTTTACGCCGTGGACTTAAAGGAGGGGACTGTGCGGTGGAAGGCCGAGGGCTATCCAGGCTTTGCCGCTCCGGCAGGATACTACAAGGGGAAGGTCTATGTGGGCGATCTCGATGGGCGGTTCCATTGCTTCCAAGCCAAGGATGGTCAGCACCTTTGGCAACTTGAGACCGGGGCGGAGATTGACGGCGGACCGGCCTTCGTGACGCTGCCATCGGGAAAGACGGTGGTTCTCGTCGGCTCGCAAGATTCGAATCTTTATTGCGTGGATGCCGATACTGGGGAAATCGTCTGGAAGGCGGCAAGTGGGGATCAGATCCGCTGTACGCCGCCGGTGATCAAGGGACGGACGTTCGTCGCGGGGTGTGATGGTAAATTGCACGTCCTGGCCTTGGAAGATGGCCGCGAGCTGGCCGCCGTCGATCTAGGAGGCCCGACCGGTTCCACACCCGCCCTCGTGGATTCCTGGGCCTACGTAGGAACGGAGAACGGCGTCTTTTACGGGATTGATTGGGAAAAGGCCCAGGTGGTGTGGAAATTTGAGGATACCAAATCGGGCGATGCCTTTCGGGCGTCGGCGGCTGTTAACGAACGTTACGTTGTGGTGGGCAGTCGGGACCGCCGTGTTCACTGCTTTGACCGAATAACGGGCGAGCACCGCTGGCAATTCGCCACCCGCCGGTATGTCGATGCCTCGCCTGTGATTGTCAGGCACAAAGCTGACCAGAATCCGGACGAGGATTGGGTGATTGCGGCCTCACTGGATGGGCACCTCTACGGATTGCGGATCGGGAATGGGGAAAAGGTGTTCGACATCACCGTGGGCGGAGGCATGTCGGCCTCGCCGGTTGTGGCCGAGCGTTGTCTCATTGTTGCCACAGAAGATGGCGACCTGGCCTGTTTTGTGTCGGCGGGCGAATAATGGGGACCCGAATCTTTGGCTGGATGACGCAATATTGGCGGGCCTTATTTCATCCCCAGGTGGATGAGGAGGCGGTCCAACAAAGTCTCCGGGCGATCAAAGAGCGGTTGCCGACGCCCGTCGTTTGGCTTTTGGGTAAGGCCCAGTCAGGAAAGACGTCGATCATCCATGCCTTGACCGGCGATCCGCGGGCGAAGATTGGAAATGGCTTCGAACCGTGCACCAAAAGTTCTCTCCGTTACGCCTTTCCCGACAAGGAGTTTCCCCTGGTTGAATTCCTCGATACTCGGGGTCTGGATGATGCGTCTTACGATCCGAGCGAGGACGTGAAATGGCACGAGCAGCAGTCGCATCTTGTGATGGTGGTCATGCGGGTGATGGATCATGCCCAGGGTTCGTTACTCGCCATAGTGGAAGACCTTCGCCGCCGAAAACCCGACTGGCCGATCATCGTCGTCCAGACGTGCTTGCACGAAGGTTACACCTGGCGGGAGCCCCGGCATATTTTGCCCTATCCGTTTGACAAGGAACCGCTGCCCTCCGAGGTGCCCCCCGATTTGACGCGCTCTCTCCTGGCCCAGCGGGCGTGGTTTCGGGGTGAGACGATCCGCTACGTGGCCATCGACTTCACTTTGCCCGAGGACGGTTTTGAGCCGCAGTTTTACGGACTGCAACAACTGTGGCGGGCGATTGAGGAGGCACTGCCCCTCGGCTTATGGAGCTTCCTGAAGGAGGGTGGTCCCCTGTCGCAGTCGTTAGCAGAGCCCTATGCCCAGGCGGCCGAGCAAACCATCTTGGCCCATACGGTATTGGCAGCCGGGGCCGCGGCCGTCCCTGTTGCCGCTATTGATATCCCCTTGATTGTGGCAATTCAGTTCCACATGGCCCAGCGGATCGCCAAGATTTACGGGCAGTCGCTCACTGGTGATCGCTGGCTTGATCTGATGGGGACATTGGGCTGGTCATTCCTCACGCGGCTGGGAGTGCGATTCATTTCGCGGGAGCTGTTGAAACTCCTACCCTGGGTGGGTGTGCCCGTGGCGGCCACGTTTATGGGTGCATCGACCTATGCCCTGGGGCGGATGCTGGCCTGGTATTTTGCCGAAATCAAACACGGCCATTTGCCGGACCAGCATGCCCTACGCAGAATGTATGAAAAGGAATGGGAGCGAGCGCGCGACCGCCTGGGCGGTGTTTTTTCTTCGTCCTCCAAGGAAGGCCCAGAAAAGGACCGTTGATCAAGGGAGGAATGACCGTGTTCTCACGCCGGCAACAAGTCCTCTGGTTCCTCGCTCTCATCAGTTTGCTCGTCCCCTACCTTGGGCTGATGATTATCGGCGGATACGCCCTCTGGCAAAACGGGTGGTTCTGGATCTACGGAAGCGTTACCGCAGGCGTTACCGCACTTGTCTGTGGTCTAGCATTCTACCTGCATAAAAGGCGGGACCTCCAGGCACTAGAACCGCTCAAATTCGAATGTCCCCAAGATTGGCCCCCGCGGGAGCAAGCGGCTTGGAGCAAGGTTGAACATCTTGCCCAACAAGCTACCCGGGGTGAAATCCCCGTGGAGTCGATCGATGACTTTCGGGCATTGCTGGTCAGACTTGTCCGCGAGATTGCCCAGCATTACCATCCGGAGCACGACGACGCCTATCTCGACACTCCCCTGCCGCAGCTCCTCAAGATCGTCGAGAAGGTTTGTCAGGAACTGCGCCAGGTCGTGCAGAATCACGTGCCCGGCGCGCATATCCTCACTCTCCGCGACTGGCGGACGATCAAGGAGGCGTACGATTTCTTCGAGCCGCTTTATCGGCTGATCTATTGGGCGTACCGCATCGGCAGCATCCCCGTTTCGCCAGTTAGCGCGTTGTGGCGAGAAATCCGCGGCTTTGTGGCGGGACAGGCCCTTAACCTCTCGGTCAAAGAGCTAAAAGCGGAATTGGTCTCTTACGTGATCCACAGGATGGGCTTTTACTTGATTGAGCTATACTCCGGGCGAATTATTCTCGACGACAAAGAATTCGCCGAGGTGCGAAGGCAGGCCGAGCAAAGAGAGCTGCAGACCGCCGAACCAGAAGTGCCCGATACCCCGCCGGAATTTATTCGGATCGTGATTGTGGGCCAATTGAAGGCAGGCAAATCCAGCCTAATCAATGCCCTCCGCGGAACATGGCAGGCCCAAACCGATGTCCTTCCTTGTACCGATCAGGTCCAGTGCTATTTGATGAGACCGCTCGCAGAAGGGGATGTCAACGATCCTCGACCGGTCCTGCCGGGTCTGCTCGTACTGGTGGACACACCGGGTTACGATAGCCTGGGCGATGGTCGGAATTTTGCGCCGTCCTTGGATGAAGTCAAAAAGGCCGACATGGTCCTCTTGGTGTGCTCGGCGCGGACGGCAGGCCGCAAAGCAGATCACGAGTTCTTGCAGGCGGTTCGGCAATGGTTTCAAGCCCATCCCCATTGGATCATGCCGCCCCTGATTGTGGTCGGGTCGTTTATCGACGAGCTTCGGCCTCGGCACGAGTGGAATCCCCCCTACCGCTGGAGAGATGTAAAAGAGGGGGAAAGCCTTTCGCCAAAGGAACAAGCCCTTCAGCTTTTCCTGGAAGCCCTTCGCCGCGATCTGGAGCTAGCGTCGGGCGATCCGGTGATCCCTGTGTGCACGCATCCCGAGAGGACCTGGAACATCGCGGAGGGCTTGATCCCAACCGTCGCCGCGTACTGGGAGAAGGCGCGGGCCGTCCGCGACAACCGCCATCGAGAGGCCTATCAAAAGACACCATATCGCTTGCTTTGGCGGCAGGTGAAAAATGCAACGGGCAGCACCATACGATTGGCCCTGAAAAAGATCGGGATCCGCTGACGATGGGGTGTTTTTCCCTTTGAGAGCCGGGGGAGGGACGGTCGGCGTCCTCGTGCGTGTGGACGCGGCGGACGTTTGCGCGGTGCAGCGATTTGGTCATCGAGGACGATGACCCTCCCGGTGAAACGTGTAGGGGCAGGCCCCCGTGCCTGCCCCAGAAGCGCAGAGCGCCCACGGCCGCCCTTTGTTGCCGTGCCCATCCTGTCGATTCAGCGGCGGACGACGTTGGTCCCCCCAACGCGCCGGATCACACCACGCATCTCCAACACGCTGAGGGTTGCCAGCACTTGCGAGGCCGCTAGCCCTGTGACGGCAATCACCTCGTCGATGGCCGTTGGGTCGTCGCGGATTGTTTGCAGGACCTGCTGTTCCAACGGACTGAGTTTCAATTCGAGGGGTCGTCGAACCACGGTGCCGTCGGGACGTTCCACGGGCCGGACGAGCGGGCCTAGGCCGTCGAGGACGTCCTGCGGTGATTCGACCCATTTGGCCCCGTCGCGGAGGAGGCGGTTGCATCCGCGGGCATTGGGCGAGTCGGCCCGACCAGGAACGGCAAAGACCTCGCGGTCTTGCTCAACGGCATGGCGTGCCGTGATCAGGGCCCCGCTGTTTTCGCCGGCCTCTACGATG
>Ga0209508_1002841_pt1 | contig 10812 bp, 8 predicted proteins | sample AD_UKC129_MetaG_FD_184427 | JGI IMG/M metagenome (GOLD analysis project Ga0209508, IMG submission 184427) | Active sludge microbial communities of municipal wastewater-treating anaerobic digesters from Canada - AD_UKC129_MetaG (SPAdes) (version 2) | ecosystem: Engineered > Bioreactor > Anaerobic... | reverse complement strand
TTCATCTTTAACCTCCTGCATTTTGCATTATTATAACTGAACTAACTATAAAGGGGCTCCGCCCCTTTATAATCCCCCAAAAGCAAAAAACAAAAGGAAGAAGCAAAAAATTAAAAACATAAAAAACAAAAACTACTGAGGAAGGAAAAGCATCTTCCTCAGTGCCTGCGGTACCAAAGACGAAAGCACAATAGATGAAAGAAACTAAAACCAATTACGCTGGAAAAAAGCACTCCAGCGTTGAGGAAGGAAAAGCGTCTTTCTCAGTATAAGGGGGGAAAGAATTCCCCCTTATGAATCCCCTTTCTTTTGCTAGCACAATAACTCTCATAGCCGTCATTCCTGAATGTTTCTATCAGGAATCTAAATTACTTAGGACAAAGAACCTTTGGATTCCCGATTGAAGATTTCGGGAATGACGAAGAGACAATGAGGGGGCTTGCCCCCTCATAACCCCGACTATAGGGGAAAAAGACCCCCTATCACCCCCGAAAAAAACGGAAAGACATAAAAGATAAATACTAACCGAGGAAGGAAAAACAGGCAGCCTACGGCACAAGCAGAAAAGAATCGAAAAATATAAAAAGGAAAAGACACCGAGGAAGAACCCCACATATTCCTTCCCTCGCCCTCGACGGGAGAGGGTTAGGGCGAGGGTGTCTTCTTGCCGTCGCGAGGGTCGTAAAAAACAGCCTACGGCGTAGGATGAAAGCAAAATAGTTGAGAAATACTACAAACTATAACGCTGGGGAAAAACATCCCAGCGCGCTTACGGCGTAATATTAAAAAACTTGGAAAAAACAAGAAGATAAAGGCCCCAGAGAAAGACAAGGTCTTTCTCTGGGCGTGGCGATCTCTTTTTGGATTCTCCTCGGCAAAGAAAAACGAGATTGCCACGGACGGCCTACGGCGTAAGATTAAAAAATAGAAAACTTAAAAGACAAAAGCTACCTGAGGGAGAGAAAGCCTCCCTCAGCGGAACTACGAGGCTCGCAATGACCACCCTCGTCCATGAGAGAAATTAGCTTGGGAATATTTTTCCGACCTTTTCAAGTTAACTACTCTCTCCTTCACCTCATGAGATAAAGCATGAACTGGCTTCCTGCCTCTATTCTTATGGATGACGAACACCTCATTTTGTTCTCTTACCCCCTTCTTCAGACGTTTTACCTGACTACGCTTTAGGTGGAGAAGTTCTGCTCCCTCTTCAATAGTTATCTTCTTATCCAGAAGACCACGTGCCACATAAAGTTTATTTCTTTCTTCTTGAGGATAGTGTATCATCCTTTCATTTTATTACTAAAGGGACATTTTCACGAGAATTTTGAAGATGACATTATCACAGAATAACTACACGAGGCAATTCGCCCGCTTGCAAATATCAAGGCTCAGTGGTAAAATGAGCATCGTCTTTTTTAAAAAATCTTTAAGAGGTGGAAGAGAGTGCCCAATACCAGAACAGCCTGGAAAAATTTGCGAAAAAGTGAAAAGAGAAGATTACGGAATCAGGGAATTAAATCAGCTACCAAAACCGAGATCAAAAAGTTCAGGAAACTTGTAGAAGGAGGAATGATAGAAGAAGCTCATTCTTATCTCCCTCAGGTGTATAAGAAAGTTGATATGGCAGTGAGTAAAGGGGTTTTTCATAAAAATAAAGCTGCCCGGATTAAGTCTCGCCTCACTAATAAGCTTAATCAAGCTATCGCTCAGCGCGAGAGTTCTCTTACTTAGCCATTATCCTGGTTAACATTCCCAAAAGTAAAGTTTCTGGCTCGGGATTTTGAGTTTTTAGTGTTTTATCTACTTGGTAGAGAACTTCAAAAACCCTTTTTATTTCTTCTAAATTATATTTATTTTTGTTTTTTAGAATTTTTTCTTTCCACTCAAAAGGGTTGAGTTTTTTGCCCGACCATAAATCTATACTTTCTTCTTTCGTCTCCTGAGCTTGCCACAGGAGACGAAAACGGCGACTAACGTGGGTTAGGAGCAAAGAGGGAGGAAAACCAATTTGCAAGAGAGGACGAAGGTAAAAAATAGCTCTCTCCAAGTTTCTCTCTCCCAGGGCGTCCAGAAAGCGAAAGAGGAGCGTTCGCTCATTTTTCTCAAAGTAAAGCTCTACATCCTCTGTTTTTATAGTTTCCCCTTCCGGGAACTGACTTAAGAACTGTTCTACATCTTCCTCTCCCCAGTCATACTCTTTACTCCAGCGAGAAAGAGATTTAAGAACTCGATTATCTAATAATATTCCTTTATTTTTTGCACTCTCTTTCCAGAAATTCTCCCAATCATAGCGAGGGGATTCCACTTTTATCCAGGTACTATCGTTCCACTCTTTTCCTCCCTTCCAATTTGAAGAGAGAAATACCAGAAAGTGAGGAGAAGAAACGGCCTTTTTTATCTTTAGAGCCAGGCTTTCTTCTAAATCTTCCAGCAATAAAATTTTTTTCTCCCCGAAAAGAGAAGGCAAAATTGCCTCTCCCTTTCTTTCTTCCCATTCCTTATTCCCTTTAATCCTTACTACCTTACCCCCTCCCAGCTTTTCCACAATTAGTGGCCAACAGTGGTCTTCAAAATATTTCTTTCCCACTGAGAGTTCTAAAACAAAATATTTGCTTTTTATATCCTGGCCTATCCAGGTTTTAAATTCTACCTTTTCCAAATCTTTTAACCTCCCAATTTTTCCTCGTAGGGCGAAAAGAAATCGCCCCATCTTCTTGAGTTATAAAATAAGGTAAGTTTAAATCGGTAAGCAACTTTATTGTCTCAGGATTAGGATGCCCATAGCTATTTTCTCCGCAAGAAATTACTGCCGCCTCACAACCACAAAGGGAAAGAAGCTCCGGTATATTACTAACGTATTTACCGTGATGGGGAAGTATCACTACCTCTGATTTTAAGTTTTCTTTTCCCCATCCCATGAGCCGTCTTATTCCCTCTTCTTCTATATCTCCACAAATTAAAATCCGTAAATTAGGTAAAGTCAACCTAAAAACCAAAGCCTGGTCATTTTCTTTATCTCCTTGAATGGGGAAAACTTCTATCTGTGTGTGAGAAGAAAGAGGAAAACGAGAAAAATCAGGAAAATAAAAAAAGTTTAATACCTCAAGCTCAGGAAAAGAGGAAGATAACGGCTCTACACCTCCGGTGTGGTCTCGGTGAAGATGGGTAAGGAAAAGGTAGTCGACTTTTTCTATACCCCGATAATTGATAAACTTTTTAAGAATTGCTTCTCCTGTGTTACCATAACCTCTAATTATTCCTCCGGCATCGATAAAGCTCATCGTCCTTCCCTCCACTATCCCGGTAGCCAGGCCCTGCCCTACGTCAAAAACCCAGAACTCTAGAGGGGGAGGAAGGAAAAGATAGAGTCCCCCCACTAAAAGCATGCTAATTAAAACAGAACCCCACACTAGCTTTTTCTTTTCCCGCCCGAAAAGCAGAACGAAAAGCCCCAGGAGAGAAAGCCAAAAAATCCATCCCCATAGCTGGTTCCTTACCTGAGAAAAATCCCAGAAAAAGTAGGGAATGTACTCTTGCAAAAACGTAGACACAAGAAGAGAGGCCTGAATAATATTTCTCAGAAGAAAGGCAAAAAGAGGGCGGAAGAAGACAATCCAACCTAAAAAAGCACTCAAAAAAGAGAGGAATAGAGCAACTTCAAGGAGAGGTAAAACCAGTAAATTACCTAGAAGAGAAAGAGAAGAAAACGAAAAGCCCCAGAAAATCAAAAAAGGAAGATTAAAGATATAAACACTAAAAGTAAGAAAAACTCCTCTTTTGAGATAATCAAGAAGAAAGTGCTTTTTATTCTGGAATTTTTTCCCGTAATCCATCAAAAAGAGAATCCCGGCAGTGGAGGCAAAAGAAAGTTGAGCTCCTGCATCATAGACTACCTCAGGCTGGAACAGAAACATAGTAAGAAAAGCAATTAATAAAAGAGAGACAGAAAGAGTATGGCGACCTTTTATTTTTCCCCAGAGACCTAAGCTAAAAAAGAGCCAGGCTCGAAAAGAAGAAGGAGAAAGACTGCAAAAAAGCAAATACCAGAAAGTAAAAAATAAAGCCCCTATCCAGGAAAACCGCTTTATAAAACTTATCCGGTTCAAGAAAAACAAGATTATTCCACCCAGAAGGGCAAGATTCAACCCCGACACACAAAAAGCATGATAGATACCCACTTCCTGGAGTAAATCCCCTCTTTCCTCAAACTCTTCTTCTTTCACCCCCATAAGAAGAGCGGAAAACCAGGGGTATACATTTCCTAATTCTTTTCTCCAGGAAGAAAGAAACTCTCCTTTCTTTTCTTCTATCCAGTGTATCAGAGAGAACCACCCTTGAGGAGGAGAAACCACTTCCCAATTTTTTACTTCAAGATAGGCAGGGATTCTTTTTCTTCCCCAAAAAAGGCGAAAATCCAGCGCTCCGGGGTTAGAACAAGAATTGAAACTGCGCACTGTAGCACTGATGCGAACTCTATATCCCCATTCCTCAGGCTTAAAATCTCCACCCCGGAGAAGCAAAGAAGGAGAATAGAAAGAGAAATTAGAAATCCGGGTAATGAAATAACGATTGTTTTTTTCTATTAGATTTCCTTGAATGGTAATGGTTTTTCCTTCTTCTTTTAAGATCATTTCCCGAGGTAAATCAAAACTCAAAGCATGTACCGTGGCACCTACTGCTAACCACACTACTACTATGCTCCAGAAAAAAATCCTGCTTCGGGTGAAAGATAAAACTGCGAGAAAAGTGAAAAGGAAGAGAGATAAGAATAGCCAGAGAAGAGGAAAAGAAAAATAGCTCTGCAAAAGAAAGCCTGCTAATACAGAAATAACTACCCAGAAGGCAGGATAACGAAAAAAGGAAGTCATAGAAAAAAGGGCCGCATAAGCGGCCCTTGCAAATTATATTACTTTACTAAAACGAGCTTTAAAATCTTCTTTACTCAAGTTAGCAGCCTGCGCTAATTTTGTAAGCATCTCTTCGTCTTCTAAATCTCTTTTCTCTAAACGAATCATATAAGAGCGGGCTACCTCGTAAGAGTAAGAATTAATGTCCACAGTCCGTACTCTGGTTCTTCCCGTCTCCGGGTCCATTATTTCTGGGAAGGGGATAGGGTTTAGTTTACCTTCTAAAATACTGATCATGGCTCCTTTTTTCTTCATCTCTAAACTATAATCGGGGCTTAAAAGATAATTTACTGCTCCATATCCCAGTTCTCGAGTGTATTCCATATCAAAAGCCAGAGGTGGTGCGCACCGGAGTTCATATCCTATATCTTCAGTTACCATGGTGATTTTTTCTCCTCGAGCTTCAAATCGGCGAATCATTTCATCTTTTAGCAGTGTACCTAATGGCACCTCGGCCAGGCGCACATGACCATGAGGATCGCGAGGAATAGGTCTTCCCAGCATTTTTTCTATCTCTTCTACATCGCCGAATTTCAAAGCTACGCCTTCAGCAACAATTGCTATTCCATCATTTCTTCCCAGGGCTCTTCGCTTAATCATGGAGGATTCGATGATATCACATACTTCTTCTACTTTTACGGTTCTTCTACTGAACTCTTCAGGAATTATAACAAGATGTGCTCCAGCGGATTTTCCCACTCCTAAAGCCAAGTGGCCAGCAGAACGTCCCATCATCACCACTATGTACCAGCGTCCGGTGGTTTTGGCATCTTCCATCAGGTTTTTTACCATCTGGGTAGCCACTTCTCGCGCGGTCTGGAAACCAAAAGTGGGCATGTTACCGGGAAGAGGAAGGTCGTTATCGATAGTTTTAGGAACATGAGCTACCAGTAATTCTCCTTTCATCTCCCGAGCTACAATGCTGGAACTAAAAGCAGTATCATCTCCACCAATAGTTACGAGATACCCTATTCCTAATTCTTCTATAACTTTTTTTACATTGGCCACTTTATTCTGGTCTATCTGCCCTTTGCTTACCAGGCTATCCCGGGCAGTGCGAAGGATAGAGCCTCCCTCCATATGAATACGAGAAACTTGAGCAATTTCTAAAGGAACGGAATGCACTGCGGGGTTAAAAGAGGAGTTAGAAATCCATTTGAATCCTTCGTAAATCCCTATTACTTCTAAACCCCTTTGTCGAGCGGCGATGGTTACTGAGCCAATGACTCCATTGATACCAGGAGCAGGCCCTCCTCCTACTAATATAGCTAATTTCTTATCTTTCATTTGATTCCTCCTTCCCCGGAACATTCGGCTAAGTTTTTCCTTGGTCGGGGCGAGCCGATTTGAACGGCCGACCTCTTGAACCCGAGTCAAGCGCGCTAACCAGGCTGCGCTACGCCCCGCAGTTCAAGATTATAACATAAAATTGCTGTTCCCCCCAATATCAGAGAAAAAAACTCACTCTATAGTTACCCCACGCTCTTCAATATTTATCTCTCCTGGAAAATGAGAAATCTCATTGGAGAAAAGTGCTTTAGTCTTAATAGCTTTTTATACTTTTAAGTTTTTGTGTCTTTTCATCCTGTATTGTCAGGCCATTTTGAGATTAAAACAATAAAGCAATCAGCTTAATTTTCTCAATAAGGTTTAAAAAAGGAAAGATACTGACGCAGGAAGTGGACACACCAGAAGTTAGAAACTATACTATAATTGTCTTAGAACCGCAAGCTGAGAAGACATTGTTAGTGCGGAATAAAAATATCTCAGCCTGAACTGGAGAATTTTATTCAGTTTAGTAACGAGGGTTAACTATTATCACTCGCATTGTTCGTCTTTGTTTTCCTTTTACCCTTTTTCCTTATCTCGAAACTTATCACCCTTTTTTAGACCGTTCTTTTTTCTGGAGCAGGGGAAGATGGTGGATAGCACTGGGAGAGGATAAAGTAGAAATAATCGAGGTAGTGGAAAAAGGAGACAGAGAAAATCCTCTTTTTGAGATCACTCTAGAGAGAGAAGAGAATATGGAAGGAGTCTCTTCCATGCTGGGTTTTGACGAAGACCCTTTCCTTTTTTACCAGTTGGGGCAGAAAGATCCGATTATGAGCAAAATCATAGAGGAATTTTATGGAGCAAGGATTCCTCGCTCTCGAAGCTTATTTGAGGCAGCAGTAACTACTGTTCTGGAACAGCAAATCTCTATGAAAGTGGCCTCGGTTTTGCGGAAGCGATTGGTAGAAACCTGGGGTCGAGGTCCTTTCTCCAGGGAAGGAGAAGAAATTTTTGCTTTCCCCGCTCCTTGGGATATAGCTAAAACCTCTCCTGAGGAGCTGAAAAAGATAGGAATGTCCAGCGCTAAGGCCCGGACGATTTACCGGCTGGCTGAGATGATAGAAGAAAAGGAAATAGACCCGGAATCTTTGAGAAGATTATCTTCCTCGCAGGTAGTCGATTTTTTAACCCGTCTTCCGGGAATAGGGCTGTGGAGTGCTCAATTTATAGTTGCTCGGTGGATGTCGACTAATGATTGTTTTGCCCCTGACGACCTGGGTTTAAGAAAAGCGATAGGCTTTTTCTATCAGGGAAGCGAGCATCCAGTATCTACTGCAGATGCCCGGGAAATATTGAAGCGTTTCTCTCCCTATGAGCGCTGGGCAGGATGGTATCTCCTCATGGCCATAGAAAAAGAGAAAAGTTCTCCTTCCCGAAATAGCTCCTTTCAGATCATAGAAGAAAGATGATGAACATATGAAAAGTGGTTTGAAGGATTTATTTCTCCATGCTAAATCCGGGGCAGAAAACTGGGGATGGCGAGTATTTGCTGACTTTCTGCCAGTATATTTTACCGAGGAACATTTTGAAAATCTTTATCGCCGAAAGCAAGACCCCTGGAATTATGAGCACTCTGATTTTGAGCGAGAAAAATATCTCAAAACTCTCCAGGCCATACCAAAAGAAGTGGAAACTATCTGGGAAATAGGATGCGCTGAGGGAGCTTTTACTCAACTCCTCCTTGAAGGAGGAAAAAAAGTCCGGGGAGTGGATATCTCCCTTACTGCTCTTTCTCGGGCAAAAGGAAGATTAAAAGACTTTGGTGACAGGGTGCAGCTTCAGAGGCTCGATATTGTAAGGGAAGACATAGAAGGAACTTTTGACCTCATTCTTGCTTCAGAGATTTTGTATTATTTAGGAGGGAAAGACGTTCTTCAGCTTCTGGAAAAGAAGTTTTTGCGCCATTTGCGGCCTTCTGGCTATCTACTTCTCTGCCATTTTTATCCCTCGGGGAAAATCATCCATGACTTTTACGAAGAGAGTCACCGGTTCTATAGAGTGTCTGAGGAAATTACTTACCATCCCCAACGATATTACATCATTACTCTTCTAAAAAATAGAGTGTGGCAAAGTTGACTCTCGGGATAGCGAATTCTTTTCCCTGAATTTGGCAATAAAATTTATCCGGTCAGAACAAATCTTTTAATCTCGGGGGGAGGAACTCCCGCAGGCACAAGGTGTTTAGGCATGTTTTTAGTAATAGTGGTATTCAGCGTACACAAATGGTTGTCAGGATTGCCTACGTCCTGGGATATTCTATTGGTTTAAGCCAATACTTCCTGAAAAATTATCACAGACAAGGGAGGAAATTTTTATAGTAAAGGAGGAAATAAGTTCATGAAAATGACTATCAGGTCTAAATTGACTATTATAAGCTTGATACCACTTGCACTGTTTATATTGTTAATTTTTGCATACATAATGCCTTCTTTGAGAGAAGTAGCTGAGAATGTGATGGAACATAGTTTGTTGATGAAATTGCAAGGTGATATAAATTCGGCGCATTTATTTGTTGAAAAATACTTTGGGGAGATAAAAATGGTGAATGGTACTCTGGTGGATAAAGATGGTGTATCTCTTGAAGGCAGACACGATATGGTTGATGATATAACCAATAAACTGGGTGTTGTAGCAACTGTGTTTGTAAGAGAGGGAAATGACTTTAGAAGAATCACCACCAGCATCAAGACTGCAGACGGCAATCGGGCAGTAGGAACCATGCTGGGTACCGATAGCGCAGCATATGAACCGGTAATGACGAAAAACTTATATATAGGCGAAGCAAAAATTTTAGGAGCGAATTATTATACTGCCTACGACCCCATTGTAGATAATGGGGAAGTGGTGGGGATTCTCTTTATCGGTGTACCAACTGATGAGGCAGAAAATATAGTCTCAAGTGGGATATCCGGTACCTCCCGGATGATAATCACCTTCTCCGTAGCGGTACTGATTACAAGCCTCATCATCATTTTTCTCCTGGGTAGCTCTATTTCCCATCCTGTTCAAGTGGCTACGAAACAAGCTGAACTTTTGGGAGAAGGAAACCTTTCGGTGGAAATCCCAACTCACCTTCTTAATCGCAAAGATGAGCTGGGTCTCTTGGGTGGGGCTTTAAAAAACATGGCTGATAAATGGCGTGAAGTGGTACAAAATGTCATTGGTGTTTCTTCTCATCTGGCTTCTTCTTCTGGAGAGCTCTCTTCCTCAGTAGAAGAGGTTTCTAGAGCCACTCAGGAGATTGCCAGAACCATGACCCAGGTAGCTGAGGGCTCAACTCGTCAAGAAGAAGATTTACAACATCTGAGTGAAAATGTAGAGGGGATCAACAGGATGGCTCAAAATATCCGAGAAAAAACCCAGGAAAATGTGGAGCGCCTCGATACAGTGATGAAAGAACGGCTAAGTGAGAACTCTACAGCGCTAAAGCGGATTCAAGAAGAAATCAGAAAAGCGACCCAATCAGGAGCTCAAGCTGGAGAAGAAGCTCAAAAAGGGCAAGAACTTCTTCGTCTCCTCATGGAGGGAATCGCTGCTATATCCCAGGTAACTCAGGAAGTGGCAAAAAGTATTGCCGCCTTGGAGGGACGTTCAAAAGAAATAGGTAAAATCGTGGATGTAATTACAGAAATCACCGAGCAGACTAACCTCTTGGCTTTGAATGCAGCAATTGAAGCTGCTCGAGCGGGTGAAGCAGGGCGGGGGTTTGCCGTGGTGGCAAATGAGGTGCGAGATTTAGCTGAAAGCTCGGCTCAAGCGGCGCAACAGATTGCCAGCCTCATTGGAGATATTCAAAGGGATACCCAGCTGACAGTCAAAAATATGGAGAGGGCTCAAGGAGAGGTAAAAGAAGGAGCCAGCAAAGGAGAAACTGTAGCCCGGAGTTTTTCCCAGATTCTTAAGACTATTCAAGGGGTTGTTGAGAATATCAATCAGATTGCCTCTTCTTCTCAAGTTCTTGAGAAAGCACAAAAGGACCTTTTATCTACTCAAGAAGAGACCAATATTGCTACCAGTGAAGTAGCTAAAGCAGTAGAGGAAATTAGTTCTTCCATTCAAGAAGCAACCGAGCGAGTAAGCTCTATAGTTGCGGTAGCAGAAGAAAATGCTGCTTCTTCACAAGAGGTTTCTGCTTCTACCGAAGAGCAGAGTGCGTCGCTTGAGGAAATTACCTCAGCTGTGGAATCCTTAGCCCGGATGGCACAAGAGCTCCAGGTAACGGTGAGCCATTTCCAGATATGAAAGCTCAACTGCTGAGAAGATTGGTGTTGTTTCATTAAGACAAAAGATAAACAACTGACGCCAGAAGCTGGAACTTCAGACTAAAAAAAGAGGAATTTATAAAAGTTACGCATTAAAGCTGGATATAGCCAAATAAAAAGGACCATGTTGATGAGCCTTAAAGAACCACTTAACTCCTGATTTATCTGGTAAAAGAGATTTCTTTTATTGTATAATATGATTACCATGAAGAAGGGGAAAAGCCGTTTAAACATAGGGTGTGTGACAGACGGAATAATTTATGAATACCAGGTCAAAGCCTGGGAAGCCATTATTTCCAGTGCCCAGGAAA
>Ga0209508_1002840_pt1 | contig 10812 bp, 11 predicted proteins | sample AD_UKC129_MetaG_FD_184427 | JGI IMG/M metagenome (GOLD analysis project Ga0209508, IMG submission 184427) | Active sludge microbial communities of municipal wastewater-treating anaerobic digesters from Canada - AD_UKC129_MetaG (SPAdes) (version 2) | ecosystem: Engineered > Bioreactor > Anaerobic... | reverse complement strand
AACGGTTTATGTAGTATAGAAAATAAAGCCCCAATTTGGGGCTTTTTTATTTTAAAAAGAAGAATTGGGAGAGTGTGGAATGAGTCACGAAGTAATTAGATGGCAATGTGAGAAGTGTATGCAGATATGGCCAAACCAGGAGCAGGCAGATAAATGCTGTGCAAATAATGAGTGTAGTATCTGCGTTTATAAACGTATCATGCCAGGAGTTAATTGTGACAATTGCCCGGACAAGAACTATTTTAAATATGTTGAGAAAATTGTTCCCTATAGCGAATACGAAGGAGAACTTTACGATGAGTGGCATGGAAAATTCCCGAATAAAGAGGCGCTGTTAACGTACTATGCCAAACAGTGTCCCCAAAAAACTCCTCCAAAATGGTGTTTTGGCTCAATGAAGGCTTTATTCAGAATTAATATTGAAGATGCCATAGAACGAGCCATAGCTCTCATGGATGATGATTTTAAGAAAAGTGAAATAGTTGATTTAAGAGAACTCATTTGTTTTGTGAAAAAGTGGAATAAAAGACAAACAGCGACCACAACCGTAATCGATCCCACAATTGTAGTACTACTTAATGAGTAACCCTAAAGCCCCTGTCTTGATACAGGGGCTTTTTTATATTTGAAAAATCAAAAAATCCCGTTTAGTCGGGGAAGGAGGTTTTTTTATGAAAGTTCAAATTGAACAGAAGGATCTTGTAAAGTTGGTAACTAAGGCTGCCAGAGCAGCCGCTTCTACAAGTACATTTCCTACGTTGCAGGGAATGTATTTAAAAGCGGCAGAAGGCAAATTGGTAGCTCAGGCTACCGATTTAGAAATCGGGGTAAAACTGGAAACTGCCGATGTCCAGGTTCACAAGGAAGGCAAAACCCTTGTTCACGCAAAGAACTTAGAGATCTTTGTGAAAAACCTTCCGTCCGAGGTAATCACCTTGGAGGTATCGGATAACAAATTGATGGTTAAGTATGGCCGATCCATGGCTAAGCTTAACATTATGTCCGATGCCGATTACCCCAGTCCACCAGACTGCAAAGATGAAATCCTGACGATACCCGCTAACGCATTACGTAGGGCTCTCGCAAGAGTATTACCCGCAGTTGCGAAGACCCATTTTCGCCAGGTATTTACGGGTGTTTTATTGGATATCCAGGAAGGGAAAACAGTATTTGTGGGGTCGGATACCCACCGGCTTAATGTTTATGAAGTTAATGCCGGGGGAAAACCCCAGCAGATTATTATTCCCGCCAGGGCAGTAGATGAAATACTCCGCTTGGTAGATGATGAAGGTGCCGTGGTTGTATTAACCAATGGCAATAATCTGTTACTTAAGACCGGAGAAGTGGAGATTTTGTCACGGATCATTGACGGGGCATACCCTAATTATCAACAGGTGATACCGACTACATTCGTAACAGAAGTTAACGTAGACACTATGGCATTCAAGCAATCCCTGCAAAGACTTTTATCCCTACCCAAAACCGGAGATATTCATACGACTCGAATTACATTAAACGGAACTACAGAACTATCTACCACTTCTGACGAAGGTGAAATCAAAGAAGTATTAGAAGCTGAAAGAACAGGGGAAGACTTAGAAATTAGCTTTAACAGTAATTACATCATGGATGCCGTAAAATTAATGCCCGAAGAAACCAAAATATGTTTTTCGGGGAAAATGTCTCCCGCATTGTTGAAAGGCGAGGACGGGTTTTTATCCGTCATTGTTCCTTTGCGGGGAAGAGATTAAGGGGCGAAGAAACGCCCCTTTTTTCATGGAGGTGTAAGCATGAAAGTTCAAAAACGAGACCAAACAATTGTGGATTTTAATCCTAGTAAAATCACCGCTGCAATATTCGCTGCAGCTAAAGCAGTAGGTGGAAATGATTTTCAGTTGGCTGTGCAGCTGACAAATAAAGTTGTCGCACGCATTGAAGCAATGCAAAGAGACTGTATAGCCGTGGAAGAAATTCAAGACCTCGTAGAGGAAGCACTGGTAGATGGCGGCCATTATAAAACGGCCAAAGCATATATTCTGTATCGTTACAAACGTAACGAAGCAAGGAATTATAAGACCCTGGAAACCACATCGGGTATCCTGGCTTATTTAGGTCAGGATGATATGAAGACCAGAGAAAATGCGAATATGGGCTTTTCCTTACAGGGGCTAAATGTGTCCATTGCTGAGGAAGCATCAAAAAAGTTCTGGCTGGATCTATATCCTGAGCAGATTAAGAATGCTTTTGAAAATGGAGATTTCCATATCCACGACCTTGGAGCTTTAGCTCCTTATTGTGTGGGTTGGGATCTAAAAGAGTTGTTATCTGTAGGGTTCAGAGGAGTACCAGGAAAGGTTGCATCGTACCCCCCAAAGCATTTCCGCACAGCTTTGGGGCAGATAGTCAATTTCTTTTACACCCTGCAGGGAGAAGCAGCAGGAGCGCAAGCATTTTCAAATTTTGATACTTTGTTGGCTCCGTTTATTCGCTATGACAATCTGGATTACAAACAGGTCAAACAGTGCCTGCAGGAATTTGTCTTTAATATGAACGTGCCTACCCGGGTAGGCTTCCAGACCCCCTTTACCAATGTAACTCTGGATTTGAAAGTCCCGGAGTACATGAGTAATGAAGCAGTAATCATCGGCGGCCGGCTGATGGATTCTACCTATGGGGAATTCCAGGAAGAGATGGACATATTTAATCGGGCGTTTGCCGAGGTAATGCTGGAAGGCGATGCGGAAGAAAGAGTATTCACTTTTCCTATTCCCACATACAACATCACCAAGGATTTCGACTGGGATAATCCCAACTATGACGGAATATGGGAAATGACCGCAAAGTATGGTATCCCGTACTTTGCAAATTATGTTAACTCGGACATGAATCCCGAGGATGCCAGGAGCATGTGCTGCCGGCTGCGTATAGACAACACTGAGATACGCAAGCGTATGGGTGGTTTATTTGCCGCCAGTCCGCTAACGGGATCTATTGGAGTAGTCACAATTAATCTAGGTCGCATTGGCTACCTGGCAAAGGACGAAGATGAATATTTCACTCGTTTGGGGATGTTAATGGATTTAGCCCGCGATAGTCTGGATATAAAACGCAAGACTGTTGAAAACTGGACCGAAGAAGGGCTTTATCCTTACACTCGCTTTTATCTTCAAGGTGTAAAAGACCGTATGGGCAGTTACTGGGCCAACCACTTTTCCACTATTGGAATAGTTGGTATGCACGAGTCTTGCTTAAACTTCCTTGGAGAAGGCATCTATACAGATAGAGGACGTGCCTTTGCAGAAAAGGTTATGGACTTTATGCTGAAAAGATGCGCCTGGTACCAGGAAGCGACCGGAAATCTTTACAACCTAGAGGCTACTCCTGCCGAAAGCGCAGCGACCAAGCTGGCAATAAAAGATCAAAAGAAATACCCGGGCATTAAAATCAGCGGCACCATTGATTCGCCATACTACACTAACAGCACTCAGCTACCGGTAGGGTACACGGATGATCTGTTTAAGGCGTTATACCATCAGGAACCCTTGCAGACTCGTTATACTGGTGGAACGGTGTTTCATGTATTTTTAGGTGAGAAAGCACCGGACAAAGAAGCCGCAAAGAAATTGGTGAGAAAAATATGCAGTCAGTTTTCGCTGCCATATTTTACGCTTACTCCTACCTTCTCAATATGTCCCAACCATGGATATATAAACGGAGAGGAGTTTGATTGCCCAATATGCGGTAATGAAACCGAAGTATTCTCTCGTATAGTTGGCTATATCAGACCAGTTCAACAGTGGAATCGTGGTCAACGAACACAATTTCAGGCCCGGGCAACATTTGATTCTGCACTAGGCCGCGAAAGAGTTCTGGAACTGGTTTAGCTACCAGCTACACAGCCCCCTAAGCAGGGGGCTTTTTTATTCCAAAAAAACAAAAAAATCCCGGTTAAACGGGGAGAAAGGGTGGTTTACATGCACAAAACAAGTACTGCAAAAATGGTAATCACTAAGGTGTACCCCAAGAAAGCAGGGGAGAAAGGAGTAAAGGCAGTAGTCAAAATGTCCAATGACATGGAGGCTTTGTTGCGAGTTGGTTTTGATGGCCAGCTTGCAGACAAAGTAAGAGCTTCCGTGGGAAAATGTCTTGCCCTAGTGGGCACATTCAGGTTCAAAAAAGACGTTCCGCTACCTATTTTTGAAGTGTCAGGAGAACTTGAAAGCAGGCTGGTATTCGCCGGAAGGTTAACCCGGGACGCGGAGCTTAGATATAGCCCGCAGGGAACTCCGTATACCTTCTTTTCCCTAGCAGTTAATTATGGTTGGGGAGATGCGAAGGAAACCGACTTTGTTAACTGCATTGTTTTCGGAAATGATAAGGAAAGAAATGCAGCCGTTGTATTGGCCGAACAAGGCCAAAAAGGCCGCCGAATGCTAGTGACTGGGCGCCTAGCACAGAACAAAAAGAATGACAAGGTTTTTACTAACCTTATCGTTGACAGTTTTGAGTTTTTAGATCCCTTAAAGAAACAGGATCAAGAAAAGTCACAGACTCAGGATGATGACCAGTATGATGATTGGAGTGACCTGGGTACAGAAATCGATTTTGACGATGTAGTTCCTTTTTAGGAGGTATTTATGGCTACTGTTACACAAGTTATAGACATTCTCGCAGTAGCCCAGGCAGCGGGGTTGCCTCTTTACCCTATACAGGGAGGGAGGCAATACACTACCCGCTGTTGGATGTGTGACCGTTCTCCGCATGGGGCCGATAGAAAAGTAAAAGGTCATTTAACTATTCGGCCTGACTTGGGTGTTTTCCGCTGCCCTAGATGCGGGTATAGCGGGAATGCTTGGATAATGGCCAATGACCTTTTTAGCGAAGAACAGGCTAAAGAGGTCGTAAGACGTGCAGGTGGATATGAGGGGCCAAAATGGATCGATAATCCGGTAGCTGATATAAAAACCAGAGATGCAGTTTACCGGGCCCTTCTAAAGAAACTGGCATTATCACCGACACATCGGGAGAACCTTAAAGAAAGGGGACTACCCGATGATATTATTGAAAAACGCCAGTATAAATCTTTAGTTGGATGGGACTCCACTCGGGGAATTTGTAATCTTCTCCTGAAAGAAGGATATCCGCTGGAAGGCATACCAGGGTTCTTCCAGGATAAGGATAACCAGTGGGTATTTATGACCATGCCTGGCTTCCTTATTCCCATTGAAGATGAAGTAGGAAGAATTCAGGGTTTCCAGATACGTGTTGACGATGAATATAGGTCTTACCTAGCAATGAAAGGAAAAAATGACATTGGTAAGTACATATATTTCTCATCAACAGGTAGAAAGAAAGGATGTTCTTCTGGGGCCCTAATCCATGTAGCTGTACCGGAAAACAAAAACCTGAAGGATTATAGGGTTTGGTTTACAGAGGGACCGCTAAAGGCAGATATAGCAGCTCGGTACACAAATATGCCTTTTTTAGGTGTACCCGGCGTATCTGTATATAGGCAGGCTGCCCAAAAAGCAGAGGACTTGGGGATTAAAAGGACTGCAGTAGCCTATGATATGGATATAAGGGAAAATCCTTTTGTCCAGCAAGCGGAGATAGAACTTCTAAAAGAGTTGTATCGACGGGGCATAAGTGCAGTGCCAGTTAATTGGCATATAGATTACGGAAAAGGGATTGATGATGCCGCAGTGTGTATTGCAAATCATCAAATACCAATTCCTACTGAAATATTGGAGCGGGTATTTAAGCCCAATCAAAAAGCTGTACTTGAAGTAAGTTATAGGTTAAGACTAGAGTGAAAAAAAGCCTGTGCATTAAATGCACAGGCTTTTTTCTTTTTATGTAATTGTTTAATACCTGTGCCCTATGTCCCTGCTTAATATGCTGATCCTACCATGTATTTCTTCGATTGAGGCATGTTTTTGTACTTTTCAGTAAAAATCGCCACTTCTGTATCTAATATATTTCTAACATCAGTACTGTAGCACTGATAATATCTCACGTGTTGCAATCTAATTCTGGCAATGATCTCAATCAGATCATCTTCATTGTAGGTTGAGGGGAGAAGAACAATGTACTTGTCGTTCTTAAGTACTATGCAATCGGTCCCAATATCCTCAACTTCTATGACAAATGCTAGTTCATTAAGATACTCCATCAAGGATATTTGGCGATCATTCAGGGTATTTTTTAATGATTCCACTATACATTCTATGAGAGCAATCCTTGGTGCTGATGTCTCGATTAACACTGTAGTCCCTCCGTTCTCCAGGCAATTGAACCATCACGCAAATCTATAAACTATGATAACAAATTCCTTAACTAGCGTCCAACAAATTAGGTAAAAATAGGACATATATCCTAAAACAACGCGTATTTCCTTAATCTTCAAGAACAGCCGAAATTATCTTTAATATTTTTTTCTCTTGCTCCTCGGATACCTGGTGACGAACTAGATAGGCCATAATTTCGTTAAAAGGCTGAACTGGTTTAAGACCCAGAAGTACATCAGTTGATGTGCCAAAAAACTCAGCAATTTTACATAGCTGAACAAGACTAGGTTCTCTCTTCCCAGTTTCCCATGATGAAATAATCTGATAAGGGTACTTCGTAACTCCAACGTATTCAGCAAGCTGAGTGGCAGATACGCCATATCTTTCTCTGAGTGTTCTTAGAGTAGTGCCAAAAGAAGGGTGATAGTCTTTTTTGTGTTTTTCGCTTGCCATTAATACCATCCTTCCAATAAAAGTGTATTTAGATATAATCATTACGTTTATACATTATAACATAACATGAAAAAGGGCATAAAAGTCCTATAAATTAATATCTCCTATTGACAATCTAATCAATATGAATATACTTTGAATCATAAATATAATCAATTTGATTAGATGGATAGGAGGTGTGATTATGCAAATTAATATAATGCAAGTATTATCGCCAATGGAAAGAAAAGTATACATGGCTATTTGTAAAGGCGCCACCTTTAGAGAAGCTGCCGATGAACTGGGAATAAAAAAAGACACGGCAAAAGGTTATTGGAAGCGCATTAAAAGCAAAATACAGAAACTAGAGCAAAGTGACCTTGATTTAATCATGGATATCTTTGAAGAAGAGACGAATCGCTCATTGCCTAAAAATCACACAGTCAAGCAAATGCAGTTTTTAACCCAAACCAATTCGATGCACCTCTCCAGAAAAATATCACCTGCAATGAAATCCTACTACAAAAAGAAGACAGAAGATCTCGTAGTCGTAAGAAGGCAAATGACCGAAGAAGAACGTGAGTTTTATGCTAATCAAAAACATCAACGGGAAGATTTAATACCCAGGGACGTTATAAAACTGGAAAGGCATTATAGATACCTGATAACAGACCCCAATTCATCAGTTGAAGAATTAGCCCGCATGGAAGTAGTGCTAAGGGCTTTCGGAGTTATATGTTTGACGCCGGCAATAAATAAGCTGAACGCCAAAACCATTAAAGCACTTCGGGCAAAACAGGAGGGATATAATCCAACCGTGGTTAAACCGGGCGAAGGCAATTTACTTCCGCCAGGCTCAAAATTCTTAGAATCGGTTAGAAATGAAGAGGGCAATTCTGAATATTCCGTTTGGTTGGTGCCAAAAGGTTCACATATGCCGGTTAAGCAGGAGAGCTTATGAAAGAAATCTTGAATACTCAAATTAACGAAGCTTTACATAGGGTAGTCAGTGGACTTTCAAATAAACCTGAGATTAGGCCACAGCAGATTCAAATGGCTCAGGTGATACGCCGGTTTTTTGAGTTTTCCCAAGACACGCAAGGAAACCTGCTGCTCATCGAAGTAGGAACCGGTGTGGGTAAAAGCTTTGCCTATCTTACAGCAGTATGCGAATACATCCAAGATAATCCCGGGATAAAAGCCGTAATAGGGACTAACACCATAAGTCTGCAGGAGCAGCTTTATAAAAAAGATATCCCATATGTGCTTAGACATTACCCTGGGTTGATATTTGACAAGGCAAAAGGCCGCAGTAATTATCTGTGTTTACGCAAACTGGATGATTTAGGAATAAACCTTTTTGCAACTGATGATGTTCAAGAATTCAAGAACAGGATATACGAATGGATAGTGAACGACCCTACAAATGATGGAGAAAAAAGCAATATCCCTTTTTGGTACGAGGACAAACTTTGGCATCTGGTTGAATCGGATGGAGCTACCTGCCTGGACAATATATGTCCACATAAAAAGGAGTGCTATTTCCTTAAAGCTCGTGCCAAGTTAAAGGATTCAAATATTATTGTTGCTAATCATGCACTGATTCTTTCGGATTATATGCAACAAGTGTTGCCTGAGTATAGTTTACTGATACTTGACGAAGGCCATAACTTCGAGAACAATGCCTTTTCAGTTTTTACAACAGTAGTCAATAAGTATGAGATCCTTGGCATCGAAGCGGCATTTAACACTAATGTGATTCAGTCAGCTATAAGGTCGGTTCGGTCCTTAAAGAAAATCGAAGGAATTCAAAAAGATCTGCGAACCAACACCCACGATTTTTTTGCTTCTCTTAAGAATGGGAGATATACCGAACCAGAAGCAAATCAATATGCTGAAAGAATCCTGGCAGCCCTTGAACAGTCCATACTTATACTGGAAACGGCTTCCGATAAAACTACCGTTCCTTTTATAAAGGTCGAAACAGGCAAACTAAAGGAACGTATCATTAATCTGTATCAGAACATTTATGACTGGGTTTATCAAACCCAGCATAACTGCGTTTATTGGACAGAAGAGAATAGCATTCATCATTGTCCATTGGATATTGCAGGTAAACTTAAGGAGTTCTGGCAATCCAAAAATACCATTATCACATCCGCTACCTTAACGGTAAATCATTCATTTGAGCCGTTTAAGCGCAGTCTGGGATTAACTCAGAACTGTTACTCATTAAGATTCGGTTCTCCCTTTAATTACAAAGAAAATTCCTTGGTTTATCTGCCTCCCAACGCCCCGACACCCAATTCAGCCAATTATGTTGCATATCTTTGTGAAACTATTGAGAGTGTCTTAAAAAAAATACCTGGGAAAATCTTTGTTTTGTTTACTTCATACAAGATGATGCAGGACGTCTATGATGTGTTGTGCCCCCAATATCCTAATTTTTATTGGTTACTGCAGGGAACAGGTTCTAAAGAAATGCTGCTGCGCCAGTTTCGAGAGAATTCAAATAGCATACTTTTAGGAACTGATACCTTTTGGGAAGGGGTTGATGAAGAGCTAAACTGTGTGATCATTACTAAGCTGCCTTTTGAGGTACCGACGACTCCTATTAAGGAAGCGCAATATGAATTAATAAAATCCCGGGGCGGTAATTCCTTTTTGGAACTGAGTATTCCGCGTTGTGCTATAAAGCTCAAACAAGGTACGGGGCGCTTGATACGCAATGCGTATCAAAAAGGAGTTATAGTTATTTGCGATCCACGGATACAGAAGCCCTGGGGAAAAATTATAAAGAATACATTACCGGAAATGCCCTGGACAGATAATTTGGATCAGATAGACTCCTATTTGTCTGTTGGGTAATCAAGGAGGTTGATAAAATGTCATATCAAAATCTCATTGACAATAAAATTTGCGAAGTCTGCGGCGAATACGCTGAAAAAGGGCATCATCGCCACCATATACGGCATAGAGTTGGCAATCACAAAGAGATCGATCTGGATATTAAAGAAAACCTCATATGTTTATGTTGGGAATGTCATGCCAAAGTTCATAATGGCACCATTAAGCGATGGCAGTTGATTGAGATAGTTGCCCGGCGCGAAGGATTAACTCCGTATCAAGTCTGCGAAATCATCGGCTTACTGATAGAAAAAGTCATGCCTCATGACTATATATTTGAGGATAAAAACAACCCGTTATATGGGCGCAGTCTGGAAGACGTAGCACAAGAATATGCGGCTTATGACGAAGTTGAATCTGCAGCAATTTGGGCAAAGGCCGAACTACTGTACTACATAGTTGAGCACATGAAGCAAAAAGGAGGCAAACTGAAAAACATCTACCGGCAATTGTCTCCTATAGTTGGTTGTGCGCCTGAAACTATAAAGGTGCGAGTAAGAACTTTTAAAGCATTTCCCGATCCGAATATGCGGGCAAAAGACAAGTCTTTTACTCTACACCGTATAGCTGCTGCTACCGAGGAACCTGAAAAGTGGCTTGATATAGCTGTTGCCAATGATTACTCAACCAGACAACTTGCTGAGGCTATAACTGTCGAAAAAGGCGCGAAAAACGGAGTTACTAAGGACGTTAATGAAGCTAAAGCCGCCAGAATAGTGCGGATGGCCAGAGAAGTTTTGGAGTATGGCGGCGAACCGGCTATTTTGTTGCGTGAAGAACTTACTAAACTCTTGGAGGAGAATCAACATGGTAACATTACACGTATCGCATAAACAACAACCAGAAGAAGTATTGAAAATTGCTAAAGGGTTTCTGCAAGAGAATATTCCTGTTACTTTATGCCCTACCAACGACAAGACATCCAGACGGATATTAAAAGAAATTGAGATGCAGGGAATTGAGCAGGTTGATGTCCAGAAGAAATTGATCCGGATTAGTCCATAAGGAGAGGAATATGGTAATCACTCGTGCAGGGTCGGGATTAGCCAGATTTGACTTTCAATATAATGCGTTGCTGGTTGAAAAAATTAAAAAAATTCCCGGGAGGGAATTTATTAAAAACCCTCTGGGTGATTATTGGACAGCCCCTATAAATAATTTAAGAGGGGCTGTCTTGCGTGGCATT
>Ga0209508_1002835_pt1 | contig 10828 bp, 11 predicted proteins | sample AD_UKC129_MetaG_FD_184427 | JGI IMG/M metagenome (GOLD analysis project Ga0209508, IMG submission 184427) | Active sludge microbial communities of municipal wastewater-treating anaerobic digesters from Canada - AD_UKC129_MetaG (SPAdes) (version 2) | ecosystem: Engineered > Bioreactor > Anaerobic... | reverse complement strand
ATTGGGCTATGCCAACAACTCGATGAAGAAAAAGAGCGACTAAGGAACCATGTACAGCCGGTTTTGGGCATCGACGGCCGTAGTCGCAAAATGCCAAACCTGCTTCAGAAAGTCCAATCGGCAGTGTCGATGGCGAGGCTAAGAGCGCTAGAGAAACTCAAAGACAACGGGTTGGACAAGCTGGCCCAGTACTTAAAAGACACAACCACAATTGGACGAATCGACTCATCGTACACCCCCCGTCCGCCCTTCCCAAAATGGCTTCTCGAATAACGCTCCTCCAAGACTAACGCGAAACGTTAGCCACTAACGCGAAACGTTAGGCGTTCTTTTATAGAACGCTGGCAACGGGCTGGCGTTCGAGCATACTCATCACCAGTCTACAGGAGATAGTGCGATGCTCGACAGAATGCTGGTTTCCGTCCGTGAAGCGTGTTATCTCTTGGGGAGCATTAGCCCACGTCATCTTTGGGACTTAACCGCCCCCCGTGGCCCGATTCCGGCTGTGAGACTCGGCAAGCGGGTTCTCTATGACCCCGCCGACCTTCAGCGATTCATCGAACAGGCCAAGCAGAAGGCCGTTCATGAGTTGACGGAAGGGCAAGTCCAAGCAACGCAAGGGGACGGCAATGGCTAAGAAGCTTGCAACGGGTGGTTTCGTTCCCCTGGCCCCGGCCAAAGCCCCCGTGACTCCGCCGAAAACAGGGAAAGCCAGAATCCCGGTGTTGATTGTCGCTTGGCCCCCGGTGCGGGATGGCGGCCCGTGGTTCGTGGAATGCTACGCCCCGCGGGATAGCGTGGCCGTCAAGATTGTTGTGCCCCCCGTGGCTGGACTCGATACCCCGGAGAGCGACTTCCTGGCCGAGGAGTTTGTACGTTGTCACATTCCCAAAAGTCCGCAGTGGCAAGAGCTACTCTACCCCGGGAACGTGGTTGCGTCCGAGACTCTCCGCCCCTACACACCCGCCGACTACTCCGACGTTACGGAAAACCTTCGCCTTATCAGGGAGCTGCAACAATGTCAGCAAACGGAATTGTAATCAACACTGCGTCGATTGGACGCAATCAGTTTCGGGTAACGGCCCGTTGCAAATCCAACGGCGAGCCGTACGTAGACACAGCGAAAATATGGGAACACCCTGAACGCGAACGGGTGGCCAACGCGATAGTCAACCACTTTGGTTTGCCCCCCGAACACGTAGAGCCGGTTCGCCAAGAGCTAACGAAGCAGGCTTTCAAGCTGGCCGAGCAAGCGAACGAACCGCCCCCGGAGAAAGCCGAGAATGGCCGGGAAGTACCTGTCAAAGAGCTTGAGCCGTGGCCCGAGTCCGTCCACTTGGTGGATGTACTCGATGAAATTCGCCAAACGATTCAACGGCACATGTTCATCACCGACGAAGGGGCAACCGCGGCGACTCTGTGGGCGGCCTTCACGCACGTTTTTGATAGATTCAACATCTGTCCGTTGTTCGTCATTGAAAGCCCTGTCAAACGCTGTGGCAAAACCACGTTGCTTACCATCTTGAAACACCTTGTCCCAAAGCCCCTGGAGACGGCGAACATCACCCCAGCGGCGATATTCCGGATTATCGAAGAACTGCAACCAATCCTGCTTATCGACGAAGCTGATTCCTTCATGATTGACAACGAAGAGTTGCGTGGCATTCTCAACAGCGGCCACATACGCGATGCTGCCTATGTTGTACGTGTTAATCCTGAGACACTGAAACCCGAATGCTTTTCGACGTGGGCCCCCAAGGCCCTTGCGGCTATCGGGGAGCTTCCCGGGACAATCGAAGATAGAGCCGTAGTCATTCACCTTCACCGCAAGCCGACGGATATCACCAAGGCAAGGCTACGCAAAGCTGCAAAACAGAACCTGGAATCACTTGGGAGAAAGTTGGCCCGTTGGGCAAAAGACAATGTGGATAAGATTGATGCCGATGCCGAACCCCACATTCCCGAGACTCTCAATGATAGGGCCGCGGACAATTGGCAACCCTTGCTGATTCTAGCCGACATGGCAGGCGGCCCGTGGCCCACGATGGCCCGCCAGGCGGCGACTGTCTTGTCGGCTGATAATCCGGATAAGCAGGAAATCGCAATTCGGCTTTTGCGGGATATTGCCGAAATCCTGACAGGCTGGCATGACGATGACTTCATCGAAACCAAAACCATCTTGGAACGGCTGCTCGCCTACGATGAGTGGCAACACTATGGGCGAAGTGGCCGTCCGCTCAATGCTCATCAATTGGCCCGCCTACTTCGTCCCTTCGGGCTGCGTCCAGTACGAACCATGACTGTCCGTGGCTATCGCGTGGGCGATTTCCGTCCAGTCATCAAAGATTACGCCGTACGCCCCGATGAAAACAAAGTAACCGACACACAAAGCGACTCTCGCAGTTTTGATATCCCCTGTGACGCTTCCGGCACGTCCCATGACGCTTCCAAAGCGTCATATGACGCTTTCGATGATTCCAAAGCGTCATACGTAAGTGACGTTCAAATCAACACTTCTGGCGCGCATGACGCTTATGACGCTTTGATGACGGATTCCACGACAAATTTGAACGACACCTGGGAGCATGGGGAAATATGATGGACGTGACGGCCTTGCTGGGCGAATTGGCGAAGCGCCAGGTTCTCTTGCGGGTGTCCCCGGACGGCCAGCGGCTGAGTTACGACTGCCCCAAGGGGGCCATGACTCCGGAGCTACTGGAGCAAATCAAGGCCCACAAGGCGGAACTTATCGCTACACTGCGGTTCCAAGAAACCCCGAGCGGGGACGCGAACACCCCGGACGGCATTAACCGGGAAGTGGGCCGGAAGCTGCTCTACGCCCTGTGGGACGCGGGTTATGCCCTGCGGCTGGTTCCATCGACACGCCCCGCGGGCTGGACGATTGTCCCTATTGGCGAAGCGACACCGAGCGGAGACTTGCTGAAGCTTTTCGACGAAAACCATGACGCGGCTGTGGCGTTGCTACTTGAAGCATGCCGTACCGCACAGTGTCGCCCCGAAGACTGGCCCCCGTTGCATCTTCTTTACGCGGCCACCAAGTACGATGGCGGGGGCGTCAGTGAACTGTGACGTCCCCAAGCGGGCGAAGAATCGTGTGCTGCGGCGGTATAGCTGAATTTACCGTGCTAATTACGGATGAAGTTACGGGTTTCCCATTGGTTAGTGTTACAGGAGAATTGACGATGGCAAGCTTAAGTCATGACGAATCCGGCTGGCGGTTGCGGTTTTATCTGGACAAGACGCCCAAGACGCTCCGGCTTGGCAAAGCATCGAAGAAAGACGCCACGACGGCGGCCCACATGATTGAGCGGCTGATTGCGGCCCGGAGGCTGGGCGCCACCCCGGATTCCCAAACCATCGCATGGCTGGCCCGTATCGGAGACGACTTGCATGCCCGGCTGGCCCGGCTGGGGCTAGTCGAACCACGGCGGAACGAAACCCTTGGGGCTTTCCTGGAGCGCTGGCTTCAATCACGCCAAGGATACAAAGCTTCGTCACAAACCGTGTGGCGTCAAGTGACATGTGTCTTACGCGGATTCTTCGGGGATGATTGCCCGTTGAAAGACATTAACCAAGAGCGGGCGGAGGCGTTTCGACAGCACTTAATCAATCGCCGACTGCGGGATACCACCATCCAGAAACGGCTACAACACTGCCGGACGATCTTCAAAGCGGCCCTCCGTGACGGGCTGATTCAATCCAACCCGTTTGAGTATGTTCGACATCGTGGCGGGAATGTTGCCGAACGTCGAACCTATGTAACCCGAGAAGAGGCCCTACGGGTGATTGAACACTGCCCTGATATCTACTGGCAATTGCTGGTGGCCCTGGCCCGTTTTGCTGGCCTACGGACGCCCTCAGAAAGCTTGAGTTTGCGCTGGGCGGATATTGATTGGGCGGACGGGCGGATGTACGTTCACGAACCCAAAGTGGAACACCACCCCGGGCGTGGCTTGCGGGCGGTACCGTTGTTTCCCGATGTGCGGGTTTGGCTTGAGCGGGCTTGGGAAATGGCCCCCGAGGGCGCCGAGTACGTCTTTCCCGAAGACATGCGGAAACGGGCGATGGGGCCCGAAGGCTGGCGAAACGCAAACCTACGAACCCGGATGGCCAAGATTGTTCGCCGAGCGGGATTGCAACCATGGCCACGTTTGTTTCATTCCCTCCGGGCGTCATGCGAAACGGACTTGGTTCGACAATTCCCCTTGCCGGTGGTCGCTAAATGGCTTGGAAATACTTCGATGATTGCCTTGCGACACTACGTTGACGTAACTGACGAACACTTTCGACAAGCTGCCGACATGGCCAAATCACCGGCCATAATACCGGCCATAAATCCGGCCATGCAGACGCCCGCAACGACTGGTACCGAAGAGAAGCACACTTCAAAAACCCCGGTTTTTACCGCACTTTTCACAACCCTGCTTCCTAGTGCAAACACCCTATTGGAGGATAGGGGATTCGAACCCCTGACCTCTTGAATGCCATTCAAGCGCTCTCCCAACTGAGCTAATCCCCCGAAGAGGACTCTTGGCCTCATATAGAAGTTTATCCGCCCAACTGCCCCATTGCAACGGGGACCACACTCCAAGTAGCGAAGCAACCGTACAGGATTTCGATCGTCCCAGTTACAACGGAGAGGAAGAGCCTATCCCGTAATCTCCGCTCACCCGTTCCGCGGGAGAGGGGTCGGGGGGCAGGGTAGCTCGAATCGCTGCCAGTTTTCTCAATCAACTCCGACGACCGCTTGCCCTCACCCCAACCCTCTCCCGGAGGGAGAGGGAGAGTTTTTGGGATAGACCCTAAACTGTCTCGCCAACCTTTGAACTAAAAAAGTCTCACTTTTTGGGCAATCGGAAGTCCCTCGATAGCGGACCCTAGGGGCATGGAAAATGCACCGTCATAATACCCCCCCGAGGCGTAGCTCCCGCCAACCGTCTGGCTTGGTCTGCCGACGGGACAAAAACGACTGAGGCAAAGCACGTCCCAGTGTTACACGACGGCGGCGCGGGAAGTCTCTGATAGTCCCAAGAGACCTCAACGCCACCGGGTTCAGGCATATATCAATTTTTCTCCCGTCCAACCGGTAATTGCTTCTCGAATGCGAGTCCGTCGGTCGGATGACGGTTGTGCGCCTCGTTATTGTCGAAGGCATGAGGAGGGCACCGGTCTTCAACAAAGAGATCCCACTGGCAGCCCAGGCTTTATCATGGCGATTTGCCCTGGGCTTGGAGCGTAACAATCAATCGGAAACCTGGAAGTGGTGCACAAGCGCTTGCCACGTATTTTGGAAGGCGAAGCGTATCACCGTTAACCCATTCGGCAAAGCCACAGCGCCGGCTGTCTTGGATGAAGTCTAAGATGGTTTTCTCCGCCAACTCAGGAGCCACAGGCCACAAGGCCACCACAAACCAACCGACAGGAACGCCCCAAAAGCCGCCATTTTGATAGGTCCCCGGTGTCGCTTTGCACGTTTCCCAGTACATGCCCCCGGGCAGGTGGCGGATTTTACCGGCCTGGACGATCTCCGAATAATGATCACGAAAATACTCCGCAACACGGCGGGTCTGGGCTGAGGTGGCGACCTCAAGGTACACCGCGAAGGCCGACCCCCAAATATCGGGCTGACGGCATTGATGAGTCGCCGCCACGAACAGGCCCATTTGTTCGTTCCAGAAGGTATTGCGAATGCTCTCTTTGAGATGGTCTGCTTTTTCGGCGTAGTTTGCCGATTTTTCGAGGCATCCCGCGGCCCTCTCCATTTCCGCCATCTGGAGATAGCTTTGATACAAAAGAAGCGAGGAAAAAAGCTCGGCACCTTTTTTGATCACCGTGTCGGTGAATCCATATGGACAGCGGTCCCAATCCTTCTCTGGGTCAATCCAAACAAGACCGGTTGGCTCTTGGATGGGAATTGCTTGGAGCGCCTTCTCGAGATGCGGAAGTATCTCCTGAAGAAGTTCGCCATCGTGAAGCCTTTTCCAGGTGCAATATGCCACATCTACCAAGAATTGAGAACCGTCGGCCACGGGGTTTTCACCCATCGTTCCCATCCCTGGCTTGAGGATCGGCCGACCGTCAAATGTGACGCAATCGACACAAGTTCCATCGGGTTGCTGGGCATCGAGAAACATGCGAAGGGCGTCTCGCAGTTCCTGTTCGGTGAAGGCCTCGGGGGTTCCCTCCAGCATGTAAGCATAATCGCGGAGCCAAAAGGCCTCGTAACCCGTCCCAACCTGGGGCGGGAACACCGCGCGACCATCCGGAAGAGTTCGATGGCATTCACGCACCAGGCTGTTGGCCTGATTTTCCAACCAGAGCACCGCCTCAGAGAGGCTTTCCTGCACCGGCTGTGACTGGACTGGTCCGTTGGAGAAGAAAACCGAAAGACACAAGCCTAGGATCGCCGTGAGGATTGGTAAGCGTTTATGAGCCATGGGCCACCCATCGTGCAACCGCCGCGACCGTTTCCGAGATCACCGACCTTGTCATGCCTGCCGAAATTCCCTTTCAGCCGGACGAGACCTATGCTTGGACGTCATCTTAAATAAGCTCTTCGCCATCGGGAATGGCCCATGTCGGGGAATAGAGGAACCGTTCCAACAGGAAACTTGCCTCAATAGTTCACATAGACAAGGCGGACGCGACAGAGCGGGGCCCTTCAAAACGGCGCATGCAGGTGACGGCGTCTCTGAATATACAAAGACCGCGTGACTCCAAACGGTAGGACACGGAGGACCGCGTCCCTCCCAGATGGTAGGACAAGGAGGGCCGCATCTCTCCCAGATGCCGATGGAGGCCCATGCGCTGTGGCGGCCGTGCTCACCTCTCCGTGCGGATATCAAGTGAACGCATCCGCTCAATAATCTCCCCTCTTGGGGTCGTAGGCGGCGTCCCCATGTTGTGGTTTGGGCCGTCTTGAAGTGCGTCAATGGCTCTCTCCTGGAACCACTTGCGCGGGGCCTTTTTGCATAGTCCATGGCGAGACAAAACGAGCCGCAGACGCTGGAAAAACAGTCTTGGCGGGATTGCGGAGTTGTGCTAATCTATTGCCTATGGTTGGGGCAAGGCGACGACCAAACTTCAGCTCAAACGGCAGGAGGGGTAAGCCCCATAATGCGTCGGCTGCTGGGAGGTATCTTGACTCTGGCTAACAAGGAAGGTTTGCCATGAGTGTTAAATCTCAGAGCGGGGTGCGAACCCTCGTCCGCTGGATGCTCAGGGAGGACCTCCAGGCTGTCCTCAAGATTGAGCACGAAAGCTTCGAGTTTCCTTGGACTGAGTCTGAATTCTTGGCGTGCATTCAGCGACCGAATTGCATTGCCATGGTCGCGGTGGTTCAGGAAAAGGTTGTGGGCTACATGATTTACGAGATGAGCCCACAATCGTTCCAGATTCTCAATGTGGCCGTCGATGCCGAATACCGCCGGAACGGTGTTGGCCGGGCCTTGGTGCAGCGATTGATCAACAAGCTTTCGCCGCAGCGGCGACATAAGATCAGTCTAGAGGTTCGGGAAACTAATCTCCCGGCGCAGTTGTTTTTCAAGGCCCTGGGATTTCAGGCCAAGGCCATCCTCCACGATCATTACCCTGACACCGCCGAGGACGCCTATTTGATGACCTATGAAATTGCCCCCCAGGTCAACCCCGGCTTCCGGAATCGTTTGGCCAAGTTTTTTCGATAACTGAGAAACTTCGGAAGCGCGCTAAACGGAGAGTAGCGATTTCACGGCCGATGAGGGATCGCCAGGGATCAACTCCAAGAAATGCCGGCCAGGCTCCGCAGCTTCTTCCGTAAACGGCTCAATCGGGCGCGGAGTGGTCCAGGGCGACAACCCAAGTGGCGGGCAATTTCTACGATTGTCAGCCCTTCTAGTTGCATTCGGAAAAGTTGGCGTTCTTCCTCCGTTAAGGATTCCAGCAATCGTGCGAGGAGCTCTTCATTTTCCCAGTCTTGGATGCGGTGCTCAACGAGGGCATCTTCTTCGCCCGTGAGTGCTTGTTCTGTAAGGCGGAGCACAGCCTGTTTCTTTTGACGCCGCCAGTACAGGGCCACCTTTCGCCGGATGATCGTGGCCGCCAAGGCCACCAGTTGGTCAGGGGAATCTAATTCGTAAAGTCCGGCTCGCAAGCCGGGAATGAGCATCCGCTTCATCGATTGAACAAGGTCCATGGTATCGAGTTGCGGACGAAGCAAAGGACCGAGCGAGACCCGGGCTATGATCCGGAACTTGGGCTCACAGTACTCCAACAGGCGGGTTAGGGCCTCTTCATCACCTCGTCCGGCAGCAGCGACGAGCTCTGTGAAGGATACCTTGTCAGCAGGATTGGTCACAACCGAACCCTTCCCATCGCGTGGCGCCGATTGCCCTATTAAACGCGCATCGAAAGACGTACTTCGAGAGCGCGTCGCCAGGGCAACCACCTGACACAACCCAACGCTTCTTTTGCTTTAAGTATAATCGAAGGTGACACCCATTTCACCCGGCTGCCCGTGTTCCCTCGGCAAAAGCCAGGGTCAATTTTACCCGAGCAACAGGAATGCCGTTACCATCGTGATACCGATCGTCTCCATAAAAAATCTGAGCTTACGCCTATCAGGGCAGGAAATTCTCCGCGATATTTCTTTTGACTTACAAGCGGGGGATTACGTTTGCCTCGTGGGCCCCAATGGTTCGGGGAAAACGAGTGTGCTGCGGTGTGTGACGCGGGTCTATTCGCGATGGCTGGGGGAAATAACGGTTTTGGGTAAACCAGTTCGGAGTTTTTCACAAAGGGAGTTGGCGCGTCATTTGGCTTATTTACCTCAAGCTGATGGAATTGCCCCGCCCTATACGGTGGAAGATTTTGTTCTGATGGCCCGGTATCCATTCGTCAACCCCTTTCGGCCACCGAGTGCAGAAGATCGAGAGGCGGTCGAGATGGCCCTGCGGATGACCGAACTGTGGTCGTTGCGGCATCGTGTGGTGAGAACGCTGAGCGGTGGGGAACGCCAGAAGGTGTATCTGGCCGGGGCCATTGCCCAACAGGCAAAGGTCCTCCTCTTGGACGAACCAACAACGTTTCTCGATGTGCCGCATCAGGAGGATGTGCGTTCCCTGCTCCACCGTATTAATCGCCAGTCGGGCGTCACAATCTTGGCGGCAACACACGACTTGAATGCGGCCGTCCTTTCGGCCAATAGGATTTTGGCGTTGCGGGAAGGGAGGCTTCTCTTTTCCGGTTCGCCCGAAGAATTCATGACCACCGAGGTGGTGCGACAGGTCTTTGGATTTGCGCCGCAATTTGTCCGCCATCCCCAGGTGCCACTGCCGATGATTGTCCCGTCACCCGGGGGAGGTGCCACGTGAACCGATGGGCGGGCGGTTTCCTAGTCATCGTGGCTGTTGCCCTAGTGGTGTTGGGCGTGACACCTTTTGCCGGCGGCAATTGGATTGTCCCCTGGAGGGCAACGGGACCGGAAAGCCTGGTGGCGCGACAAATCCTCTTTGAGTTGCGGATTCCTCGGGTATTGATCGGATTTGTGGCCGGTGCGGCTCTGGCCGTGGGCGGTGTGGCTTTTCAGGCGATGTTTCGGAATCCCTTAGCCACACCATACACCTTGGGAGTGGCCAGCGGGGCGTCGCTGGGGGCTGTGATCAGTTTTCAGTGCGGATTGGCCTTTTCAACATGGGGTTTTTCAACCACTGCCGTTTTTGCCTTCTTGGGGGCTATGGCGACGCTTCTGGTTGTTTATGCCGTGGCCATGTGGCGGGCTGAGCTGTCGGTGGCGACCATGCTGTTGGCCGGTGTGGCGATGAGCTTTTTCAACAGCAGTTTGATTCTCATTCTGCAATACCTGGGCGATCCGGTGCAGGTGTTCCATGCCTTTCGCTGGATGCTCGGAGGTTTGGAAGGCACCATCGGCTACGACGATCTTAAGGTGCTGTTACCTGTCGTCCTGCTCAGCTCGGTTGTTGTGTTCGCTTTGCGGCGGGAGCTGAATCTGCTCGCACTGGGCGACGAGTGGGCAACGGCTCGCGGTGTTCCGCTTATGAAGATCAAGGCCCTGCTTTTGTTTGTGACGGGCAGCATGGTTGCGTCCGTGGTGGCGTTGTGCGGTCCGATTGGGTTCGTGTGTTTGATCGCTCCACACATCACACGTCTTTTGGTGGGACCAGAGCATGGTCGGCTCATTCCGGCGGCGGCCCTGCTGGGGGGTGCATTTTTGGTAGTCTGCGACACAGTGGCGCGAACCGTCCTTGCTCCTACGGAGATTCCCGTCGGTGTCATCACGGCCCTGCTCGGTGGACCTTTCTTCCTTTGGTTGCTTTTCACGCGGCCACTTTCCTGGGAATGGCTTTCGTAACGCCTCGGCATTCGCGACTACGAGCCCATGCGGCCAGGGCAGTGGGTGGTTCCCCGTCATTGGTGTAGCCTGTTGCGACTCTGGAACTTGGCCGACAAACCGTTACAATTCGTACCAAGGCCGGTCACGCTGGGAGGACGTGACAGGTTGGTCGGGATCGGATCCGACTGTGGGAAGCAGCGAGTATTGGGTTCTCGGTCAAGAGGAGATGAACTCATGGAAATGCGATTTCTCGGTGATACGGGGGTGCGAGTTTCGGTGCTTTGCTTGGGTACCATGACGTTTGGAAAGAACCAGTGGGATTTCGGCGACCTGAAGCTGCCCGCGGTTAAGGAGATGGTCCACGCCTGCCTGGACGCGGGGGTCAATTTTATCGACACAGCGGACGTGTATTCGCTGGGCGAATCGGAGGAGCTCCTGGGGCAGGCGATTGAGGGATTCGCAAGGATTTGATCATTG
>Ga0209508_1002832_pt1 | contig 10834 bp, 9 predicted proteins | sample AD_UKC129_MetaG_FD_184427 | JGI IMG/M metagenome (GOLD analysis project Ga0209508, IMG submission 184427) | Active sludge microbial communities of municipal wastewater-treating anaerobic digesters from Canada - AD_UKC129_MetaG (SPAdes) (version 2) | ecosystem: Engineered > Bioreactor > Anaerobic... | reverse complement strand
ACAATGCCCTTATTTAGCTGTATAAAGAATAATCTGGGTTTTGCTGGTATAATATCTGAAGGAAAGGAGTTTAGCGGTCTGGTGATGGATATGGCTCCCGGAAACGGGTATTATTCTATTGGAACAGAATTCTATTACAGGAAGATATTTGAGGACGTATACAGAAAAAAACGTATAACTCAAAGGAGAGATAATAAAGATAGAAGTATTCTCTTTTATTTATTGAAGGATGAATCTGCCAGCTATATGGGTGTTGGCAGGACATACAGAGAATATCTGTTAAAAGAGAAGAAAATTAAAACACTAAAAGAAAAGGTAAAAAAGTATAATTACATAGATCCAGATATAATCGACATAAATATATTTATGGGTATAAAGAGAGGATTTCAGCTGTTTGACCCTGTAATAAAGCTTACCACATTTAAAGATATAGGCTGGATGCTGAATAGATTAAAGAGTCTTGGTATAAAAGCAAACCTGATCCTTACCGGATGGGAAAGGTCTGGCTTTGAGGGAGAAAATCCAGTTACTTTCCCTCCATTTGATGGTCTCAGAGGATTTAAGGCTATAGTGGATAAAGCTAAGGCTTCCGGATCTTTTATAAGTCTCTCTGTCAATTATTTTGAAATCTATCAGAACTCAAGAGATTTCTACAGGAGAATGACACTGAAGAGTCCTGTAAAGCTACCTGTAGAACAGAGCAACTATAGAAATGGTTTTATTATATGCCCCGAGGTAGCGATGTCTAAATTCCAAAAATTTTACAGTGAAGCGAAGAAGAATGGGGTAACAGATGTGGAGTTAAGACGGTTAGGTAGAGGTTTAATTGAATGCTTTGATGATGAACATCCTGCAGATAGATTCGAAAGTGCCAGGATCTATTCGGAGATGATGGAAAATGCAAAGATAGTGGATGGAGGATGTGATTATGGTGTAGGAGGTGTAAATACGTTTATGTTTGCTCCTTCCACCTCTTCAGGCTTTTTTGGAGGAGAAGATATCCCCCTCTGGCAAATTGTATATCACGGTATGGTGAGGTATTCTTTTGAGCCTGTAAACCTCAGGAAAGATTTTGATTATGAGTTTCTCAAATCACTGGAGTACGGTGCTCTACCCAGTGCTATGCTGACATATGAATCCCCCATACTTATAAGAGAGACCTTCTATAAAGACCTGTTCAGCTCAAAATTTTCAGACTGGGAGAGGGAATTAAAAAATGAGTATGAGCTCTTCAATAAGAAACTGGGCGATGTGCAGTATGAGTTTATAGTTGATCACAGAGAGGTAGCCAGGTATGTCTACCAAACAACGTATAGTGATGGTACCAGGGTTATTGTCAATTATTCCAATGAAGACTACAATGGTATAAAACCCTTAGGTTATAAGATAGTAAGAGGAAGATACTAGGATGAAATGGCTTATATTTTTAATCTCTCCTTCTGGTACCTGGGGTAGAGTTAGAGATAGTAACTGGGTGTTTATCCCTTTAATTGTCGGACTGGTATCGGCATTAAGTAACTTTTACATTACCAATAATCCACAGGTTATATACATAAAGGCTGAAACCATCTTAAAATTATCCAGAGATAGCCTTTTTACTCTTCCAGAAGGAGAGGGGGTAATAAGGTTGGTAACTTCTCTGGACTTTCTCTTATTACCTCTATGGTATACAGCAATAGTTATTCTTGCAGGATATATGACAAAACTGATGGTTAAAAATATTGACTACAAAAAAGTTATGCTTATCTCTTCCCTATCAATCTTACCAGTGATCCCGGTTAAGATAATCTTGACCTGGTTCCTTCAATCCAAAGGGCTGAATTACTTAACCGACCTCAGGGATTTGAATCTAACCCTTGGTCCAACTGTCTTTTCAGTATTTAACCGGGATATGATCAGGAATGATACCCTCTACTTATTCTTAAGAGAGATAAATCTCTTAAACATATGGAGTATGATAATATTCGTCAGTCTCCTTTCACATGAGAAGGTAAGTATCAAATACGGAGTCCCTATCTTTCTCGCTTCTCTCTCTATTGTAAGATTTATAGAGATACTCTGGGAAAGATATGGCTATAATATAATCTGGTTCTTTCTGGTTGGAGGATGAGAGATGAAAAAGAAACTGGGAGTAGTTGCCTTAATTGTAAGTCTAATCTGGATTATGTATCTGGGATTTATATATAACAGGACATATTTTGAACATTATCCCAAGGTCACTGTAACTGTAGCTGAGAGGAAACCGTTTATACAGGACATATCCACAACGGGCTATATAGAGCCTGCTGCCAGGTTTACTGTAAGAAGCGGAGTTTCAGGTATGGTGGAAGAGATAAATGTAAAAATAGGGGATCATGTTAAGAAAGGTCAAATACTGATCCAGATATATTCTCCTGAATTAGAGCTTCAGATAGAAGATGCAAGGTTAAATATAGAGAAACTTCAACTGGACTTAGAAAAACTTAAGAATGAAACGTATGACATCTCTCAGTATGAACTTAGCTTGAGAAGAGAAGAGGAGAGTCTGAGTAAAGCTAAGGAGGAATTAGAGAGGGCAAAAGAACTCTTCAGACTTGGTATCATCTCCCCGGCTGAATACAGTAACTATGAGAGTCAGTATAAACTGGCAGAGATTTCATATAATCTGGCTAAGACTAATTATGAAAACGCTAAAAAACAGTATGAGTCTCAGGAAGCCCTGAAAAAATCCAATCTTTCGGTTACTCAGAAGAGTATAGAGAATGCCAAGACTCAGCTTGACCTCCTCTATAAACAGAGGTCGATACGTTCAGATGTGGAAGGTAAGGTTATATCTATTTTTGTCAAAAAGGGTGAAAATGTAACAGCTGGAACATCACTGCTCCTACTGGCAGATGAGAGAACGATGTCAATCTCCTGTCTTGTTGACCCAAAGTATATGGATAAACTTGAGTTAGGACAAGAGATAAGATTCAAGGTAGACCCTTTTTCCACGAGAGAATTTAAGGCAGAAGTATATTTAATCTCTGAAGGCATAGAAGAATTAAGGGGTAAAACCGGAATAAAGGTTAGTGGAAATCTAAAGGAAGATGTCCCAGACGTAAAGATTGATATACCAGTCTATGCAAGAATCCTGATAAAGAGTAGAGAATTGAGCGTAGTTGTACCCATAGCCAGCATATATCAGGAGTCTCCCGAGGGGTTAGAAAACCCACTATATTATTTAAGTCCACCCAGCGAAGAGGATACTGAGTACTATATCTTTGTCGTTGAAGGAACACCATCCACTCCTGATGAGAGGGAGTTCAGGAGGCTGATAAGAGATAACATTCAAGTGGTGAGGAAGAAAAAGGTTGAAGTTGGAGGTATCAGTGAGGGTGAGGCGGAGATTACCAGCGGACTGAACCAGTTCGAAAGGGTTGTTACTTATAGCACCAGACCCCTCATCGATTACGACAGGGTTATAGTGATAGAGAGAGAAAAGTGGTCAGAATAGCTCAGGGCTCCAGAATAGTGGTTTCTATTATGCTGATCTCAATCATTCTCGGGTCTTTAGAATCTATAAGATTTGCTCTTGGAAGGGATATTTTTACCTATGGGATGGATATATTCGCAGTTTCTCCATATCTTACAGAGGAGATGAATCTGGAACAGCTTACCTGGGAGGACGCCAGAGCCATAGCAGATATACCTGGGGTGAGATCAGTTGACAGCATCAAGATATCTAGGGCTGAGGTTTTGATATACGATACTCAGACCAATATGAATATAACATATACTACACCAGATTTCATTGATATCTCTGGTCGTAAGATAACTGATGGTAGAAACTTTAGAAGTACCGACTTCGCTAAATCCTACAGAGTGGTCATTTTGCCAGAAAATACCAGAGATTTATTATACAGTAAAGACGTTAATCCCCTGGGGAGCAGATTATATATAAATGGAGAAGATTTTACCGTTATTGGCACACTCTCCCAATCATTTATAGAAAAGATAGTTAACAGGTTTAAAGTATTGAGAGATTATCTACCTATGATATCTCAACTGGTTGACCTGATATACCCCAAAAGGGAACTGATAGTTCCACTCTACTATAACCCTTATGATAAACTGGATGCTATAATAATAACAGTTGATGCTAAACATAGCAGGGGAACTATGAAAGCTGTTTTAAAGGATGAAATAGTGAAGACCTTACGGTTCAGACATCTTCAGGAGAGCGATTATGAGGTGTTTAATGTCCACGAGAGATTACTTGTACTAAAGGTATATCTTGGTTTGATCCTGGGAATTTTATTTTTAGTATCAATTCTACTTATAATCTCCGGCTTGAAAAAGACCAGATCTATGGATTACAGAGACAAGGTCCTCTTCTTATTGACATCTGTCTCTATTGGAGAGCTTCTCGGTATTATACTATCCAGGGTGATCACACTTGAGATTGATTTTCCCCCTGCCCCACTGTGGGTCTTCTTTATCGGTTTGATTATACCTCTATATACGTGTGGTGTATATGAAATTAAAAAGCTTAAATTATAAAAAGAAAAATATACTGATGAGCTATATAGCCATATCTCCCTGGCTGATCGGTTTTGCAGTCTTCTTTGCCTTCCCCCTTTTATTCTCAATCGTCTTGAGCTTTCTAAAGTGGAGCTTTAATGGGAGTACGTTTATATGGCTGGACAATTACAAAGAGGCATTATTCAATGATGGTGATTTCTGGTACAGTCTGGGGGTTACTCTGGGCTACGGGGCGATCAGCATACCATTCACCATCCTATTCTCATTTCTCTTATCCCTTCTTATCAATCAGAAGGTAAAGGGTATAGGATTTTTCAGGATGGTATATTTTCTTCCTGTTGTAGCCGCTTCAGATGTAGTTGTGGCTAAAATAGGACCAGAGATATTCAGCAGGATGGTTAATGTTAATGTGACCCTGGAGAGTTTCGGGATACAGCTAAGTCAAAATATGCAAAACTTTATCTCTCTCTTTTCCACCATGCTTACACTTGGTCTATGGAGGGTTGGCATACAGATGCTTATATTCCTGGCTGGACTTCAGAGCATCGATCCTCAAGTGTACGAAGCAGCGGAGATAGATGGAGCTAGCTGGTGGAAGAGCCTATGGTCCATAACCATACCACTTCTGGGTCCGTTTACCATCATTAATATAGTCTTTACTGTTATAGAATCTTTTACAAATGTATTTACAATAGCAAGAGTCCTTGCCCAGGGGAGAAGTGTCACTCCTTTCTTTATGGATTATGTCTATCGATTAAGTTTTGAAGAGTACAGACTTGGGTATGGGGCTGCGGTAAGCTGGATATTTTTAATTATAGTTATTTCCGTTGTTTTATTGGTGTACTATTATTCTCAGAGATATCTTATCCCTACGCAGAGAGGTGAATAGTGCAGCTTAAATCTTCTAGTTTCCTCTATAAAGTTAGAAAGGTTATTCCAAAAATTATTCTCTATCTTCTCCTCATAGATGGGGCATTTATATTTCTCTATCCCCTTATGAGAAGTGCTATTACATCTGTTATGACCGTAGAAGATTATCTGGACCCATCTGTAAACTGGATTCCCAATAAGTTGAACTTTAAAAATTATATAGATGTTCTGGAACCTATGGGGTTTTTTAACGCCCTATCAAACACTGTAAAGATGACCCTCTTCTGTGTCCTAGGGCAGACACTCTCTTCAGCCCTGGTTGGTTATGGACTTTCTAGAGGGAAGATCCCCGGCAAGGAGATCATTATGATGTTAATATTAGCCACCCTGGTTATACCTCCCCAGACGTTGATGATTCCGTATTATATCCTGTATCATAAGCTGAACCTGCTGGACTCTCTCAATGTATTTATAATTCCATCATTCTTCTCTTCTGGCATATATGCCCCTCTCTGTATATTCCTCTTCAGACAGGTATTCAATACATTGCCAACTGAGCTTGAAGATGCAGCGATAATAGACGGTGCCGATTTCTTCAGATGCTTCTGGTACATTTATCTGCCTCTATCCAGGACAGCAGTTATTACCGTTGGACTTTTTACCTTTGTCTGGTACTGGAACGAATACGCCAGAGGTATCATCTTCTTTAATAACATCAGAACCCTTCCCATAGCTTTATCATTACTGTTCTCTACCGGTCCAGAGTTTATGGGGTTTGGTTACACAAATGTGGTTACATATCCGATGATGATGGCTGCAGTTATGCTTACCATGCTACCCTGTTTGATTCTCTACCTATTTACTCAAAGATATTACTTAACAGCTATAGAGCAGGTGGGTATAAAAGGATAGCCCATCTATAATTGGTACAGAGATAAATCTGTAGAAAACAGGGCATTATCCTGTACTTATAAGGTGTTCCCGCGATAGAGAAAATAAAGAATAATGGTATAATTATCATATACTGATGCGAAAATAATCCAAAGGAGAAGATTTGTCTCAAATATCGGTAAAAAACATAAATAAAACCTTCACGATTTCAAAAAGAGAAAAGGGAATGATGAATGCCATTCTGGGTCTTTTCCATAGGGAATATATGCAAATAAAAGCACTAGATAATATCTGTTTTGAAATCGAAGAGGGAGAGCTGGTGGGATATAGGGACTTATAGTCCTGGTATATGCTTTGAGGCACTTAGAAATAGTATTAAGTATATCCGGAATTCTCCTTCTTATCTCTTCAATACTGGGAGGAACACTGATATTTTCCAGTATCTTCATACTACAGGCGACCCTCTCGTTCTGGTCTGTTCAAAGCCTAGAGATAGTCAACTCTTTCTCGTATGGCGGAGTAGAACTGGCCAGTTATCCGCTTTCCATATATCCCAGGGTCTTTAGAGAGATCTTTGTCTTCATTATACCTATAGCATTTGTAAATTATTTCCCTGGGATATTCCTGCTTGAAAAGAATAAAACACTCAATATTTCTCCTGTTTTTTCCTTTATATCTCCAATAGTTGGTCTTCTATTCTTCTTCATTGCGTACAAACTCTGGATGATGGGAGTAAGGTATTATAAATCTACAGGTAGCTAAAACTTCTATAAATCTTTCTATTACAAATAGCTCTCCTGCAGGGAAAAACTTAAAATCCTTACAGGAGAGCTAAGTTTAAATCAACCTAACCAGCAGGTTCATACTCTACAAATTTCAAGATAAACTCATACCATAATGTATCTTGACTGAGGGCTAATGTAACATACTGATCTGAACCACTATAATAAACCCATTCTTCATCAGTTGGAAGCAGAACCGCCAGTCCATAGGCAGGCCACTCACTACCTGCATATATCCCTGTATTCTTATAATATACAGCATCTGATATTGCTGTCTTTAAGCTGTTGGCTGCACTTATAACTGCATCATCTTCACTTAAACTGCTGAGGTCATCAGCAAGATCATAAAGGTCAAGATTCTCCTCATAATCAAAGTAAGTAGTATAGTCCCACCAGGCATTATATACAGAAGCCAGATCATTAGTATGATATAGTGCTTCTGCAAAGTTTTCAAAACTATTCATCAGTGTGGTAAATGGGGTACCGAGGTCGACGCAAGAGTAAGTTGTATTAAGGTACTCGTAATCACTGTAGTAACTTTGATAGTCATCTACCAGTGTCTCTGCAAAATTTTGTGCGTTCATATTGGGGTTACCGGTGAGATCTTGAAGTACAGTTACATAGTCATTTCCATCACCAGGTACTGTTTCTTCTGAACCAACCAGGAAGTCTGCCTCGTTACGCCATTCATAAGCAACCTCAATCATCTGGGTTAAACAGACATCCATATTGATTACATCGATCTTTTTACCAGTCTGAACCCTAGCCTGATTAAGAGCAGTAGCGACCTCATCTGTAGTTAAGCAATCCCAGGCAGAAGTTCCAGTTGTATCATCCAAGCAGAGACCACGAGCCCCTCCCTTTATAGAAGATTGGTAAGAGACTGAACTTCTCTTATCCTTAGAATAAGACCTAGGATAGACTCCTCCTCCATGATTCCACAGTGTTAGACATGTCTTTTCAGCTGGGAAGTTATTCTGACAATAGATGACAAAATCACGGAGGGTGTTTGGATGTGACATATCACGCTCTCCAAGGTCAGCTAAAAGGGTAGAGCTGATTGTTGATGTATCTGAATCCCGAGTGATATAGTAGAGTCTGGTAGTTGTCCAATCTCCATTAGAATTATCCTCTCCTGGGATACGGTCAAATAACGCAATAATATTTACATCTTGATTTGAGCCGATTTGCTCCATCTCATTTATATCTTTAATTGCATAAGTTTCAAGATCATTATCTCCATCCAAATACACCAGGAAGTTCCATTTTCTGCGAGCTAAATTAACATTTTTCTGTTATACTTGCACTTCCAACATTTCCAGCATTATCATAAGCTTTTGCTTTAATTGTATGTGGTCCATTTAATACTTGAGTAGTATCCCAGCTGTATTCATATGGACTTGTAGTATCTTCTCCTACCTTACTTTCATCGATATAAAATTCTACTTTTCGTATACCACTTGGAGACTTTTTAGTCCTCTCTGTGACACTAACTGTTATTGTTATAGTCCCCGAGACTGTTGAGCCATCCTGAGGATTAGTTATTGTTACCTGAGGAGATAATGTGTCTCCTACAGTTACTGTTATTATAGAACTTTCTCCTACATTTCCGGCATTATCGTAAGCCTTGGCTTTAATTGTATGTTGTGAGCCATATTGAAGATTGCTGGTATCCCAGTTACAAACATAAGGGCTGGCAGTAGTTTCCCCTATTTTGTTATTATCTACATAAAATTCTACCTTTACTACTCCAACATTATCAGTAGCATTAGCTTTTATTGGAACGACCTCTGAGACTATAGAGTTATTACTTGGCTCTGTAATTATTACCTGTGGTTTTACAGTATCTCTCCCGCAACCTCCGCATCCTCCATTAGCTCCTAACCCTATAAAGGCAAGGAGTGATAAAAGCAAGAATAGTCTTAGAAACTTTTTCATATCTCCCTCCGCTTTTATTAATTAAGATTCTCTGAAACTTTAAAGACTTCCTGCAGCTTTATTTCTTGTCTATAACTTACTATCTCTCACCTCCCTAAATGCCAGACCTCTCGGAGTGTATCCTGCTATCGGACCTGGCATTTATTATATCTATCGTTCAATTACCCTAAACCTTATCTATACTTATTAGATCTCCTTTATTCTACATTCTACCTTAAGGTTTGTCAACGTTATGTTAACGTTATTGCCAAGTGACGGGTGATGGTGAAAAGAATGCCCCCCACCCCTATCTTCCATCGAGAAAGACGAATCTGTAGGGGCAATTCATGAATTGCCCCTACAGAATACAAAAACGATAGAAGAAAAATATTATTGCCAGACAAATCAGTGACAGGTAAGGGCACGACTCGTCATGCCTAATGATTTAGGGTTTGATAAATCAACCCCCCTACATTGATAATAATCCAATGATGTCATCATTTTTAGAAGAAGCCCATTACGCGTCACGTGTTATATGCAATAATAGGGTCAATCCTTCGCAGGGAATAAATTATCAATAGTTCATACTTTATTATCCCCATTTTCTCTCCATATTAATAACTTCTGATTTTTGATAATTACTGGAATACCTACCAGGATAATCAGATAATAAGTGACAATTCTATAAATGGTGATACCCAAAAGAAGATATTGGGGAGAAGATATAATATCTTTAAAGGAGCTGTAGAATATTGCTTCTATACCTCCACTGGCTCCAGGAGTTGGTATATAAGAACCAAGGGAAGATAACAGCATTTGAATTCCGAAGAAAGTGATAAAGCTTATTTTTGCCCCGGTAAGTTCCCTCACTGGCAAAAAGAACAGATAAGAGTGAAGCAATATTAAGATCAATAGCAGGAAGAAATCAAAAATCACCGTCTTCTTATCTCTCCATAGGCTATTAATACTTAACTTTAGACTGTCTATCCATGCATAGCATTGCTTTTCCCATCTCTCTATAAAACTGGTCAATCTCTTTATCTTCTTCAGTTCAGCTATAACAAATTTAAATATATCTGGTCTCATCATAATGACCCCGATAAGAATAACAGAAAGGAGATTACCGGCAAATCCTAATCCAATTATCGTTTTTCCTACAGTCCATTGCGAAAGATGTGGAAGAATGAAGATTAAGGCATAAATATCAACTCCAAAAACCATTAACAGATACTCAAATGCCCTGAACAGTGTTATGTTTGTGGCTGTTTCACTTTTTATACCCTTTTTCGCCAAGAAATAGATCTGAAAGGGTTGCCCTCCGATAGAAGATGGAGTGATTGCTGAAAAGAAAGAATACATCAGACAAGATTCTACAGCATCTATAAATCTGAGCTTACCTCCAAGAGCTGATGCCATCTTATAGACCCTAAATCCATCTATTATAAAATAGATTATATTTATAAATATTCCCACAATTAATAATCTTATAACTTCTCTGCTTAAAATCTCATCCCATGGTACTTTTTCTTTAGAGACAGAACTAATTATTACCAGTACAGAGATACCAATTATTAAAGCTACCAGGATATTTGTGATAACCTTTCTGTTCATAGATTATTATTATACCACCAGGAGCGCAGGTAAATGAAAAGCAGGAGGGACAGATGTCAATGAATCTAAATAATTCGTTGGAGACCTACGGCTTTTAGTTTTTATAGCCTAACAGTTCTGTAATATAATTACAGATATGTATGAGGATGTTACTGCAGAAGAGTTAATAGAGAAGTTAGAGAGGGCAGGAAGTTCAGCCCCTGTAGAGCTAATACAGGAGATAGTTAAAAGAAAAGAGACTGCCTTACCAATATTACTTT
>Ga0209508_1002830_pt1 | contig 10845 bp, 8 predicted proteins | sample AD_UKC129_MetaG_FD_184427 | JGI IMG/M metagenome (GOLD analysis project Ga0209508, IMG submission 184427) | Active sludge microbial communities of municipal wastewater-treating anaerobic digesters from Canada - AD_UKC129_MetaG (SPAdes) (version 2) | ecosystem: Engineered > Bioreactor > Anaerobic... | reverse complement strand
CACCAGTCGCAGTCGGAGGTGTTTCAATCCACACCCCCGTATGGGGGGTGACCCGAAATTGACGCTATGCCTGTGATGCGTGGGGAGTGGTTTCAATCCACACCCCCGTATGGGGGGTGACCTTTACTCACCATCTGGAATGTCTGCGGCATCACTTGTTTCAATCCACACCCCCGTATGGGGGGTGACCGGCGGCGAAAATCTTTTGCCGACCACTTTGAGCAATGTTTCAATCCACACCCCCGTATGGGGGGTGACCATTAATTCCTTTTGCGTGTTTTCATACTCTACAACATGTTTCAATCCACACCCCCGTATGGGGGGTGACCGCAATGCGACACAAGGGCCAAAAAGCAAAGAATTTTACGTTTCAATCCACACCCCCGTATGGGGGGTGACCTTTCATCGCCGCCGCATAATTCTGCCGCTTCCTGTTTCAATCCACACCCCCGTATGGGGGGTGACCTGCAGGAGTATCATATTGCCGCTGGTAAACCAATTCCTGTTTCAATCCACACCCCCGTATGGGGGGGTGACCCTCCTTCGCGAGTAGCGAGGACCATGGCTCGTTCGTTTCAATCCACACCCCCGTATGGGGGGTGACCCCACGAACGCGCCTAATTCAATTTCGCAGAGATCGCGGTTTCAATCCACACCCCCGTATGGGGGGTGACCCTGCAGTCATTTCTGTTTCATTCCGCATATTTTTGTTTCAATCCACACCCCCGTATGGGGGGTGACCCCAAGACCTGCAAGCCTATGGAGGCGAGGAATGGACGTTTCAATCCACACCCCCGTATGGGGGGTGACCCCCAAAAACGGGTAGCAGAACTAACTAAGAAGGAAGAAGTTTCAATCCACACCCCCGTATGGGGGGTGACCCTTTAAAGCAAGGCAAAGCAAAAATAACACAAAGAGTTTCAATCCACACCCCCGTATGGGGGGTGACCCTCCAGAATATTCGGGTGTTGTAGCTAATATTCCGTTTCAATCCACACCCCCGTATGGGGGGGTGACCCGGCCACTCAAGGGATCTCAATCACCTTCAATGCAGATGTTTCAATCCACACCCCCGTATGGGGGGGTGACCCAGTAATATCCCTAAAGTCAAATGGCTCTAGGGATAAAAAGATAATTTTCGCGAACTTATTACATATTACTATTTTAAATAATTTTGACCTACAAGAAAATAGCGAAACATGCAGGTACACTGTTTCCGCGAAACATCCAGTAAAATAATGGGAGCTTGTGCTTCGCGCTAAACAGTTATAACACCTTCAGGATCATACGTGGGTTTGGCTCCTACATGTTCAACTCTATTTTTCCAGTTTCGTCCAAGAAAATAATATCGTAAACTATCCTTAGTCGGTTCAATAATCTGTTCAAGTTGCTTTCTTAATTGGGCAAATTGAACCGGATCGACTAAGCACTCAAATACTGAGTTTTGAACCCTTTGACCATAGTTTTGACACTGTGTTGCCACCTTTCGAAGGCGTTTCCTTCCTTCGGAATTCTCTGTGCTAACATCGTAAGTAATCAAAACCATCATCACAAATCACCATCACTTCATTAAAAATGGTGGGTAGGCATCTAAGTCCCCTCTTAGATGTCGAGCTAAGAGCATTGCCTGGGCATAGGGAATCAAGCCAATTGGTATTTTTTCCGCCAAGAATGGGTGAGTGATCTCTTCCTGTTTCCTCTTTTGCCAAGAAGCAATAATTGTTTTTCGCATCTCATCAGTCATTATCACTCCGCCACTTTCCTTTGTTAGAAACCCTTTTATATCTACCTGGCGGTTATTAATTAATGAAAGAGTTAAACGATCCACCAAATAAGGCCTTAGCTCCTCCATGAGGTCTAAAGCAAGACTTGGACGGCCCGGACGTTCCCGATGCAAAAATCCGACTTGCGGATCCAAACCTACTGTTTCCAAAGCAGAGGTACAATCATGTGATAAAAAAGTATATAAAAAAGATAATAGAGCGTTAGTCGGATCAAGAGGGGGTCTCCGACTCCGCCCATTAAAAATAAAGTTTTCTTTTCCTTCCAAAATTAAATGATTAAAAACTCCGTAATATGTCCGTGCCGCTTCTCCTTCTAGCCCGCGGAGTATATCAACATTGCGACAGTTAACGACTTTCTGTAGCTGTAACGAAAGAAACTTAACTCCTTCTTGTATATCCAAAAAATCGCCTTTTTCACCATGATCACGTAAAAAACGTTGTAAAACACATCTGCTATTATATATCTTCCCAAAAATAAAACTTTTAGCCAATTGCAATGATTCTTCAGAGTTATCGGCTATTCTATATTGCTTACGTCTTAATAGAACATTACCACTAACTCGCCCCGTAACTCTCGCCAAAAATCGTCCACTTTCCGAATGGAAGGAAAGACCTACATTCCGTTCAGTGCAAAGATGCATTAAAGCCGGGCTTGCCCCCGTATAGCCAAAGCAGACTATGCCCTCTAAATTATGAATTGGTATGCGTAATTTTGTCTCTTCTCCCACTAAAACTAATACATTCTCACCATCTTTAGCAAGATAAGCTTCAGGTGAAGTAACATATAATACATTTAGCAATTTACGCAATTTACGGGCCTCACCTCCTATCTATTTCAGTTCACGTAAAGCATCATCCAGATAACGGCGGACAGATCGTCTTTTTCCAGTGTGAGGCAGACAGATTTCAACCAAGGAGCAGCTTCGACAAGCTTTAGTTTGTTCCGGCAAAGGAGTTGTTCCCTCTTCGAATAAACGGTGCATCTCCCTACTCAATTCTATTACCCGTTGCCGTAAAGCTTCATCGAATTCTACCTTTTGCCGTCGCCGAACGCGTCCATAAAATATGTCCCCCTGGGCTATAGACGTGTTGAACATTTCTTCTAAACAAAAGGCTTGAGCACAAAGTTGTACCATATCACGCTCATCTATTTTAGGCTCCCCGTATTTATATTCCACAGGGTGAGGTCGCCAAAGCCCGTTACGTCCCCTTAACCTAACGCCTTCATCGCTTCTGTAAAATTCAACCACATCAGCAACGCCATACAATCCGAGCCTTCGTGAAATAATCGGTAGGGAACGGGTTACCAAAACCGTTCCCCGTGCTTCAGTGAAAAAAGGATCATCTACTCTTTCATGTAATTCTCTACCCCCGAAAGTGAGCAGATTTTCCTGCCATTGTTGCTCAATGTGAATCAACGCCCACTGTCGGCGGCAAAAAGCAAAATGCTGAATACCGGAGATCATAAGTAATTCATCGTCAGAATAATTAGACATGGTTCTTAACGCCCTTCAATAATTTCCGGCTCCAATCCTTCTAAGTGTTGTACTACAATATTGTAATCAGAAATGTCTTTCGGGTCAGTAACTCCGTCTTTTAAGGATACCTTTAATGACTGATGCACCTTGGCCGAGGAATATTGCCCATTTTTACAGTTGTGTTTCCACCAAAAGACCTTGTAAACCTCCATACTCCCTTCGGGTCTTGCTGAAGACGAATCATTTTCAAATAGACTAACTATTACCTTTTTAATAGCCTCCGCATCTTCATCGGTAAAACCGGTTTTTTCTGCCAGTTGTGGGTTCATACTACCAAAAAAAACGTATACCCCATGATCAACCCGGTGTTTCATACCCATTGTGTCAGACGCCTTTTCCGTTCCGTCACCTTCACCGCTAACGCTTTTAGTTATCTGAATACTGGAGACACTCACGGGGCAAACACTAAAGGCGGGATGAATGGAGACCGGACCTCGGATACCAATAGAAACTCCTTTTTCATCGTCTTTTCCGCTGCTGTAGGCAAAAACCTGGCCGAAAGCCCTGACATCTATCCATTTTTTGCATGCTTCTTCCCGGTATTTTGTTTCATCTTTCATGTCTATGCCTTTAAGCTCGCCTTCCGCCCGGGCACGGAGGCTTCTGTAATCGTCTACCCTGTTATCGTCCGACTGGACAAAAACGGAATACCCTGCTTCCATTAAACGGTTCCTTATTTTTCTTTTGATGCATACATCCGAGATTTCCCCCAAGCCGTCATAGGTAATACGAGGCCTATTTCCGCTTAATGGATCACCATTTGGATTGGCATTTTTTACAGTTACAATCACCGCAAAATCAATCTTGTTCTTCAAAGTTTCCAATATGAATCCCCCTTCTTTATTTATTGTTTTGATATTTTAACATGTCGTTACTATAGAAGATTATTATGAGACCTTTTCGTTATCACCCTCCTTACGCCAAAGGGCTTCACGCTGGCAATGATATCCGAGTAAAAATTCCCCGTGTAGTTTCTTGTCGTTGATAAAATCGTCCGGTTCAAACATATTCATCACCTTGGTAATTAGCCGCTGATGTTTTGCAGCTTTATTGCCGAGCCTGGCTTTATAAGGAACTAAAGCCAATTCAATCGTCCTCCATGTCGAATACGGATGCTCTGCAAAACGTTGCATCAAACGAGCTGCATTTGTCTGGCGGTTTTCGCCGGCTGTTTTTAAAGCCCATTCTTCCAGGTTGTCGGCTATTGCCAGCAACCGTCCGTAAAGGTAATCCCGGGTTTTTCTATTCTCATCCAAAGCCATCTCATATTCCTCCTCTTCATAATATTTTCTATAAAGAGCACAAGCGATACTGAGCGTTTTATTCCATTCCCAATCTTCTTTTCCCATCCGGTTGCAGGCCCGCCAAACGGCGGATTCGACCAGATCTTTTGGTAATTTTCTTCCATCGATGATACAAGGAAGAATTCGCTCGACTGTTGCTTTTCGAAGATTATCGTCGACCTTGTTACCGTAAGCTGCTTCGGCAATATCATTTGGGGCAGGCGCACCGATAAACCTAATTCGTTTCCTTTCTTTTTTCTTTCCGGGTTTTCCATTGTCTACTTCAGTAAAGCGATAATCATGAATCCAAGAACAAGTACTATGCCATCTCTCGATCCTTTCTAAAAATTCCGAGCCAGTTAATTCCCGATAAAAGACGATAGACATACGGCCTGGATTTATTGAATCCAAAGCCATGACCACGATGCCAGTTGTGGGGCCAAGTTTTGTGCTATAACCGGCAATCTTCTTATTGAGCTTCAGTGCAAATTCCTGGGCAGTTGAAATAGAGGGTTCGGAGTCGCTTGCCATTGAATCAATTCCTAACATGGAAAAGGTATCCTCTAGAGGGGCAGGGACTTCCTCGCCTGAAACTGCCCAGGCTACTATAGCCTGGCCTGCTTTTCTGTATCCTTGGTTTCCAATCAACCATCGAAGTGCATTATGTGCTTTTTGGGTTACTGTGAAGCCAACACTACAAGCCTGATCCGCTGTGATAAAGCGCCCCCGGAAGGTAAAACCGCTGGTATCATTGGACGAAATTAGTTTGGCCTTGTCACCGTCATGTCTCAATTTGGCCGGGTGTTGATCAGCAGCCGGAAGTTCATCTCCGGTAACATAACAAAAAGCCTCACCCTGCTTTGTTGATGAATAATACCTAATCCAACTTGTAAAAAGTTCCATGTCAGTCCAGGCAGCGGCCTGCGGGTCCCCAGGGATTTCGACAGCCCAACGGATAAAGGCATCTCCCTGTTTTGCGTTTCCCAAAACCTTAAAGATCTCCGGAGTTTCTTCTCCACTTTTTTTATCCCACTTATCCAGGAGTTTACCGTCATTTCCAAGGTGGAGGATCTGCTGCACAACAAGGTCTTTTACTACACGTTCTTTTTCGATATACTTCAAAACAGCTTTTAACTTGGGATGGGAGAATGGCGAGGCACACCAGTCACTCAGAATCTCCTTATATTTTCGAAAAGGTTCTTTTGGATCTTTGGCAAAACCTTTCGTTACTTTTCCTCCAAAATCAGCAAAATCTCCGGCCACATATTGCAGTTTATCGCAAAGCGGGTGACTTTCAGGCTTTATTCCTGCTCTACCACCGGAACTCTCTGTACACGGCACGATAGTCCGGGCTTTCTCTTTAGGAACCACTTTTGCCCGTACAAAATTACCATCTTGATCAAGGACGATTTCGATCTGTGCCTGCTGTGTAGTATGGCAGATCGGTATTAATGGTATTGCTTTTTCATCCGCGTCGGCGCCGATCATGGATTGACAGTTTTCGTATGTTTCATAAAGTTTTTGTATCCAACTCATCCTTCCACCTCCTTTCCGGAATATCCATTCAACAATCCTTCTTCTGCCAGTCCAGATGTTTCAATTTGACTAGCAATCATTTTCCTGACAAATTTGCGAAGCTGACAATCTTCCGGGCGGGGAAATTCGATCACACCATTGATCATTTTTGGACGCCAAAAACGGGCGTAAAGCTCACTTTTTCCACTTTCGTCGGGATAATCAAAACCGTGAAACATCAAGTCAAAAGCCAGTTCGCCATAGTTATCGTAAAACCCCTCGCCCTCACCGAACCTACAGGGTTCTACATAACCCTGGCATTCCCGTGCCCCAAGAAAGATATCTCTTCTTCCACCCCGGTCAATCATACGCTTAGCGACAAAATAATGCTTGTTTTCATTCCGGTCTTTGGCGAGATCTTCCCGGTTTAAATTCCATTCGAAATGTGCTTGGATCTGGTACTCCACATCTACCAGGTAGGTATAGATCGACAAGAAGTGACCACCGCCGTAGTTGATCGGTTTAGCACTTCGGGTTTGGGTTCTGATCGGTTTCATTATTCTGACTTTATCGATATACCAAACAATTGTCGGCTTCCAGTAAACCGACTCCAAAATCCCTTTCAAAGCCTGGTAGGTTGGGATTTGGTAAGAACATTTTTCTCCCCCAATTTTAGTTAAAGGATCAGTAAACAGGGCATACTTGCCGTGAACCGTAAATTCCACTCTGTTTTCCATAATGCACCTCCCTAAGCGTTTAAAATATCCATCTCCCCGACCGGATCTTTACTTAGACCGTATTCAGTAGTATAGTACCGCTTGTCCAAATAAAAAACTCCCGTTCCTTCCTGTACCTGATGAATAGCTTTTTTTGTAACAATTCGTCGAATAGATGCGAGAAAATATTAACCGAATATCTTTGTGCTTTTTTCAATAATTGATATTGCTTTTCTAAGTTTTTAGCTGCACAAAGCTGGGTAATAATTTCTACCCCTTCTTTATATGGAACAACAATACCGCGGGTGGGTGAGTCTATTACATGAAACTCTTTGAAAGCCGACATGAAGGATTGTCGTAGCATGATTGAGGGCTGAGATTGATTTACTCTTTGGTAAGCATCAACCGATAGCTTGTTGGTAGAAAGAAGTTCTAATAAATTATCCGCTCTGCCGATTCCTGAATTTGCACCTACTTTGTAACTCATCTCTTCCTTTCGTGTGTAAAAATAATAATGATAGTAACGTTCCATGGCTTTGGGGCCTAAGATATCTCCATCAAACTCCTCCGGAGCCGACAAGAAATCATCAAGCACGCGTTCTGCTATATCCCGGCCAATTTTGATATCTTGCAAATTCCCCAAATTTTCTTCTTTGGGATTGAGAATGAAAACCCGTCCCAGCCGGGGCCTTAATCCGTTACGGTTACAACGACCTGCAGCTTGGGCGATGGAATCAAGTCCCGCTAGATAACGAATAACACTGCCAAAATCAATATCAACCCCAGCTTCAATAAGCTGAGTACTCACACAAATGACCGGCTTTTTATCTGGCAAACATTCCTTAACGCTTTCTAAGACTTCCATCCGGTGTGCTGGGCACATATTAGTGCTGAGATGATACACCTGCGCTTGGGCATGAGTTTTCAGTTTTTGAAAGAGATTGACCGCGGCTTTTTTAGTATTGACAATAACCAAAACACTTTTTGTTTCATCCAATTCCTTCTTTGCCAATTCGGCCACTTCTTCGACAGTCCAGCCGCCAATTTTTCGCCGGTCATAAACCTCAACCCGTTTCAACTCCTTAAATAACCTCTTTATATCCGGGGTCATTTGTTGTTCAGAAGTAATTTGCAAAGCTCTGGAAACAGGTTCCACCTTATCCAGTAAAGGCTGGGTCGCCGTACAAAGAACAACTGTTGAACCGCAGTTTTGTATCAAAAAACGAATAGCGATATTAAATAAATGGACACATTTAACGGGCAGAGTTTGTATCTCGTCGAAGATAAGCACCGCCCTGGCCAGTTGGTGCATTCTCCGGGCATTTCGTGTCCCGGCGCCGAAAAGAGCTTCTAAGAACTGAACCATAGTGGTGAAAATCACCGGGGCGTCCCAATTTTCTGCCAACAGCTTTTGGCGGCTGGTTTCTTTTTCCGGGGTCAAGTTTGAGTGATGCTCCAAGACAATATTAGTGGCATAGTTTTCCTCGTCCGTTTTCTCTTCGAGAATCTTCCTGACCGTATCGGCATTTTGGTCAATAATTGAAGTATATGGAAGAATATAGATAATTCTATCCATACCATGTTCCCAGGCATGGTTCAGAGCAAATCGCAAGCTAGAAAGGGTTTTCCCACCGCCTGTCGGGACTGTTAATTGGTAAAGGCCTTTTGGTTTTTTGGCAAATCTCAGACATTCATCGGAGACCTCGCCACGGATAAGGTCAACATGATTCTGACAAGAGAATTCACTTAAACGTCTATCTAATTTTTTAATTAAAACATCCCAACATGGATCAACACACAAATTTCTTTCTTTGGCTTGCTGGGGAATTTCAAAATCCGCCGTATTTATCCTGTCTGCGTCAATAAGGCAACTAAAAAGGTATCTGATAAGTAATCCTGTTTTAAACATAAAAGTTTCTTGGGAATCGTTTTTTTCTTGTAAGGACTTGAGCGTTTGATTTATTTGACTGATGATGTTATCATCAGCCAAGATTTCTTCAATCTTCCGCTTAAGGGAGTCAACTAAATTGCTATAGGATTCTGTAGTTCTTGTTTTCTCATCAGATTTGCTCATTCTCCGGGATAAGTTATCGACCCCGTCCGGAGTGAAACAATCTATCAACCCGGAATGATGAGAAGCGATTACCAAGGACAATATTTCCGCAGCCAAACTTCCCTTATTTTTCTTCGAAAGCGCACGGTATATGATCTGTGCGCCAGCACTTGAATGGTCAATTTTCCCTTTTTGCTCCACCGCATCCACGTAATCATCTTCATCCGGATCAATCAACCCGGTTGCCGATCGAATATACCGGTCAAATTCGGCGCTTGCTTTTCCCAGATCATGTAAGAGGCCCAATAATTCACCATGCCTTGGTAGACCAATTTTCCCAGCAAATCCAGCTGATAAACGTGAAGTTTCCATTAGATGATCCCAGAGACTTTGCAGTTCACCGTCTTTTTCGCGACGGTGGGCTATGAAATCAGAGCAAGCATTTAATTGATCTTTACGAAAATAATCGTCATGATTTTGGCTCATTTATTGACAATCCTTTCCCAAAAAACCTTGTTTCAATCCGCTCTCTTATCAAGAGTGAACATAAAATTTATCTTTCCTCTACATCCTACCACACCCCCGTGACAACAGTATGTCAGTGAACATCAGTTCGCTTTCTTTTCTAAAATTTTCATCTACTGACAATGAACTTGCATAATGTATAATTAACCCCGGCTCTTGACTTCTTCGCCAATAGAATTGTCCCGGAAGTCTATAATAGCTTCATTCCTTTGCTTTTTCGATCATTTAGATCTTTGAAGCTTTTCTTGATACCGCCTCACCCCTGCTGCCATTACCTTCGCCACTAACTCTCTTAAATCTTCCGGCTCTACTACTTCAGCTTCATCACCAAATGAAAGAACCCAACGGAGTACGGACCGTATTCCGCCAGCGCGAGCAGTAAAGATAATCGTTCCCCCTGGTTCTTCCGTGATTGTTTGTGAAGGATGAAAAGTTGTTTCTCTAATAAAGCGAGCGGCTTCTCCGAAAAAACGGACCTTGAAACAAAACTCTTCCCCTCGTTCCATCTGCCAAGCCGCGCCCATGTATTCTTCAAAATTAAAATCAGTTGGGAAGACAAAGTGGTCGGTAGTCATTTTAAAACAACGAATCCGGTCAACTCGAAAAACTCGCACTTCGTGCCGCTGGTGACAGTAGGCCACCAAATACCAAAAACCGTCTTTAAACACTAGTTTATACGGGTCAACCTCTCTTGTTGTCACGGCATCACGCGAAAAACTATAATAATCAATTTCTAGGACGTTCTTTTCCTGAATGGCGGTATCAATTGCTTTAAAAAGCGAGTCTTTGCCAGAATAATCCACAGCGGGTGTGACATCGATTTCCACCCGGTCCCCAATGTTTCCCAGCTTGTTCCGGAGTCCTTCCGGTAAACGAGTCATCAGTTTTTCTAAAGCATGAGTAGGGGTATCCATCAATCCTTTCTGTTGTTCGATCAGCTTTAACCCATAGATTAAAGCCATTGCTTCCTCCAACGTAAAGGTAATATCTTTTAAAACCGAACCCTTAAGGATCCGATACCCGCGGTCATTATATAGGGGGACGCCGCCATCTTCGAGCGTTTTCAAATCGCGGTAGCATTGTCTGATGCTCACTCCACAACGTTCGGCCAGTTCCGCTGCGGAAAGTCCAGGAACGGCCTGAATTATAAAGAACATTTCCAAAAGTCTGGGCAGTCGGTCCTTCCGGGGCAACTTTAATTCCTCCTTCCACCATAAGTTAACACAAATTATAATTCTCTTTAAATCTTTGTAAATCCTACTATTTAGCAAAGTAACAGTTAATCATTTATTATCGAGTCATACTGACCTGACCCCAATTTATGTACCATCAGCAATGTTAGTCCAGTAACTCTTAAACAACAATTATGAGATCGTGACTAAGGTCGATGCGTACTCAACCGGTGTTAAGTTACCAAGAGAACTATGGGGA
>Ga0209508_1002828_pt1 | contig 10851 bp, 11 predicted proteins | sample AD_UKC129_MetaG_FD_184427 | JGI IMG/M metagenome (GOLD analysis project Ga0209508, IMG submission 184427) | Active sludge microbial communities of municipal wastewater-treating anaerobic digesters from Canada - AD_UKC129_MetaG (SPAdes) (version 2) | ecosystem: Engineered > Bioreactor > Anaerobic... | reverse complement strand
GAATTCTCTCTCTGGCAGGAGCCCGAGGTAACGAGTCGCACTCTTCAGTCTCCTCACGTCGGCTCCTGCCATTTTTGACGGACTGCTAGGGTTCGCACCTACTTGGGAAAGTGCCGCAGGCGGTTAGGTTGGTGGCATGAATACAAGAGTGATGACCGACAAGGTGCATGATCTGCAGAAGCAGGTCAGCGAGAAGGCGCAACACGTGGGCCAGGCTGCCGATCGCTACGTCCATGACAATACGTGGACGAGCATTGCGATGGCTGCGATTTTCGGGTGCGTGCTGGGGTATCTGCTGGCGGGACGGCACGATTAGGTGCCGCCGGGCGGGCGCTTCTTTGTCGAAAATTTCGTCGAAGTTTTGGAAGTCCTCGATGGCGAGAGGGGAGGCTCGACAAAGTTGTCGACGAAGTTTCCGGCAAGGTTTGGAAGCACACCCGGGGTACGCCTCTCCCGCAGGACTTCTTGTCAGTGGTGGTCCTTGACGGCGGGCATGCAACCAATGCGGGCGAAAGCGATGAAGTAAGCGAGGGCGCTCACGGCCAGAAGCCAGAAGGAGCCGTGGACGGCCAGCAGAATGCCCCATCCGAGAATCCCGCAGATGAGCAGAAACACAATAATCGCTGCCAGGAATTTCATGCGCGGAAGTTAGAACGTTGTCTCGGCGGTTTCAAGGCTTTCCAACCCAGGGATCACATTACCGCAGCTCGAAGTACCGGGCCTGGCGTTTGGGCAGCCGTCGATCGGGCACAGACGGACCCGGCGGGCTGGCAGTATCGGAAACGTAATCCTTCAGGAACGCGGGTGTGTCGTTGCGGCCGCCGCGGCGGTAATCGCGGAGCAGGCTCGAGGCCACGGTTTGTGCCTCCACCTGTTTGACGCTGGTCAGGTACATGAAGAGCAGTTCCATCAACTGCACAAGCGGGATGCTGTCCGTGCGGCGCAGCCGATCGTAAATCCATTCCGAGAACCGGTTGAACTCGGCGAACGGCGACGCGCCATTCGCCCAGAGCAGCGGAGCGGTGTCCACGAAGTTCCCGCTGTTGCCGATCAGGTCCCAGAAGCGGGCGAACCTCCGCAGCCGTTGCATGGACCCGAAGTCGATGAGTTTGTTCCGGAGGATTTCGTACGGAGGCGTGTCGCTGTAAACCATGGACCACTCGGCGTCGTGCCGGGTGATCGGCGTTCCGCGGAGCCGTTTGAGAATGCCGACCTGGATCTCGTGCGGGCGCAGTCCCACGAGGCGATCGAACCCGGCGGCAAAACTGTCGAGCGATTCGCCCGGCAGCCCGGCGATGAGATCGGCGTGGATGTAAACACCGGTTTTCTCGCGGAGGAAACGGAAGTTGTCTTCGAGCCGGGCGTAGTTCTGCCGGCGGCGGATGCGGGCGCTGACCTCTTCATTGAACGTTTGAACGCCGACTTCGAACTGGAGCGATCCGGGCGGGAACCGGGCGATGACCTGGCGGAGCCCGTCGGGCAGGCGGTCGGGGATCATTTCGAAATGATAGAACTGCCCGGGGCGATGGCGTTCGAGGAAGAACTCGAGGAGCGCGCGGCTGGTTTCGAGGTTCAGGTTGAACGTGCGATCGACGAACTTGAATTGTTTCACGCCACGATCGAGCAGCGATTGCAGCGCGGGCAGCAGGCGCGAAAGAGGGAACTGGCGGACGGGCACGTCCAGGGAGGAAAGGCAGAACTCGCACGTGAAGGGGCATCCGCGCGACGCCTCCACGTAAATCACGCGGTGCGCGACGTCGTTGTCGGTGTATAGATCATAGGGCAGTTCCAGTTGCGACAGCTCCGGCAGGGGAGATGCAATGATCTTCGGAAGGTCTGCGGAGCGGGCGCCGTCCAGAAGAGCGCGGCAGACACGGGGAAAGGTGAGATCGGCTTCGCCGGTGATCACGTGATCGGCGAGTTGGACGATCGGCTGATCTTCCGTCTCGTAACTGACTTCGGGGCCGCCGAGCACAACGACGATGTCCGGGCGGACGCGCTTGAGAGCGGCGACCACGGCATGGGCCTGGGAGGCGTTCCAGATATAGACGCCGATGCCGATGACGCGGGGTTCTCTGGCCAGGAGCGCTTCGACGATGTCGAGCGGGCGCTGGTTGATGTCGAACTCGGCGATGCAGGCGCGCGGGCGGAGGTCGCCGAGGTTTGCCATGAGGTAACGCAGTCCGAACGCGGCGTGGACGTACTTGGCGTTGAGCGTGGTCAGGACAACATCCGGCATGGTTGCGGGAACTTAGCAGGCGAGGGAGAGGAATCCAACTCTGGAACTGAACACCCAACATCCAGCATCGAACATCCAACGTCCAAGGGAACGGCGAAATTGTGATTTGGGGTGGGGCGAGCGTCCTCGCAGCCGTTGCGCAATAACCCACATCGGCAGGTACGGAATGACACCTGCGGCAAGGGTTGGCGCTCCGGACCGCGGGTCTGTGATCCGCAGTAGCGTGCAACAGCATGGCAGCGGGAGGATTGCATGCGGATCCCTGAGCGCGCGGAACTGTCGTGCATTGCTGCGACTCGCAGAGTCGCGCTCCGCTTCCTTCGCGCCTTCGCGGCTTCGCGTGAGACAAAGCCTCTCTTCGTGCCTTTCGCGGTCCCGGCCTTTGCCGTTCGCCGTCCTTTGCGTCGTTGCGCCTTTGCGCCTTTGCGTTAAAACCCCCGACCGCACAACCCACTCGCAACCCCTCTTCAACGCCAGGACGCCAAGACGCCAAGACGCAACGAAGACAGGCCTTTCACCTCCGTTCCCTCTGCTATCTCCTTGTGCCGTGTAGTGGGCCGCCATGTGGAGCTATGCTCCGCGCTCCGATATCATTCGCGTCCATTTGCGTCCATCCGCGGTTCCCAAAGCCGTCGCCGTTCCGCCGTTCTCTGTGCTCTCTGCGCTCCTTGCGGTTGACAACGCCGTTGCCGTTCCGCCGTACGCCAGTCGTTCCTTTCGTGCCCTTTCGCGGTTCAGGCCGTGCCGTCCGCGAGCTCTCGGCCGTTGTTGCGACTCGCAGAGTCGCGCTCCGGAGCGTTCATGCCGCTTCAACGTGCGAACCGAGTTGGACGCTGGAACCAACCCGAACCGCTGTGAAGCAAGGTACGCTGAAGCGACCTGAAGGTCGCGCTCCGGAAAATTCGTGTCTATTGGCGCAATTCGCGTGCGGCCTTCGACGTCGCCGCTCTGGGTGGAACGCTCGCCCCACCGCGCTGTGCGCGGTTGCTTCTGCGCCGGTTTATGCGAGGGTGAATCGGTAATCTTGTTATGGAAACGAATCTGCAGAACGACGGGACGGAAACGAGAAGGATCGGCATTGCGGGGATGACGTGCGAGAAGTGCGTCCGGCGGGTGGAGAAAGCGCTGCGCGGGGTGGACGGAGTTCGTGACGTGCAGGTGGATTTGAATTCGGCGGTGGCGACGGTGCGATTCGAGACGGCCCGGACGAACATCGCGTCGTTGCACGAGGCCCTGCTGCAAAGCGGCTATCGGCCGAGCGCGGAGATGCCGGTGTGAGGCTGGAAATGCTATGAGGTGGTCCTGGCGACTGGTGACGGTGGCGGGGATAGGCGTGTATGTGCACGCGACGTATCTGCTGCTGTTGATTGGGGCGGGCTGGTACGGATATTCCCAGGAAAAGCGCTGGCTGGACGCGCTGGTGGCGGTGTTGTTCGTCATCACGCTGTTTGCGCTGGTGGTGATGCATGAGTTCGGCCATGCACTGATGGCGCGGCGATACGGGATTTCGACGCGGGACATCACGCTGCTGCCGATCGGCGGGGTGGCGCGTCTTGAGCGGATGCCGGAGAAGCCGAGGCAGGAGCTGGCTGTGGCGCTGGCCGGCCCGGCTGTCAATGTGCTCCTGGCAGGGCTGTTGTTCGCTGTCCTGGGAGCGGTGGACAAGGCCTTCGGCGAAGAGTTTTCGCTGGGAACGGGCGGCGGCGTGATCACGGATCTGATGTTGATGAACATCATGCTGGCGGTGTTCAACCTTGTGCCGGCGTTTCCCATGGATGGCGGGCGGGTCCTGCGCGCGTTGCTGGCAATCCGCATGGATTACGCCAGGGCCACGAACATCGCGGCGCGCGTGGGGCAGGGGATGGCAGGGGTGTTCGCGATCTTCGGGTTGTTTTCGGCCAATCCCCTGCTTTTCCTCATCGCGCTGTTTGTCTGGATGGGAGCGGCGCAGGAGGCGCGCATGGTTCAGATGAAATCGGCGCTGGGCCGGGTCACTGTGGCGGACGTGATGATGACCGATTTCCGGACGTTGGAGCCCGAGGACACGTTGTCGCAGGCGACGATGTACCTGCTGGCGGGGTGGCAGAAGGATTTTCCTGTGGTGAGCGACGGCCGGCTGGAAGGGATGCTGCCGCGGCGCGTGTTGATGGAAGGGCTGGCGCGATTGGGCGCCGGCATGCCGGTTGCCGACGTGATGGAGCGGGATGTGAGCCCGCTGAGACCGGAGGATCTGCTCGACGGCGTGTTGTTGTCATCGGACGGGCCGCATGCGCGTTCCATTCCGGTGGTCAAGGATGGCCGGCTGGTGGGGTTGCTGACGGCGGAAAACGTGCGCGAGTTTCTGATGGTTCGCTCTGCGCTGGAACGGCGCGGAGCGAGAGCGAACGCACCGGGCCTGGCAACGCGCACGGCGTAAGTGCTTCAGGTATTGCGTCCGCCGCGAATGGCGCAGAATACTTCAACCGTAAAAGCATCCTGGAGCGCTGATATCCGCTATCGGAATTGAGGCGCGCTCAGATTTTATCGAACGAAACTATGAACAGCGAATCAACTGACCTCTCTGTGAAACCTCATGGTTGCACCTCCGACAGCAAACACGATCGTGAACTGCCGGAGGTCGATCTATTGACCGAACTGAAGATCCGCGGTGTGACGTTTCGCAATCGCATCGTCATGTCACCGATGTGCCAGTATTCGGCGAGCGACGGGTTCGCCAACGACTGGCACCTGGTGCACCTTGGCAGCCGCGCCGCAGGCGGGGCGGCTCTGGTCATGGTTGAGGCCACGGCGGTGGCACCGGAGGGACGCATCTCGCCGGGGGACCTCGGGCTGTGGAGCGACGAACACATTGAGCCGCTGGCGCGCATTGTGCGGTTCGTTCAGAGCCAGGGCGCCGTCGCGGGCATTCAGTTGGCGCATGCGGGCCGCAAAGGCAGTTGCGATGCGCCATGGCGCGGGGGCCATCGATTGAAACCCACAGAAGGCGGCTGGGAGGTCGTGGCGCCGAGCCCGGTTCCGTTCCAGGAGAGCGATCCCTTGCCGCGCGAACTGGATGAAGCGGGCATCGAGCAGGTTGTTCAGGCGTTCATCGCCGCGGCGCAGCGCGCGTTGAAGGCCGGTTTCCAGGTTCTGGAGATCCACGCGGCTCACGGTTACCTGCTTCATGAGTTCCTGTCGCCGCTGAGCAACCGGCGGACAGACCCGTACGGGGGAGCCTTTGAGAATCGGGTTCGCCTGCTGGTGCGGATCGCTGGAGAACTGCGGCGTGTGATGCCGGCCGACCGGCCGCTTTTCGTGCGTATTTCCGCCACCGACTGGGTGGAAGGCGGCTGGGACATTGGCGAATCGGTCGAGCTGGCGAAGCGGCTGCGGGAGATCGGCGTTGATCTGATCGACGTTTCGTCCGGCGGAATTGTTCCGCATGCTCGTATTCCGGTCGGCAAGGGATATCAGGTGCCGTTTGCGCGCCGCATCCGGGAGGAAGCGGATATTGCGACGGGCGCCGTGGGCCTGATCACTGATCCGCAGGAGGCGGACGGGATCGTGACGGGCGGGGACGCGGACCTTGTTCTTCTCGGGCGCGAACTGCTTCGCGAACCGTACTGGGCGTTGAAAGCGGCACAGGCGCTGGATAGTGAACCGCCGTGGCCGATTCCTTACGGCTACGCGGTCAAGCGCCGCACGAAATGAGCGGCGACGTCGAAGGCGACGGATTCGGCGCGATTCATCCGCGGGAGGCGAGCAACACCTGGCGGATGGCGCGGGTGTGTTCCGGAGTGCTGCCGCAGCAGGAGCCGATAATGCTGGCTCCGGCCTGCAGCGCTGCCGGCACGCCGGCTGCGAGTTCTTCGGGAGTCTGCCTGTAAACGACCTTGCCGTCCTCGAGCACAGGCTGGCCTGCATTCGGCTGAACCATGATGGGCAGACGGCAATTCTCCCGATAGGCCTGCGCGATTTTTGCCGCGGCCAGCATGTCCATGCCGGTTCCGCAATTCAGAGCGACGATGTGCGCGCCGCGTTCTTCGACAAATGCGGCCGCCTGCTCGGGGGCAACGCCCATCATCGTGCGATAGAAGGTTCCGTCATTGGAAAGGTCGTAGGCCAGCGAGCCGATGATGCAGGCGGCGCCGGCGGCTTTGGCGGCGTCGATGGCGAGCCCGAGTTCCTCGAGGGAGGTCTGGGTTTCGATGATGATCGCGTCCACGCCGGCTTCGACGAGCGCCTCGGCCTGTTCGGCCAGGGCGGCGCGCGCTTCGCTTTCGGTGAGATCGCCGTAGGGTTCGAGAATGGCGCCCAGCGGGCCGATATCGCCGAGCACGAATCCCGGTTTGTCGCCAAAGGCGGCGCGGGCGATGCGGGCGGCGGCCTGGTTGTATTCGCGCACTTTGTCGGCGACGCCGTGGCGGGCGAGCGTGATGCGGTTGCCGCCAAAGGTGTTGGTGATCAGGCAATCCGCTCCGGCTTCGACGTATCGGCGTTGAATGGCGAGGACACGGTCGGGGTGGGTGCAGTTCCATGCCTCGCCGCACGCGCCGTTTTCGAGACCGGCGAGCATCAACTGGGTGCCCATGGCGCCGTCGCAGACCAGCGGTCGTTGTTGGGCGGCTTCGTGCAGGGGCGGCTTCATGATGGCGCGGCGGAAGTGTCCGGCCGCGCGTGAAAATGAATCGTGACGCCGGCGGAGGAAAGACGGAGCGGCTGGACAGTGGATCGGTCGATGTTGAATTCCATGCAGAGCGCGCTTTTTTGCGTGATTATTGCAGTGGATGAATTACGTTCAAGCCCCGAATTAAATAGCCATCAACCGGCGCATCATGAGCTTCCATCTGTACTTTGACGGGAAACATGCGGAGATGGCGAGGGGGCTGACCTTGTTCGAATACGGCGAGTCCCTGGGAATACGTGTGCCGACGTCGTGCCATCGGCAAGGCAAGTGCAAGGAGTGCGTGGTGGAGGTGTTGGAAGGCATGGATTGCCTGTCGCCGAAGGCGCCGGCGGAGCGGCATTTGAAAGGGGCGTTCCGGTTGTCGTGCTGCGCCGCGGTGGTCACGGACGGAGGCCTTGTTCGTTGTCACACCATGCGCCGCGGGGAACTGCGCATCGAGCGCGAAGCGTTCCATCTGCCGAATCGGGGAGGCGCGGAAGAGCTGGCCCCTGCAGTCACGCGGCGGGGGAATGTGGTCTTCATGGACGGCGAAGAGGTGGATCGCCGCGACGGTCCGATTCACGGGATCGCGATGGACCTTGGGACGACGACGGTGGTGCTCCGGTTGCTGAATCTTGAGACGGGAGAAATTGTGGCGCGTTCGGCGTTCGAGAACCCGCAACGATTCGGCGGATCCGATGTGATGGCGAGGATTCACTACGATCACGAGGACGGGACGCGGGTGTTGCAGCGCACGCTGGTCGGTTATTTGAATCGCGCGATACGGGAACTGGGAGTGGAACCGGAATCCATTTACGAGGTAGTGGTGGCGGGGAACTCGACAATGCGCGACCTGTTCTTTCGATTGAGCGTTTATTCGATCGGCCAGAGTCCGTATCAATCGATCACCGAGCTGGAGATGGCCGAGGGCAAGCGTTCCGGCACGAGCCTGACCGAGCGGGCGAGCCGCCTCGGGCTGCGGTTGAATCCGAACGCGCGCGTGTACGGGTTGCCGATCATCAGCGGTCATGTGGGCGCGGACGCCGCGGCCTGCATGCTGGCGGTGGATCTCGTCAATGAAGATCGCCTCGTCGCGATCATGGATATCGGCACCAACACGGAGTTGATCCTGGGCAACCGGCACAAGGTGCTGGCGGCGTCGTGTCCGGCCGGCCCCGCGTTTGAGGGCGGCAGGCTTTCGTGCGGCATGCCCGGTTTGCCGGGTGCGATTGAGTCCTTCCGGATGGCCGCGGACGGAACGGGAGAAGCGACGGTGATTGGCGGCGGTGCGGCGCAGGGGATTTGCGGATCGGGCCTGGTGGACATTCTGAGCGAGCTGCTGCGCACGGGCCGGATGAACGCGCTCGGACGGTTCGAGAACGGCGACAATGCTTTTCGGGTGTGGGGCGAGGGTGAGGAGGCGGTTCACATTACCGAAGCGGACATCAACGAGCTGGCCCAGGCGAAGGGAGCCAACGTGGCCGGGTTGCGCGTGGTCTTCGACGAATTTGGCGCGCGTTTCGAGGACGTGGATGTGTTTTACCTCGCGGGTGGATTTGGCCGGCACCTGTCTGTGGAATCAGCCAAACGGATTGGGCTGGTTCCGAACATCGATTCGAAGCGGATCCGGCAGGTGGGCAACGCGTCGGTGGAAGGGGCGTGCATTGCGCTGCTGTCGCAGCGGGAGCGCGAGGAACTGGAACAACTGGTTCGCCGGGTGACGCACTGCCGTCTGGAGACGCATGCGCGTTTTTTCGATTACTTCGTGGAGGGTTGCCAGTTTGCGCCTGTGGAATCGCCTGTTGGATCGGTGCGAGCGGCGGAGATGAAGGCCGGCGAATGATATGACGGAGCGTCTTCCACGTTTCGAGCAGTCGGATCGTTCGCCGGACATTGCCGTCCAGGAATCCGAATACAAGCGGTTGCTGGGATTTCCGGAGGGGCATGAATTGCGGGGGCGTTCGCGCGAGCTGGCCGATTGGGCCGCGGGATGGTATGCGCAGAACGGCAGGCCGTGGATCTATGCGATCAGCCTCGACGGCGTGGCGGTGGAGGGTGAGGAGATCCGCGTCAATGGAAACGTGTTCACGTCGGCGGTTTTGAGAGAACGGTTTTCGTCGGCTGATGTGGGCAGGGCTGTGCTGGTGGCGGTCAGCGCGGGGCCCGAATGCGAAGCCGCCACGGAGCGATTGTGGCGCGAGGGGAAGCCGGACGAGTACTTCTTTCTGGAGATGTACGGTTCGGCGGTGGTCGAGCACCTGGTGGCGGTGGCGAGCGGGCGTTTGTGCGCGTGGGCGGACAGGCACGGGCTGGCGGTATTGCCGCACTACAGTCCCGGGTATCCGGGTTGGGACATCTCGCAGCAGGCGGCGTTGTGGGCGCTGGCGGGCGGGAATATCCCGGGCAGGATTGAAGTGCTGCCGAGCGGCATGTTGCGGCCGAGGAAATCGCTCATAGCGTTGTTCGGGCTGGCGCGCGCGGGAGAGCCCGGGGCGCTGTCGCCTTCGATGATTCCGTGCGAAGGATGCGCGCTTCCGGGCTGCAACTATCGGCGCGCGGCGTATCGCCGCGGGTTGCCGCAGGCCGAAAGCGGCGCGGCGTTCACGCCGGGCGGCCAGAGGGCGCTGCAGGGCGGGGGCGAAGGGAAGACGCCGGCGCCCAGGTATTCGGTGAACCTGAGAGCGTTGCGGAAGTGGTCGGCGGAGCGGCTTCGATTGAAGTGGCTGGAGCAGGATTGCGTTGAGGCGACGTTTCGGTACGAAGGGACGACCTGCTCGAACATGGGCCGGCCGCTGGTTTTCGAGTATCGCGTCACGCTGGGGCCGGACAGCGACGGCCGGCGGATTCTGTCGGCGGAGTGTGTTCCGGCGCCGGGCGACGACGGGCACAGGTTCATGTGCGAGTACCTCCGGCGGGGCGACGAGCTGATTCGGGAGATTGCGGGAGAGAGTCCGCTTCTCAATGAACCGCTGGGCGCGGTGCTGGACTGGAAGCGTGCCCCTTCGCCGGCGGGATGTTATTGCGACAGCGCGAGCCGGCTGCACAAGTGGGGGCTTGTGCTGGAGGTGATTCATTTCGCGCTGACAGAGCGGTCTGCGGGCGCGGGCCGGAACGGAAAGGAACTTTCATGATCAAGCTATGCGACATCAACCCGAAGGCCGCGGAGAAGCTGCCCTCGGTGTTCAGCGACAAATCGGGCATCGGTGTGCATTACGTGGATGCGTTTCTCAAGCCGATGAACACGCAACTGCCGGACGGGACGCGGGTTTCCTGCAAGCGCCGCGGCTTGAAGATCGTGCTGTCGGTCGGTTCGAAGAAAGGGGAAGGATTGATGCGGCGCCTGGACGTCAGTCCGGATCCGGTGGTAATGCTGGAGGCGGCGCTGCAGGAAGCCGCGCGCGCGGCGGGCGTCGAGTTGCAGGTGTCGAACGGGGAGATTTTGATTGCCCCGTAGGCGGCCGCGCCGGCGAGCGGGCGTTTTTTTCAGATTTCGGATTGTTCGTCGGCCTTCAGTCCGGTGACGCGCGAGACGCCCTGCAGCGAGCGGAGTTCGGCCAGGAGATCGTCCATGCGTCTGGGGTCGCGGAGGAGGAGGCGGTAGGAGAAGTCCATGCCCGTGGCGCCGTCGTGGGCCCGCTGGCTGGCGCAGATGGTCTTGAGGCTGTGGCGGTCGAGCAGGGCGCGCAACTCGCCGAGCTCGCCGGGGGAGCGGGACCAATGGAGATTGACGATGATGTCGTATCGGTTGCGGGTGCCGAAGGAGCTGAACCAGATGTAGGCGAAGATGAGGACGAGCAGGCCGGCTCCAAGGACGGCGGTGGCGAACTTCATGGTGCCGCAGGCCATGCCGATGACGATCACCGCGAGGACATAGGTGGTGTCGAGCGTGTCGCGAAGGATGTTGCGGAACCGGACGATGGCGAAGACTGCCATGAGGCCGAAGGCGGTCACGAGGTTGTTGGAGAGG
>Ga0209508_1002827_pt1 | contig 10851 bp, 8 predicted proteins | sample AD_UKC129_MetaG_FD_184427 | JGI IMG/M metagenome (GOLD analysis project Ga0209508, IMG submission 184427) | Active sludge microbial communities of municipal wastewater-treating anaerobic digesters from Canada - AD_UKC129_MetaG (SPAdes) (version 2) | ecosystem: Engineered > Bioreactor > Anaerobic... | reverse complement strand
TAAGGGCAAGCGGAATTCCCAAGTCGCGAGCTGCACGGATTGCCGAGCGGACGTTATTATAAAAAGGCAACCTAATATTTAGGCCAATCACATCGAACCCCTGCAATTGGATAATTCGAGCGGCTAGCGAACTATCCAATCCTCCTGACAACATAATGATGGCCAGCTTTTTCATGTTTGTTCGACTCGAGCCAGTTTGGGGCGTTGCTTCCATTTATGAAAAACAGCTTCGTCGCACGGGTAATTTGGGGGACTTTTTCCGTACGGTGCTAGATATCGCTTGACATTTGGCGTTACACCCGGCTTGGTATGAACTAGTTCGTCACCCGAATGATACGCCACAACAGCGCGTAGCTCTCCATCAGCCAATGATTCAAGGGACGCGGGTTGTCGCGTTCGAGGCGGGCTCTTTATAAGGCCAATCATTTCCGTAAGATGGGAACAACGCAAGGGCTCCCTTGTCGCAAAAAGTCTGACGTTCCTCAACACAAACCGTCTTGGCAAGCTGGAGGCTTACCCTTTTTTGCTCCCACCTGAGTGACAACTGCGATGATGTCATCGGTGACACACCTGCGAGGACGCCCGACGAAGCCCCTCCCAAACCCCACCGGAGAAGTGATACCTCTCCGCTGACACTCGTCGATAGACCGTCACTCTCCTACCATCATGAAGTAAACTCCGAGCTTGATAGGTTTGGATTCTGGGGCGGTAGGGAAAAATCCAACGGGCCGTTGGAATCACCAAGCTCAAGTTTGTCCGAGCAGGGAGGCGCCAAATGATTCATTTCGTAGAGCGCATTGCATGCTGCCCGTTGTTCGGCCTCCTTCTTGCTACGGCCCCAGGCCGGCTGGTAGCGCGTCCCAGCCACCTGAGCTGCTACCTTAAAGAACTTGCTGTGATCCGGCCCGTGCTGTTCCAATAAGACATACACGGGCGTTGCGCCCCACGTCTTCTGGCTGACCTGCTGAAGCAGAGACTTGTAGTTTTCACCGATACGGTCGCTGGCCACGGCTTCAATCCGCGGGATAAGCCACGGCTCAGCAAAACGTCGAACGGCGGGCAGTCCGCCATCGAGATAGATGGCAGCAATAACCGCCTCTACTGCCGCGGCCAAGAGGGACGAAGGCAGCGATGCCTGCGAGGCGAGGCCCTTTCCCACGACGAGGAAGTCCGGCAGACCCAACTCGCGACCTACGGCTGCACAGCTCGACCGGCTGACCACCACCGATTTGAGACGAGTCAGCTCGCCTTCAGTGAGCTCAGGGAATCTTTGGTATAGGAGCTCACACACAATCAGCCCGAGAACGGCATCTCCCAGAAACTCCAGCCGCTCATTCGAGTGCAGCCGATCGTCTGCCCCCGAGGCATGTGTGAGCGCCATCCGCAATAGATCAAGGTTTTTAAACTGGTACTGAATCCGCGATTGGAACTCCGCCAATCGGGAATCCTCGGATTGAAGCTCGGCCATTGATACGGTTGCTCTACAGGGGATGACGTCACAATCGTCATCACAAAATCGACATGATTCACCCGAGAGCCCGTCCCGAAACGACCGACGAACCAACCATCTTTGTGACGATCGTTTTGGGACGAACTCATGACTCACCTTATCGCCACAAAACTCATCTTATATTATAGAATTGTTTGTTTCAAAGCGACAGCGTTCCTCTTGCGCATGGCCCAGTTAGCACGCGAAACTGCGCAAGATCGTTTCCACGGATTTCGTCAAGCAGGTTCACGGAAAGTCGCTCCTGTGGTATCGCAGCCAGAATCACAGTTTATCCATAGGTTCGATAATGGGCTTGTCCTTCTTGGGGAAAGCATGCCCTGGCTGGATTCGGTGGGGCTGGCGCTGGCCGTTCCGGCAGGGAGCGCCTTCGATCCGGAGGATCGTGCCGGCCTGGCCTCATTGACAACGGAGATGGTCCTCCGGGGGGCGGGTAGCCGTGATTCCCGGCAATTCCTGGAGGACCTCGAGAACTTGGGGATCATCTGGTCTGAAGCGGTCAGCCGCCTTCACATCGTATTGACGGCCACCATGCGGGCCAGCCAGTTGTCGGAAGCCCTTCCCATATTTGCCGATGTTCTTTTGCGACCGCGTCTCCCTCGGGAGGAATTGGAACCGGCTCGGCAAGGACTGATCCAGGAAATTCGGGCGGACAGGGACCTGCCAGAAGTCAAACTCCGGCGAGAATTGCGACGACGATGTTTTCCCTATCCCTGGAATCGACCCACACAAGGTGAGGAGGAGACGGTCGCCGCCATCGAGTGGGAGGATGTGCGAGATTTTGTCGATCAACATTTTCGTCCCGATGGCTCGATCATAGCTGTTGCCGGTCGGTTCGATTGGGACGAAACGAAGGCCCTTGTGGAAAGGTTATTCCGCGATTGGACTGGCGTAGCTCCGTCACCCCTGCCCTGGCGATGGGAGCGGGAGCGAGTCAAACATGTCCCCTACGATTCGCAGCAGACGCACATTGGTGTGGCATATAAGTCTGTTCCCTACGATCACCCGGATTACTTTTTGGCGAGGGCTTCACTTGGTGTGTTATCTGGGGGAACAAGTGCACGTCTCTTTATGGAGGTGCGAGAAAAGCGCGGATTGTGTTATACGGTTCAAGCCACGTACCATGTCATCAAGAACATGGCGGCGGTCTTCTGTTACTCGGGGACCACGGCGGAGCGCGCTCAGGAAACGCTTGACGTCCTTCTTGGCGAGATCTCCCGTTTGAAAGAGGGTGTGCAATCGGAGGAACTCGAGAGAGTTAAGGTCCAAATTAAAAGCAGTCTGGTATTCGAGCAGGAATCCAGTGCCTCACGAGCGCGATCTCTGATTGGCGACTGGGTACTGCTGGGTCGGGTACGACCCGTGACGGAACTGAAGCAATCAATTGATGCCTTGACCGTGGATGCTGTCAATCGTTTCCTAGCCGAGAATCCGCCTGAGGATTTTACGATAGTCACTTTGGGACCGCACGCATTGGAGGTACCTCGTGAGGTTTTATAGCCATATCCTCCCGAATGGGCTCGAGGTTATCGCCGAATGTTCGCCTTCTGCCTTTTCGACGGCGTTGGGATTCTTTGTGCGGGTGGGGGCTCGCGATGAGCCGGAAGATATCTCCGGCGTAAGCCACTTCCTTGAGCATATGGCCTTCAAAGGCTCAGGGAGCCGCACCGCTGACGATATCAATCGTGAGTTTGACGAAATCGGTGCGGTGTACAATGCCATGACCTCGTACGACTCGACCATCTATTATGCGGCAGTGCTGCCAGAGTACATGGAAAAGGCCTTCGAGCTCCTGGCGTGCTTGATCCGCCCGGCGATTCGTCCTGATGACTTCGAACTTGAGAAGAAGGTTATCCTCGAAGAAATCCGCATGTACCTCGATCAGCCGCCGTACGGCATCGACGAAACATGTCGTCGGCGATTCTTCAAGACGCATCCCCTGGGACAGAGCGTCCTCGGCACGGTCGAGTCGATTTCTGCTCTCACCCCGGAACAAATGCGAATGTATTACCAGCAGCGATATACCGCAAGAAATATCATCGTGGGGACCACGGGATGCGTCGATTTCGATAAGCTGGTGGCGCTTGCGGAACGGTACTGTGGTGATCTGAATTCCGAGGAAAACGAGCGAATCCAACTTCGGCCGGACCCGGCGTTTGGTACGTTCCGGCACCATAAACCGTCGGCAACTCAACAATATGTGATCCAAATTGCCGAGGCCCCGCCGGCCACGTCCCCGGAACGCTTTGCCGGGCGATTTCTGACGGCTATCGTGGGGAGTAGTACCGCAAGCCGAATGTATTGGGAATTTCTCGACCCGGGGCGGGCGGATAGTGTGTCGTTAACCTACGAGAGTTATGAGGACGCCGGTATTTTTGTGACGTTTTTGAGTTGTGCCCCCGAAATGCTGGAAGAAAACTTGGAGCGGCTTCGCAAGCTGTATAACCAACTTGAGACGGAAGGCGTTTCTGCCGAAGAACTCAGCCGTGTAAAGAACAAGATGGCCGCGTCGCTTGTCCTTGCTGCTGAGCGACCATCTTCTCGGCTTTTTGCCATTGGATCGGAGCGACTCACGACGGGAGAGTATCGTTCTGTTGAGGAAGAACTGAAGATCATTGACTCGATCACCTTAGACGATGTCAATCGTGTCGCTGAAAAATACCCCCTCAGCTGCAACGCCACCGAGATTATTGGCCCGATGCCACAAGGGTCTTCGTGATGGCGATGGTCCACATCGCGGGTCGGGCAGCTCAGATCAGGAATGGCTGACGTGGCAAATCACCTCGTCCCATTCGTATGCTCGCCGTTGGCGTTTTCTGACTGTCGTGGAGAATGACGTCACGCAGCGACTGTGACAGGTCTGATCGCCAAATCGCCGGAAGCGCGAATCCTTTTGGGGGCTAACCTTTCTGCGAAATGGGGAGTCAATGCAAAGGTTTGGTTGGGAAGTACGATCACGCGTTATTCTGGCGTCCGCTTGACGCTCCCGCGTGTTTGGCGCTAACTTAATGAATTGGTCCGATCAATTGCGAGGACGCCTTCAGTATCCGCCGGCTGCGCCGGCGTATTTTCTTCACGCTTAGGTGGTGCTATGAGAATACACGGGACGACGGTCCTCACGGTCCGGCGCGGCGACAGCGTGGCCATTGGGGCCGACGGTCAAGTGAGCCTGGGAAACGCCATCCTGAAGGGCGACGCGTCGAAGATTCGTCGCTTAGCGGACGGAAAAGTCTTAACAGGGTTTGCCGGAAGTACCGCCGACGCTTTGGCCTTATATGAGCGATTCGAGGCCAAACTTAAGGAGTTTCCAGGCAACCTGCCGCGGGCGGCCACGGAGCTTGCCAAGGAATGGCGGACCGATAGGGCCTTGCGCCGTCTGGAAGCCATGCTGATCGCCGTCGATGCCAAGCATACACTATTATTGAGCGGAACAGGTGATGTTCTTCAACCGTCCGATGGGGTACTCGGCATCGGATCCGGGGGGATGTATGCCGTTGCGGCTGCTCGTGCTCTTCTGAGGTTCACCAGTTTGTCGGCTCGCGAAATCGTGGAGGCCGCGCTGGATATTGCGGCGGACATCGATGTTTACACCAATCGGAATATCATTGTGGAGGAAATTTCGTGTCGTGTTTAACACCACATCAAATTGTCGCTGAACTTGACAAATATATCGTGGGACAAACGATGGCCAAGCGGGCAGTTGCCGTTGCGCTGCGAAATCGTTGGCGAAGGCAACAACTGCCGCCGGAGATTCGCGCAGACATTGGCCCAAAGAATATCCTCATGATTGGCCCCACGGGTGTGGGGAAAACTGAAATCGCCAGGAGATTGGCCCGGTTGACAGGTGCCCCATTTGTCAAGGTTGAGGCGACAAAATTCACGGAAGTGGGGTATGTCGGTCGGGATGTCGAGAGTATGGTGCGTGACCTCGTCGATAACGCCATTTCCTTGTTGTTTCAGGAGTATCGTGAAAAACTCAAGGATGAGGCAGAAAAACGCGTCGAGAACCGCATCCTCGATATCCTGATGAAATCACCCGAAGATTGGGATGGCCTTGTCGCTTCTGACGAGGGGGCGAGAAAAAACCGGGTTCGAACGAAACTTCGTCAATTACTCCGGGAAGGGGTCTTTGATGACCGCACCATCGAGATCGTCACGGAGAAAAAGGAGTTGCCTTTTCTCGTGACTGGTGGCGGCCTGGAACAAATCGATATCGACTTCCAGAGTTGGGCGGAGCGGCTCTTTGCCGGAAAAAAGTCGCAACGTCGCGAGGTGACAGTCAAGGAAGCGAAGAAGCTCTTTTTTGATGAAGAAGTGGAGGCCCTGATTAACAAGGATGAAATCCAGGCCAAGGCCATCGAATTGACGGAGAATTCGGGCATCATTTTCATTGACGAAATTGACAAAATTGCCTCGGTCGGAGTGACGCACGGTCCCGATGTTTCCCGGGAGGGGGTCCAACGCGATCTACTGCCCATCGTGGAAGGGACAACGGTGAAGACCCGATATGGTTATGTGAAGACCGACCACATCCTGTTTATCGCTGCGGGGGCGTTTCATCGGGCGAAGCCGAGCGACTTGATGCCTGAGTTACAAGGCCGTTTTCCTATCCGGGTGGAACTCTCTGATCTGACAAAAGATGATTTTGTCAAAATCCTGACAGAGACGGAAACGGCGTTGGTGAAGCAATATCAGGCACTTCTGCGGCCGGAAAACGTTACGCTGATATTTGATTCGGACGCGATTGAATTGATTGCAGAGTATGCTTATCGCGTGAATCAAACCACGCAGAATATTGGCGCCCGCCGACTTTATACCGTCATGGAAAAGTTACTCGAAGACGTGAGCTTCGATGCGCCTGAAAATATTTCTGGGGAATTTCGGGTGACGCGCGACTACGTGGCTGCAAAGCTGGGGGACGTGATCAAAGACGAAGACTTGAGTCGTTTCATCCTGTAGCATGATCGACCTTGAGTGGGACTGGAGAGGCTCATTTTCTCATTGCAGTAATCACAACTAAAAGCCTATCCCATAATCTCCCCTCGCCCGCTCGGCGGCAGAGGGGTCGGGGGTGAGGGTGGCTCGAATCGCTGCCGGTTTTCGCGACCGACTCCGACGTTCGCTTGCCCTCACCCTAACCCTCTCCCAGAGGGAGAGGGGGACTTTGGGATAGGCTCTAAGTTGCGTACAGAGCTTGTCACAGTGGGGCGCGCGGCTCAGTTCGGGCTGCTTCGGCAATGTGGGGGCGGGCAACTTGGTATTTGCGCGAATTTCATTCACGCGCTTTTCCAAAAACGCGGCATCACGAGGACCAGCAGGGGAAAGTATTCCAATCGGCCGAGGAGCATCAAAAGGGTTAAGATGCATTTGGCCGGTGCATGCATTGCCCCGTAATTGGACAGGGGTCCGAAAAGGCCCAGGCCCGGGCCGACGCCATTAAGTGTAGCCGCCACGGCGGAAAAACAGTCTAAAAGTTTGCGATCGGGATGAACGCCCCAGGTGCTGGACGGCTCCACGGCGAGGATCGCAAGCCATGCCACAGCCGTGGTGAGAACCACCAGGCCAAAATAAACGAGGACACTTTTAAGAAGATCGGCGTCGGTGACTGGTCGTCCCCCAACCCGCACAATACGCACCACGTTGGGATGATAGGCCTGCTCAATTTCCAGGGCACAGATTTTGAAGAGAAAGATGTAGCGAATAACCTTCACACTGCAACTTGTGCTCCCGGCACACCCGCCAACGTACATCAACATTAGGAGAATGCCCTTGGCGTAAGGCGGCCATTCGTTGAAGTCATCTGTGGCAAAACCAGTATTCGTTTGAATAGAGACACATTGGAAAAGGGCGCAACGGATAGCACGGCCCATGTCTGAAGAAAATGCCGGGTGCTGTACCGCCAGGCAAATCGAAACCGAAATCGTAGCCAGCATACAAATAGCTAGATATGTCCGGAACTCGACGTCCTCCACAAGCCGTTTGATGTCACCTTTTGCGGCAAAGTACAGGAGGCCAAAGTTGGTGCAACCCAGCAGCATGAAGAGCACAACGGTGAAGTCAATTAGGGGGCTTTTAAAGTGCCCGATGCTATCGTTGTAGGTACTAAATCCGCCGGTGGCTACGGTGCCAAACGCATGACAGATCGCGTCATAGATGGATAATCCCTGGATCATCAAAAGGAAGGTCAAGATCAGGTTGAGCACGACAAACACAGTCCCGAAGGCCATCGCGGCACGGCGAGTTTGTTCGTGTGTGGAGGTCTGCGTAGGCGTGGCAACTTCCGCTCGAATCAACTGTTTACCGGCAGAGCCCATGCCGAGGATGGCCACGAACAGGACGACAATCCCCAAGCCGCCCAAAAAATGTGTTTCCGATCGCCAGAAGAGCACGGATCGGGGAACGAGGTCAGGATTCTCGACATCGGCGAGGACGGTTGCCCCTGTCCCACTGTAGCCGGACGCCGACTCGAAGATCGCGTCGAAGACGGTCATCCGGATGGGTTTTCCCGAATCGTCGATACCTCGGCACGTTCCCGAACAGATGTATGGTAAAGCCCCTAGGATTGTTGCCACGAGCCACGCTAGTCCCACGGCCGCCAAAGCCTCGCGCCGCAGGAGTCGGTCGCTTCTTGCACGACGACCGTACCAAAGAAGCAAGCCGCTGACAATCAGTGATACAAGGATGGCCGCAAGAACGCCAAAAAATCCTCGTCGGTCGAAGTGTGTTACTTGACCACAGATGGGGAGCGACCAGGGCAAGCTGGCCGTCATGAATCCCGCCACAATCAATGAAATAACCCCAAGGATGTGAGAAATGAGGCGAAGGTTCATAACCCCTATCCAGTATCGGCTGTGGATCAAAGCGACAGGTCTTGCATTTCGTCAATGACGGACTCCACCTGCTGCCGGGACACGTCCGGAACAAGCACGACGCGACCAATCGTTGTAGGCAGGACGAACCGCAGGTGCCCATGCTGGACTTTCTTGTCCCGCATCATACATTCCAGGATCTTGTCCGCGGCCAACCCGCGAATCCGGATCGGCAAGTGCAATGATGAAAGAAGGGATTCCTGTCGTTGAGCCAGCTCCTCGGGAAACATCCCCAGCCGGACGGCCAATTTTGCCGCACATGCCATGCCTATCGCCACAGCCTCTCCATGAAGCCATTGATTGTACCCAGTCAATGTTTCGATGGCGTGAGCAAATGTATGGCCATAATTGAGGACCGCTCGCAACCCCGTTACTTCGCGTTCGTCCTGTTCCACAATCGTAGCCTTCAGTTGGCAACATGTTTTCACAACGGAAACGAGAACGGCGGGGTCCTGTGCCAACAGATCATCCACGTGTTCTTCAAGAAAAGAGAAAAAATTGGAATCAAGAATAACACCATACTTGACCACTTCAGCCAACCCAGAGAGATACTCACGCTGGGGGAGCGTTCTCAACGTTGAGACATCGATCCATACTGCGCAAGGTTGATAGAAAGCACCGACCATGTTCTTGGCTTTGGGAAGATTTACGCCAACTTTGCCGCCTACAGAGCTATCGACTTGCGCGAGAAGACTGGTCGGGATCTGCAACAGCCGGACACCTCTTGCAAACGTCGCCGCCGCAAAGCCTGCCAGGTCACCGACGACGCCTCCCCCGAGGGCAACAACGAAACTACCCCGGTCCGCCTTCACATCGAGCATCCAATTCCAGATAGATTCTGCCGATGCGAGACCCTTGCTCTTTTCGCCCGCGGGAACCACATAGCTATCTGTGCGGACGCCCGCTTCTTGAAATATCTCAGAGACCTGGTCCAGGTATAGAGGCCCCACATTGGAATCGGTAATAATGACCGCGTGGCTCACGCGATCGAGCCCGGCTAATAGGGATGTCCGTTTCGCGAGCAGGTTATTGCCGATGTGAATGGGATAGGAACGCTCGCCGAGATTAACGTTAACTGTGGCAACCCCGCTCTCATCCATGGTGTTTCTCCGGTGGTGTTTAATCATGTTGGGAAGGCAAAGGCCCCGTTCCTAAAACGCGGGTAATGTCTTCAGGTGTTACTCGGATACGTCGGCAAAAGCCCGTGGGCAAACGCACATATGTCAATTCGGTAGCCGACTTCGGATGGCTGTGCAGCGCCGCTTCAACCTTTTGGCGATTCTGGCGATCCAAGCCGTAACCGTCGTCTGGCCAAATCGTGACCTGCTCGACAACGAGGGCTTCGCGGTACGGATCCAATTCATTAGCCATCGTCATCACACTTTTCCGACACGTGTTCAAAGCCCCACAAACCGAGTTAATATACCTCGTGCGTTGCGTATTAGAAATTCTAATGGTTATGAAGAGAAAAAGGGACCGACCAGCCTGACGGAGGACGGTCCCTTCGGTGACCCTCAAACTCAAACGTTGACCGTGGCATCGGTGGCCTGGCTTTGCGATGCCTCGGTGTTCATCGATCAGGCATCGAGGTTATAGCCCGGTCGATATACCGGCTTGACGATCTCCTCGAGCCCGGAGATGTTCGTGCACTTCATGTTAACGGCGTCCCACTCGACCTTCGGTCCGACGCCGGGCTCATTGGCTACCCATACGGCCAGGTTGCCCAAGAGGACGGTTTCGGTGAGCGCGCTGGCATAGTCCGGGAAGTTCGACATGGCCGGCTTGCCCGTCTTAATCGCTGCCACCCATTCCTCGAAGTGACCAGGCGATCGTTCGAATTCCACTTCGGGAACGACCAGGTCCTTCGGCACAATCTTGAACTCGGAGCAGTAATCGCCCGGCGAGTACATCTTACCCTTCTCACCGATGATCAGGGCACCGCTTGCGGTCGGGGCCTTGGGGTCTTCGAACTCAGTGAACAGCTCCTTGGGCGGCAACTTGCCACCGTCATACCATTTCAGGGTCAAAGCGGGACGCCAATCGTTGGCCGCAAATTCGTAGGTGATGATCGACCACTTGGGGAAGCTATCCCGATTATGGCCCGAGGTTTCGGCCTGGACCGACACCGGATTGCGGAGATCCAAACCGGCATACGGCATGTTCAGCGTGTGGCAGGCCATGTCGCCCAACGCACCGGTGCCGAAGTCCCACCAACCGCGCCACGAGAACGGGTGATAACCCGGAGCATAGGGACGGAACTTCGCGGGTCCAATCCACTCTTCCCAGTGGAGGTAAGGTGGAACGGGCTGTTCCGCGGCGCGTTCCCCACCTTGGGGCCAAATGGGCCGGTTGGTCCAGACATGAACCTCTTTGACGGTTCCCAAAATGTTCTTCTTCAAGAGGGCTGCGGCCCGCCGCAAAGCCGGATTTGCCGTTCCCTGGTTGCCCATCTGGGTCTGCACCTTCTTCTCACGG
>Ga0209508_1002825_pt1 | contig 10854 bp, 10 predicted proteins | sample AD_UKC129_MetaG_FD_184427 | JGI IMG/M metagenome (GOLD analysis project Ga0209508, IMG submission 184427) | Active sludge microbial communities of municipal wastewater-treating anaerobic digesters from Canada - AD_UKC129_MetaG (SPAdes) (version 2) | ecosystem: Engineered > Bioreactor > Anaerobic... | reverse complement strand
TTTACCCAGCTATATTTTCCTTCGGTTTTTACTACTTGTCCAATTCTTTTCATTTTTACTGTAGACCAATTAAAATATCTTTCCCTTCTACTTTGACCTCATAGACTGGTAAATTCTCTTTAGCTGGCCCTTTTACTACCTGACCTGTGGTTATGTCAAAGTGAGAGCCGTGATAGGGACAGGTAATTATATTTTCTTCTATTTTCCCTTGAGCTAAAGAGAGACCCTTGTGGGGGCAGCGGCTACCGATAGCATAAATTTTCCCCTTCGAATTTAAAAGAAGGATTTTATTTTCTTCTATAGTAATTTCTTTTCTTCCTGACGACAATTCTAAAATTTCTGCTACCTTTTTAAACTCGGCCATGTTTCTCCATCCTCTTTATTGGTTGTAAAAGTCTATTAAAAATAAATCTCTATTTACAGAGACTTATTTCCAATAAAGAACACCTTTTAAGAAATTATATTCCAGACCTGAAGTAAAAGTGCCTTCCTCATTAGCTTTTGCTTTTATAACTTTTTCCGCTTTTTGATCTTGCGTTGCTGATACGCCAGGTATTTTTTCGGTGTTGCTATTTTAATTTCTTAATCTTTTATGCTTTTTGTTTTACATCTTAAGTTATTGTTTATTTGCTAGGGGAGTTAAGCTATAATATCTCAAGAGTATACAATGGTTACTATTTCTAAAGGAAGAGTATTTCGCTTTTATATTGAATCTCGATATCCTTTTGGGGAATTCGCTTTAATCCGTTCTCGGGGGAACCTGGGAGAGGTAGGCTTTGTTTTAGCTGATGAAAATGTGGAGCGTTGGCCGTCTCTTTACCGGAAAGCCTGGGAAATAGCCAATTATTTCCGTTTAAGGATTAAAGAGTTAGGTCTGGATAATATAGCGGTGGCCGGGGTAGGAAGAGATTTAGATTTTATCACTGCTTCTATCATAATAGACCTTTCTGCTTTTGAGAAAGAAGACATAGAAAAGGTTGCCGATCAGATTATGGGTATTTTGAAAGAAGCTAATCCTTATTATAATAATAAAACTGGAGAGATTGATGAGTGAAAAAGTAGGATTTATTACTATGGGTGAGTCAAAGGGAATAGTAGAGAACCTTCCTGAGTTAAGAGTAGGAATGTTAGGTTATGCTTTTATGGGTAAAGCCCACACCAATGCTTATAAAAAATACCCTTACATTTTCTGGCCACCGGTGGCAATTCCCAGATTGATAGCCATTTGTGGGAGGAATGAAAAAGCAGTGAGAGAAGCTATGATACGCTATGGTTATGAAAAATACTACACCGATTGGAGAGAAATGGTTGAGGACCCGGCAGTACAAATTCTGGATAATAGCAGTCCTAATTATCTTCATGCTGAACCTTCTATTTTAGCTTTAGAAAAAGATAAGAATGTCCTTTGTGAAAAGCCTTTAGCTGGTAATGCTCAAGAAGCTAAAAAGATGTGGGAAGCAGCTCAAAAATCCAGTGCTAAAGCTATGGTGTGTTTTAACTATCGTTTTGTTCCTGCTCTTCGATTGGCTAAAGAGTTTATTTCTTCGGGTAAATTGGGGGAGATATATCACTTTCGGGCGCAATATCTCCAGGAGTGGATTATGGACCCTGATTTTCCCACAATCTGGAGATTGGATAAAAGTGCTGCCGGTTCAGGAGCTCTAGGGGATTTAGGAGCTCATATTATAGATTTAGCTCGTTTTTTAGTGGGAGAAATTACTACAGTTAGTGCTTTAACTCGTACTTTTATTAAGGAAAGAAAGGTAGCAGGAGACCCGGGGAAAAAAGTTCCTGTAACCGTAGATGACGCTTTTGTAGCTCTTGTGGAGTTTGAAAGGGGAGCCATAGGAACGCTGGAGGCTTCTCGTTTTTGTGCAGGAAGAAAAAATTACCAATTTATAGAAATTAATGGTTCTCGAGGTAGTATCCGCTTTAACTTAGAAAGATTAAATGAGCTGGAAGTTTACCTGGTAGGAGAGGAACCCAAAATATTTCAGGGGTTTCATGATGTTTTAGTTACTGAAAGCTTCCATCCTTTCTATGAATATTGGTGGCCTCAAGGCCATATTATTGGTTGGGAACACACTTTTATTCATGCAGTGGCTCATTTTCTAGATGCTATAGTTAATAATAAAGATGTTGCTCCTTATGGAGCTACTTTTGAGGATGGTTATCGATGTGCAGTAATCTGTGATACCATACTCCAGTCGGCGGAATCAGGTAAAAGAGAAGCAATTCCACAGGATTGAAAATAAACTTTATTTACAGGGGGAACTATGAAATATCGAGGTAAAGTAATAGTAACTTTGAAACCGGGAGTTTTTGATCCGCAGGGGGTTACCATTCGTAGTGCTTTGCATACCCTGTCTTATAGGGAAGTAGAAGAAGTTAAAACTGGTAAGTACTTTGAAATAGTTTTAGAATTAGAAAATCTTTCGCAAGCAGAAAAGCGTCTTCAGGGAATGTGTGATCAACTCCTATCTAACCCGGTAATTGAAAGTTATTCTTACCAGATAGAAGAAATGAAAGACTGAGGATGAAAATGAAATTCGGAATAGTGGTTTTTCCTGGGTCTAATTGTGACTATGATTGCTATCATGTTTTGTCTCAGGTCCTGGGGGTAGAAACAGTGTTTATCTGGTATGGTGATAGAAACCTGAAAGACTGTGACTGTATAGTATTGCCTGGTGGGTTTAGTTATGGTGACTATCTTCGAGCCGGAGCTATTGCCCGTTTTTCCCCAGTGATGGAAAAGGTAAAAGAATTTGCCGAAAACGGGGGGTTGGTTATAGGAATCTGTAACGGTTTTCAGGTTCTTACTGAAGCCGGGATTTTACCTGGAGCTCTTCTTCCCAATAGAGATGGACGTTTTATCTGTCGCCATGTCTATTTGAGAGTGGAAAATAATCAGACTCCTTTTACTCTTTTATTTACTCCGGGAGAAGTAGTGAAAATTCCCATTGCTCATCAGCAAGGTAATTTTTTTATTGACCCTCTTTGTCAGGAAGAAGCTAAAAAGCAGGTAGTTTTCCGCTATTGTAGTTCTGAGGGAGAGGTGGGCTCTCGTTATAACCCCAATGGTTCCTGGGAAAATGCTGCAGGGATTATCTCGAGGGAAGGTAATGTTCTGGGGATGATGCCTCATCCTGAGAGAGCAGCAGAAGCGATTCTGGGTTCAGCAGATGGTCGAAGGGTGTTTCTCTCAGTTATAAAGTGGTGGGAGGAGAAAAAGTGGAAGTAACAAATGGCGCAAATATTGCTAAAGAATTGGGTTTGAGAGAGGAGGAATACGAAAGGATTCTTACTATATTAGGGAGAGTTCCTACTCCTACTGAAATTGCTATGTTTTCTGTAGAATGGTCAGAACACTGTGGTTATCCTCATTCCCGAAAGTGGTTAGAGTTGCTTCCCCGAGAGGGTGAGTTTTCTCCTCTTCTGGGAGAGGATGCTGGCGGTATAGTTTATGATGGTTTAGCTATAGTATTCAAAATGGAAAGCCATAACCATCCTTCTCAGATAGAACCTAAACAGGGGGCAGCTACAGGAATTGGAGGTATTATTCGAGATATATTAGGAAGTGGAGCGCGACCTATTGCTTGCCTCGATTCTCTGCATTTTGGCCCTTTGGAAGATCAGCGTTCTTTGTATGTATATCGGGGAGTAGTAGAAGGAATAGCGTTTTACGGTAACTGCGTAGGAGTACCTACGGTAGCCGGAGAATTGTATTTTTATCCTGCTTTTCGAGGAAATTGCTTGGTAAATGTAATGTGTTTAGGTATTGCTCCCCGGGAGAACTTAACTCAGGCTAAAGCACAAGGAGAGGGAAATTATATCGTTTATGTGGGTAATAAAACCGGAAGAGATGGAATAGGAGGATGCAGTATATTAGCTTCTCAAGAATTCGGGGTAAAAGAAGAGAAAAGGCCTAGCGTTCAGATTGGTGACCCTTTCGCAGAAAAATGCTTGATTGAGGCTACTCTGGAAGCTCTGAATACCGGGTATGTGGTGGGAGTTAAAGATATGGGAGCAGCAGGCCTTACCTGTTCTACAAGTGAAATGGCTGCCAGTGGAGAAAGTGGGGTAGAAATTAATCTGGATTTAGTTCCTCTCCGGGAAGAAGAAATGGAACCTTGGGAGATAATGATGTCTGAATCTCAAGAACGAATGCTCCTCTGTGTCAGGAGAGGTTATGAGGAAGATATTATTCAGATTTTCCGAAAATGGGGGTTAGAAGGAGAAATAATAGGAGAAGTTAAAGATACAGGTAGAGTGACAATAAAGTATCAGGGAGAAGTGGTGGCTGATATACCGGCACTAGAATTAACTAAACCTCCGGTTTATACTCCTCCTCGGGAAAAACCTCTTTATTTAGATGAGGTCAATAATTTTTCTCTAGAAAGTATTCCCCTCCCTTCAGATTATGAAGAAATTTTATGGCGTATGGTTTCTTCAGAAAATCTTTCTTCTCGTCGTCCTGTTTTTGAGCAATATGACCATATGGTGGGAATTAATACCGTTCTTCTCCCTGGTTTGGGAACTGTAGTATTGAGGGTGAAGGGCAAAAAATGGGGAATAGCAGTTACTACTGATTGTAATCCACTTTATTGTTATCTTTCTCCTCGAGAAGGAGCTAAAATGGCGGTGGCTGAAGCAGCCCGGAATTTGAGTGCTTGTGGAGCTAAACCTGCCGGAGTTACCGATTGCCTGAACTTTGGCAATCCTGAAAAGCCTGACCGTTATTGGCAATTTGTGGAAGCTATTGAAGGTTTAAGCGAAGCCTGTCGTTTTTTTGGTATTCCGGTAGTGAGTGGAAATGTTTCCTTTTACAATGAAAATCCTCAAGGAACAATTTTCCCTACCCCTACCATAGGAATGGTGGGAATAATAGAAGATGTAGAAAAAGTAGTTAGTGCTGGATTCAGAGAAGACGATTTAATCGTGGTTCTTCTGGGTGAAACCAAAGAAGAACTGGGAGGAAGCGAATATCTCCGGGTTATCCATCATCGAGAAGAAGGGCCCCCTCCTCAAGTAGATTTGCAAAGAGAGAAAAATCTGCAAGAGCTCCTTATAACTTTAGTAAGAGAAGGGGTTGTTTCCTCAGCTATTGACTTGAGTGAAGGAGGACTAATTCTGGCACTCGTAGAATCTTCTGTTATAAAAGAAAACCCTCGAGGAGCAATTGTAGACCTGGAATGTCTGGGAGATATGAGGGAAGATGTTTTGCTTTTTGGAGAGAGTGGAGGAAGGGCGCTCGTGAGTCTGAGAGGAGAATCGTTGAGTTCTTTACACCGCCTTTCCGGAGAATTAGGTGTTCCTTACCAGGTGATAGGAAAAACTGGGGGAGAGAAATTAATTATTAAAAAGGGAGAAAAACTACTTGTTTCATTACCGGTAGAGGAGTTGAAAAACTGCTGGGAAAGAGGTTTGGGAGAATAAGATAAGGTGGATGGAAAAGAAAAGTGTGGTATATTTGGGATATATGGTCTGAAGAATGCTTCTGAGTTAACTTATCTGGGTCTTTTTTCTCTTCAGCACCGGGGGCAAGAAAGTGCTGGTATAGCAGTATCAGATGGAAAAACAGTGCGAGAGAAAAAAGGAATGGGTCTGGTTTCTGAGGTTTTTACTCCTCAGAGCCTTAAAGGTCTTCCTGGCCATATCGCTTTAGGGCATGTTCGTTATTCTACTACTGGTTCCTCTTCTTCTCGTAATATTCAGCCTTTCATCGGAGAGAGTCGCTTTGGTCATTTAGCTATTGCTCACAATGGAAACCTGACCAACGCTCTGGCTCTGTGGAAAAAATTGAGTGAAAGGGGAGCGGTATTTCAATCTTCCATGGATACTGAACTCATTCTCCATCTCATAGCTCAAGGTTCTTTCGATGGTTTAGAAGATTCTCTGAAAGACGCCCTGTGGCAAATACAGGGTGCTTTTTCTCTGGGGATTCTTTCTTCTCATCAACTAATCGCTGTGCGAGACCCCTGGGGTTTTCGCCCTCTGTCTTTGGGGAAATTAGGTGATGGCTATATAATAAGTTCGGAGAGTTGCGCCTTCAACGTACTGGGAGCAGAATTTGTGCGGGAAATTGAGCCCGGAGAGATGATTATAATTGATGAAAAAGGATTACGTTCTTTTTTTTATGCTTATTCTCCTCGCAAAGCTTTTTGTATTTTTGAATTGATTTACTTTGCTCGTCCTGATAGCGTGGTATTTAGTAACCAGGTTTATCAGGCTCGCAAGAACATGGGCAAAGTATTGGCCGAGGAAGAAGATTGTTCAGCAGATATGGTAGTACCTATTCCTGATTCAGGGACTTTTGCTGCTCTGGGATTTTCTGAAGCATCCGGTATACCTTTAGAATTTGCCATGGTACGTAACCCTTATGTAGGAAGAACTTTCATAAGACCGGAACAGGGAGCAAGAGATTTGGCGGTGAAAATAAAACTTGATCCTATTAGAGAGCTCATTCGGGGCAAAAGAATAATTGTTATTGAGGATTCTATAGTGCGAGGAAGTACTTCTCGTCAGAGAATAGCTACCTTGAAGGAAGCAGGAGCTCGGGAAGTGCACATGCGGGTGAGTTCCCCCCCTCATATTTTCCCCTGTCATTATGGTATTGATTTCCCTACCCGGAGAGAATTGATAGCTAGTGATAAGTCTATAGAAGAGGTAAAGAAATATTTAGGTCTGGATAGTTTAAGGTATATAACTATTGAGGGCTTAAAAAACAGCGTAACCCCTCCGGGAGAAAATTATTGTTTTGCCTGTTTTAATGGTGATTATCCAGTCACTCCTCAAGAAGGAGGAAAACTGATTCTGGAAAAAAGACAGGTTATCAACCAATGTTAGCCAATGTTAGTTTCCTCCTTCTTGTTTTTTAAAGCGTGACAGGCTCAGGCAGGTTTTAGTGATTTAAGGAGCCTAGCTAGTTCTCGAGCATAAAGCTGGCAATCTTTTTTTGCTCCATCATCAAAAGTGCTTACTGCTACCGGTCCATAGTGACTTCCCTCAGCCACTCCTTTTATTACCATCCCGTGAATTAAAAGAGCGGATAGAATTGACCAGATGGTAGTTTCGTTGCCCCCTGCCCGGTTAGCAGAAGAAGAAAAAGCTCCTCCTATTTTACCGTTTAAATCACCATGAAGTTTGATGCTCTCATCTAACATTTCTTTGATTTCTGCAGCCATTGTTCCGTAATAGGTAGGAGAACCAATTACTATCAAGTCATATTTTTTAAAGTCATCTACTTGAAACTGAGAAACATCAACTAAGTCGGTAGAAACTCCTTCTTGACTCAGAGTTCCAGCAATGGTTTGAGCCATTTTTTCAGTTATTCCAGTACGGGTGTAATAAAGCACTAAAGCTAGTGACATATGATTTTTCCTCTCTCTATAAATAGTCAAACATGCTTTTTATGGAAATTTCCCCTTCAATATCTTTGATAATTTTTTCTTTACCCGGGAACAGAGCAAAGAAGTTTTCTCCAGAGTAGTTTTCGTCATTAACTCTTATATTTACTCCCAGAGCTGGTTTTTCGCATTTTAATACTAGGTCTTTTCCCGCTTTTTCATAACTTATTCGGGGGTCTTCTAAATGATGGAGTCTCAAATCGGCAAATATTTCATGGTTCTCAATTATTATTTCTTCTTTTTGTTTTAATTTGAGATAAGCTACTGCAGATTCTAAAATAGAAGGGTCGACTTCTAATTGACCAACTAAAATTACTGAGTCTTCGGGAACTTTAAAGTTGCGGTAGGTCTCTTTCTTCAATAAATTGCCTTTAAGCCCCCATAATTCAAATTCTAAATTTACTTCACTATAACCTCCATCGTTTATTATTGAAATAAATATCTGTCCGTCTTTATTTTTAGCTATGGGAAGCAAGCTACTGTAAAATCTTCTAGTATAGAAATATAAAGCTTTGGGTCTTTTAAAATAATCTATGGATGACCAGCTAAAAACTGGCCAGGAGTCATTTATTTGCCAGTAAAGTGTTCCAGCGGTTCTGTATTTCCTACTTCTCCAGTGTTCTACCCCTGCTTTAATAGCTTCTGCCTGATTTAATTGGGTGAGATAAACAAGAGAATCAAAGCTAGATATTAAACCATAGTGATTGTTTATAAACTTTAATAGTCTTTCTGGTCCTTCCACTTGTTTATTATGATTTAACATGACTGGTGAAAACAGGTTTTTATCTTTTTCTGAGGCAAAGAAATCTATGGTTTTCGCATCAGGTGCAGCTTGAAATCCGAATTCGCTGACAAATTTGGAGGTGTCTCTATAGTAATATTTATAATCTTGCCAGCCCGACCAGATTTCCCATACATGCCTATCTCCAGCTTTATTTGAATTGGCTCGTTCCCCTCCATAGGGGCTGGAAGGCCAGTAAAGTCTTGAGGGGTCTTCTTCTGAACATATGAGGGGAAAGTCTTCTAAATACAACCTATTACCTAAGTTTTTCCCGTCTACTTTTATTTTGTAATCCCATTCCTCAAATCCCCAGTTATTTTCGTTATTTCCACACCAGATGGCGATACTGGGGTGACTTCTGAGTTTTATAACATTATGCCTTACCTCTTCGTTGGCCAGTTTTCTGAACCAGTTTATATGGTCGGGATATTCGGCACAGGAAAACATAAAATCTTGCCAGACTAAAATACCTAATTCATCACAATAGTCATAAAAAGCAGGGTCTTCATATAATCCACCACCCCAGATTCGTAGCATGTTCATATGGGCATCTTTAGCCATCTGGAGCAAAGTTTTATAGTCTTCCTTGGTTAACCAGCTTAAGATATTTTCTCCTGGTATCCAGTTGGCACCTTTAGCAAATATTTTTTTCCCGTTTATCTCAAAAATGAAACTTTCACCTTCGCCATCGTTTTCTCTTATTACTTTTACCGTTCTAAACCCGATTTTCTTTTTTTCGGTATATATTTCTTTTTCATTTTTGAACAATTTGAATTCTGCAGGATAAAGGTAACTTTCTCCTGAGCCATTGGGATACCACAGTTTTATATCTTTTATTTTTCTTTTCCCTTCAAACTTAAAATTTTTAACATTGCGGGTTACTGGAAAGCTATCTATGCTCTTATTATCCAGGATAATTTCTACTTTGTAGGTCTCGACTTCATTTCCTATAGAATCGATATAGCCGGAAAAGACTACAGTCCCATCTAAGTCTTCAAGATACGCTGTTGAGCCATAGATTCTAGCGTCAGGATAACAATCTAAGTAGACATTTCTATATACACCACTAGTGGCAATTCTTGCTCCCCAGTCCCATCCGTAAGAATATTGTGCTTTTCTTATATATACTCGAGCTGTTTCTTCGCCAGCATGAAGTTTACCATAATTTTTTTCTAAAATTTTTGGTATCTCTAGGGGAGATTCTATTTTAATCTTTAAGAAATTTTCTCCCTCTTTTAAATATTCTTTTACCGGGAGTCGGTATTCGATGAACATGTCTTCAGTTTTTCCTGCAAATTCTCCATTCACATACACTTGAGAAAGAGTATCTACCCCTTCTAATACTAAATCGTAGTTAGTCTCCTGGTCTAATTTATCTATATAGAAAGTTCTCTCATAAACCCAGGATTTTTCTTCCAATCTTCTAAACAGTTTCTCGTTTGTTTCCACATAAGGATGAGGCATTAAATTCAAACGTACCAGGTCTCCTTGTACTGTACCTGGAACATCGCCTTCAAAATCGAATTCCTTTTCCTCATCATAAACTCTCCATTTCCCGTTCAAAGAGATTTTCAAATAAACTCTCCTCCCTCATGTCTTTTTAATTTTTGTAACTCTTAGAAGAGTTACTTTCGACTCTAAAAAATATGGCTCGGATTTTTTAAGTTTATTGTATTATATCATTTGGCATTTTGAATTTACTGAAATATTCTCATTATAGTATCCCCCAAAACTAGCCAGAACTTAATTTTTCTTGCCAAAAGTAAACTCTTTTGTTAATATATGCCGTGATTATTGTCACGGTTCGGAGGTAAAGAGAATGATTGAAGAAGCTATCCAGGAGATTAGGGAATTGGAGAACCTGAAAGAGAGAGAGATAAGCAGTGCCGAGCTGGAGGCAGCTAAAATTATGGCTCAGGTAGAAGACCAGATAGCTGAGATGAGAAAAAAAGCTTTACAAGAGGTAGAAGAAAGAGCTCAATCTCTAAGAGCAGAAATACTCAAGGAGGGAGAGGAAGAGGCCAAGAAGATAGAAGAAGAATTTCGCCATCAAGCTCAAAAATTAGAAAGTGCTGCTTCTTCCCGGATGAAAGACATCGTTTCTCAGCTGGTAAAAGAGATGGGAGAAGAATATGGCAATTAGTGAGATGGAGAAGGTGGGCATCATTGCTCATCACTCTCTACGAAAAGGGATTCTTGACCGGTTACAAGACCTGGGGGTTTTAGAAATATCCGAAGATGAAAAAGAGTTATTTGACGAATTTGTTGCTCCTTCAGGAGAATTAGGAGAATTAGAACGCCGACTGGGAGAGCTAGGCTATTGTTTAGATTTTATTGATAAATATCGCTCAGAAAAACCAGGGATTGTGCAGTCTCTTTTTCCTGCTCCTATTCATATGGAAAAAGAAGATTTCTTGAGCTGTAGTTTTGATTATATTCCTCTTTATAAGACCTTCCTGGGTTGGGATGAAGAGCTTAACAACATTCGTAGCAACTTAAATAGGTTGAATTCTAACCTGGAGTTTATGAAAAGAATTCAATCGGTTAAAGTTTCTCTAGAAAATTTACGAGGCACTCTTTATACTCGGAGTTTCCTTTTGGAAGTCCCTCCGGAAAGGAAAAATGTTTTAGAGGAGAAGCTAAAGGAGAAAGATTTGATCTGGTTGG
>Ga0209508_1002819_pt1 | contig 10883 bp, 10 predicted proteins | sample AD_UKC129_MetaG_FD_184427 | JGI IMG/M metagenome (GOLD analysis project Ga0209508, IMG submission 184427) | Active sludge microbial communities of municipal wastewater-treating anaerobic digesters from Canada - AD_UKC129_MetaG (SPAdes) (version 2) | ecosystem: Engineered > Bioreactor > Anaerobic... | reverse complement strand
GTTCGTTATCGACAAAAAGGGCAAAGAGAATCGTTTGGATGCCCAACTGGAGGCCGCTCAAATTTATCAGGAATGGGCGGAACAGCCGGGGAAAGAACAGTACTACGAATACGCCATCCGTGGTGGGCACGAGAAGAACGGTCGGTACCTGATTTGGGGTTGGAGTGGTATCGCGCGACGGGTCGCAAGCGACTACAATCGCTTTCTGGACGTTTTTCACCAGGCCCGCTACAACCTGGCTTATTGCCGATTCAAATTGGCACAAAAAGCAACCGGTGCTAAACGCGATCAACTCCTTAAGGAAGCTGAGCTTGACATCCAAAGGACCTACCTTCTGTACCCCAGCCTCGGTGGAAAAGAGTGGTACGCCAAGTACGATAAGTTACTGCGAACGATTCAGCAGCTTCGCGGTGAAAAGAACCCGCAAGGTTTGAAGGCCTTTGAGAGTCGGCCGCGGGCAACGCCAGCATCGTCAAAAGCCGGATGATCAGGTGAAGGTACCAACCTGGTTGTCTTAGAGTTGTGAAATAAGCTAAGAAGGAGTTTTTGATGCAAGCTTTTGTAAAAACTGTGTTCCTCGTGGTCGCTGTAACATTTCCCGCGCTGATCGTTTCCGCGGCAGATGTGGTTCAACAAGGGAACCAGGTTGTCGCTGGAAAAATCACCCAAATGACCAGGACAGAAGTCGTCATCGAGACGACCAGCGGCCCTCGTACAATCCCTGTCAACCAGATTCAAAGTATCTCCTGGGATGGCGAGCCGGCAACCCTGAAGAACATCCGGATGGCGATGCAAGTCAGCCAGTACGAAGACGTGATCACCGCACTCGAGCGTATCAAGCTAGACACCGTGACCCGACCGGAAATCCGCCAGGACATCGAGTTCTATCGAGCAGCGGCCACAGCTTATTTGGCGCTTCGTGGTACGGGATCGATTGACGAGGCAGGAAAGCTCGTGGCCGACTTTGCCCTTAACTACCCGAACAACTACCATGTCTGGGAGGCCACAAGGCTCGTGGCCGATTTGCTGGTCGCCAAGGGAACGGTGGACAAGGCTGTTGAGTACTATGCTAGTCTCAGTCAGGCCCCCTGGCCGGAATACAAGGCCCAGGCACAAACAGCCATCGGCTGGGCGTATCTCGGAGCAGGCAAGATTGACGAAGCCGAGAAGGCCTTCGATGAAGTGTTGGTCATTCAGCTCTCCGGCGACGATACTCCAAAGGTCCTTGCCACCATCGGTAAGGCGCGGTGTCTCGCTGAAAAGGGACAAACGGAACCAGCCGTGGCCTTAATCCAGGACCTGTTGAAGCGCCCTGACCTCACGGAAAACGCCGAGGTGATGGGCCGGGCTTACGTTACGTTGGGCTTGGCCTACCGCAAGGCCAACGATGCAAAACGTGCCATCATCGCCTTCTTGCACACGGACCTCATTTATTTTCGGCACAGTCCGTCGCACATCGAAGCACTTCAGAACTTGCTCGAACTGTGGCCTCAAGTCGGTCATCCCGAGCGGGCCGCGGAGGTAGCCGAGGTCCTCAAGAAGCAGTATGGGCGGGAAATCGGTACAAAGTGAAGCCTCACATCGAGCAAGGGAAAGGTCTTCGCAAATAATCCACCTATTTGCTTGAGGACCGCCATTTACCACCAGCGAAAAGTCAGATTAAACTGAAAAGGATACGGACCTTTATTTTGAGAAAGCTAGTAGCAGAACACAGTCCGCTAAAAGGATATTTTTCGGAAACTTAGCAGAGGTGTTTATCACAGTCCAACGGAGGTACTCATGCGGCAGGGTTTCTTTTCAACCTGGACCGGAGCGGTTCTCGGGTCATTTTTGAGCCTGTTCGTTCTGCTAGCGGTTGTGCCCCAGCTTCCGGGCTGGCTTCAGGCGTCAGCGACGGCCGAAGAGGCAGCCGACGACCAACTGGACGAACCAGCCCCCGCGGCAGAAGCCCCTTCAGAAGGCCAAGTTGCCGCCCCGGAAAAATCTGTCCTCGCATGGTTCTTCGAATCATTGGGTTGGACCTATACGCTAGCGTTCCTCACCATCTCGTTCTCCTTCGTGGCACTTTTGGTCATGAACCTCGTGGCTTGTCGCCGGGAGGCCGTCATGCCCCAGGCACTCATCGAGGGATTCGAAACACTGTTCAACGAAAAGCGTTTCCAGGAGGCTTACGAACTTGCCAAGAATGACGAGTCTTTCCTAGGACAGGTTTTGTCGGCGGGTTTGGCAAAGCTGTCGGCAGGTTACCCGCAGGCCCTCGAAGCCATGCAAGAGGTTGGCGAGGAGCAAGCCATGCGGATGGAACACCGGCTCAGTTACGTGGGACTGATCGGTACGATTAGCCCCATGGTAGGACTTCTGGGAACTGTGGATGGAATGGTTCGATCATTCAGTGTGATCGCCAATAGTACCACGACACCCAAGCCTTCCGAACTGGCTCGCGGTATTTCGACGGCCTTGATCACGACCTTAGTGGGTCTAACCATCGCCATTCCGGCAGTCATCGTTTATGGAATTTTCCGGAATCGGATTGCCCGACTTGTGCTTGAGGTCGGTATCGTTAGCGAAGGTCTGATGTCACGATTCTCAAGCGTGGCCCCGAAGAAATGACCGTCGGAAACATTAACGCCATTGATCATCGACAGACAACATTTGGCGTTGTTTTCTAAATCGCAGAGGTGCAGATTATGCCCCGTCGTGCTGCCCGGCACATACCTGAGGCGGAAGCTGAAATGACGCCCATGATTGATATGACGTTTCAGCTTATCGCCTTCTTCATGATTCTGATCAACTTTTCGGAAGGCGATCAGAATCAGTTGATCCGCCTGCCTGCCAGTGAACTGGCCAAACCGCCGGACACAGCTCCCGCCTGGCCCATCACGCTGCAAATGACATCAAAGGGCACCGTTTTTTACGGCGTCGATGAGCTAACCTTGGAAAACGTCCAACCTGTGCTTGAGATCGAAAAAGAACTCATCCGCCGTCGCGGCGGTGACTTTCGAAATACCACTATCATCATTCGCGCGGACCGCTTTGCCAAAACCGGCCGGGTTCAGGAGTTAATCCGCATCTGTCAAAGTACCGGGTTTGAAAAATTCACACTCCGGGCAAAACAGGAGAGTCCATAGCATGAAGTTTCGTGGGTCTGGAAAACACGTGGGGGGCAAAATCGAGCTGATGATGACGCCGATGATCGACGTCGTCTTCCAGCTTCTCACGTTCTTCATTATGACGTTTAAAATCGTGGCCCCGGAAGGAGACTTCTTCGTTAAGATGCCGCTTTCGGCACCCAGCGCGGGTGTTCCGTCGGATTTGCAGTTGCCTCCGATCAAAGTCCGCATGACGGCCGGACCTGGAGGTGAATTGGCCGGACTTTACCTCTCCGAACGGCGTCTCGCAAATTTTAACGAATTACGCGAGCAAATCCGGGCCTTGGTGGGCGATAGCGGTGGCCCAGGAAGTGCTGGCGATGCCGAAGTCGAACTGGATTGCGACTACGACCTCCGGTATGAGTACGTGATTCGGGCAATCACAGCGGTCTCGGGATATGTTAGCCCCGATGGTCAAATCGTGCGGCTCATCGAGAAGATCAAATTTGCCCCACCCCGGTCAGAGGGCATTTAGAGTCTATCCTAAAAACCCCTCTCCCTCCGGGAGAAGGTTGGGGTGAGGGCAAGCGCACGTCGGAATCTATCGAGAAAACCGGCAGCGATTCGAGCCACCCTTACCCCCTGCCCCCTCTCCCGCTGAACGCGTGAGGGGAGATTATGGGATGGGCGCTTAAACATTGTGTGTGAGCATTGCCCCACAAGCTCTCAAGCACTCGTCCACGCCACCGGCGACGGTTCAGGCCCGCGGATGAAACCGCCGATGGATAGCCTTGAGTCGTGCGAAATCTACGTGAGTATAGATTTGGGTTGTGGCGATGGAGGCGTGCCCCAGCATCTCTTGGACAAGCCGAAGGTCGGCGCCACCCGCCAGAAGATGCGTTGCAAAGCTATGGCGCAACACATGCGGACTGATGTCGCCGGGAAGCCCCGCTCTCAGGGCATAAAGCTTCAGTAGTTCCCAAATCCTTTCCCGCCGAATCCGACGTCCGCGATACGACAAAAAAGCCCAGGGCGGGTCCCCGCCGTTTTTCTTCGCCAACTTCGGTCGCTCGTGCTCCAGGTACTCCTGAAAACGCATGATCGCACGCTCCCCTAGGGGAACGACTCGCTCCTTGTTACCTTTGCCCCGACAGAGACAATATCGTTCCTCGACGTGAACGTCTTCCATCCGCAGATTGGCCACCTCGCTCACCCGACATCCCGTGGCGTATAAAAACTCCAAGATAGCACGGTTACGCCGATAACAGGGATCGAACGGCTTGGGACTATCGAGCAAGGCATCGACCTGCTGAGGAGTTAAGACCTTAGGAATTCGCTCCCAAACCTGCGGACTCGCCAGTAGCTCGGCCTGATTTGTGGTTAAAACGCCTTCCAGTTGAAGATACCGCAGGAACAGACGTAGTGATACGATGTGCCGCGCTAACGAGCTGGCAGCCAATCCCTTCTCATGGAGCCAACTCGCATAATCCGACAAGTCCTTGACAGTCAGGCCCTTGAGGTCTCGCGCGTTAAGCCATTCCAGGAAACGGCGAAGATCACGACGATAGGCCGCAACTGTGTTCTCTGAGAGATGGCACTCGGCCGACAAATAATGAACAAAGCTATCCTCCCACGCAGCGGTTGCCCTGGTGGGAGAGGCGACATGGGGCTTCAGCCGACGCCGTGCGGGACTCATATCCTACCCAATGGTTAAGGGCAACATTTCTTCTCTATAGGCAACTTCGGCAACCCGGCTGTGAAAAGTTGATTGCGCCCGAGCTCCGACATCTCACCCAAACTTTCGGCACAGATAAGGCCCAAGAGTATCGGATGGAATGGCAATGCCGAAGTAGTCCCCGGCTACCCGTCAGATCGGAATAGACATCATTCAGCTGGTCGATCTGTCAAACGTAGCAACCTTCATCCATCCCTAGGTAGGTTTTCAGTTCTTCAAAGCGACGGGAGTAATGCTCTGTCGAGGAATGGACGTGTTCGGCTTCCGTGATGAAACGAATTTGCTCATTGTTGGGGATTCCGTGACTTTTCAGAATTCTCTCAAATGGCCGCAAATCCGAGCCGTAACAGATAAGCAGCTTATGTTCATCAAATTGGACCTCCAATGGGATATCGGCGTTTAACACGGCAATGCCCGTGCAGCCATCATTAAGAAGGACATCTTCGAACTCCCAGAGGATGCTTTTCAAGACGGGCATGTCGATGTGCTCCCGATAGAGGTCATGATGTCCCGGCCGATCCCGGTGATGGCTAGTCTCAAGCACTACATCGACCTCCTCACCAAGGGGATCCAGTAGCTCAATAAAGGTATCGAACAGCTTCTCCTTGGAGACAGAGGCCATCAAGACCGGGATAACCGTTTGCCCGTTGTCACTGCGATAAACGTCGTGGCGGAACCCTTCACAAGGAACCACTTGGAGATCATACGAGGGCCGTACGGCATCAGTCAGGGTAAAGTTTCCATATTTGGCAATTCTCAAGTGGGCCTCAAGCTCTTCCTCACTGAGATGCTCGAAGCTGCTCCGCGACGGTGCCTGAGACCCTTCTCGCAACACGCTGCCAATGAATTTCTTGAGGAAGCCCATCGTTGTGCCAGACCCTTTTGTTGCAGTTACCGTGACGTGACCTTCCCGATTAATTTTGTATTGTCGTTACAACCGTCATTTCGCGTAGTTCACGTCATGAGAACCCTTTTTGATCCTGACCGTTCCATATTGGGGTGGGCGACCAATCACGCCGTCCCCTGCTGTAACCTAGGCCATATCTAGGGCTCCATCACGTCTCGTTCTCTCCATTTTTTCGCTTGCGATTTTGGTTATCCCGCAAAACCCGTACGATCAACTAAATCCCGCCACACTTTCCGCGACACGCTTTCGTCTCGGGGAAGAGACTGATATGGGCACAAGTCGTGACCAGGCTACTGGAAAAGCCGTTTCCCGTCCCGCATCGCGTCTCCTAAAAGAACTCTAGCACCAAATTCGGCCCGATGTTTCTTCAAAGACAATGGCCCACAGCCTCATGACGACTCATTTGCAACGAACACACAGACCGCGCAAAAACTCGCGGTTACCCAAGAACCTCCGGCCGTGCTGCTTCTTGCGACCAGACAAGATGATGCAGACAAAGAAGATCACAGGTCGGTGTCACCCTTGACCTATGTCGAGAGGCCTTCGATATACTGAAGCTGATGCCCGACCGAAACCCGCACAGTGGCTTTGGCGTGAGGTCTTTTAGCGAACATAAAACGACAAATGGCCCAACCCCTTTCGCAGATTAGTCATTGGTGTGAGAATACCAACTGGCTCAAACGGTTGGCTCAATATAGTATTGTCTGTCTTCTCGTCGTCTCGCTGGGGTGTTCAAGAGGTGAGGACACGAGAAAGGCTGAGCAGCAGAAGGCCTCTCCGCAGGACACCTCGCATACTTCGGAAGAAGTGGAATCTCCCTTGGAGCTTTGGTATATCAACTATGTGTTGGGAGAACGGGTCGGTTATGAACGACAGTCCTTTGATTTTGCGGACGAAGACGGTCGCCGCCTCCGCAAGGTCTCCGGAGAGAGCTGCCTGCGTGTCAAACGCGCGAGCACGATTATCGAGATGAGGATTCGTCACACATGCTGGGAGACGTTGGAGGGCTGGCCCGTTCGTTTTGAAGTGGAGACAGACCAGGGGGAATCGACCCATCGAACAAAAGGGGAAATCCGCGATGGGCAGCTTATCGTGGAAACGGAGGTGGCAGGTCAAGCCGTCCAGAAAAGCCTCCCCTGTCCCGCAAACTGCCGTGGTTTTCTAGGACTTCAGGAATCGTTGTTCGAAAAACCGATGTCTCCCCGCGAAGAGCGTGATCTTACGACCCTTGTGCCCGGACTGAATGACATTGCCTATATGACATTAAAGGCCAACGATTACACTTCACTGCAAGTTGGCAATCGCGACGTCCGTACCTTATCCATTCAATTCACCATGACACTGAATTCCGGCGGTATCTTTCGGGGACAGTTGTGGGTCGATGAGCGGGGTATTATTGTCAAGCAGGAGACCGATTCACCCCCGATGACAACGATCCTTGCAACTCGGGGAGACGCCTTGGAGCAATCCCCTGATCCCAGGCTTGATCTCGTTCGGGATATTCGCATCCCTGTCAAAGGAGCACCATTTCCGGTGGAGCGTGCCGCGCAAGCCGTTTATAAGATCTCCTGCGATACGGAAGATCTGTCCCAGTTGCTTCCCTCCGACTGCCATCAGACGGTGAAGCGACTCGGTCCTCATACCGTGGAACTGGACGTTCATCCGTTGTCGCTGTCGCCTGAGATGCCCGACTGCCACGAATCGGCCGATCCTTCCACCACCCAGGCCACCTTGTGGGTCCAATCAAATGCTCCTGAGATCATCCGCATGGCTGAAATGGCGGCCTCGGGAATCTCAGACCCGCAAGACGTTGCCCCGGCTTTGGCCAAATTCGTCTATCGAACCGTGAGAAACAAGGGATACGACCACGCGTTTCTTTCCGCACTTGAGGTGGCTGAGCGCAAACAAGGTGACTGCACGGAACACGCTGTCCTCCTGGCGGCACTCGCCCGCGCGCGTGGTCTCCCTGCCCGTGTTGCTGTAGGACTAGTCCTCCAGGGAGACGCCTTTTACTATCACATGTGGACTGAGATCCTCGTAAACGGTTGCTGGGTGGGGTTTGATGCAACACGCGAACGGGGGATCATTACCCCTGCCTATATCAAGTTGGGACACAATTCCTTGGGAACACCCGATGGCTTGGGTGCGTTTTTGCCTGCCATGAAATTGATAGGACAGCTCACAATCGAAATTGTGCAGAGCAAATGAAAGGAGTTGTTCGTAGAGACTGTGTCTCAAGCCGCGTTTGGATGCAAACGACTTTTATTTTCTTTCTCAGTATTTGTCAGATCGGGATATCATGATGTCTGCGAAGATCTATACACGGTCAGGTGATGCGGGCGAGACCGGGCTCCATCGGGGTCCTCGCGTGGGTAAAGACTGTCTTCGAATTGAGGTTTGCGGTGCACTCGACGAACTTAATGCCGTGGTCGGACTGATTCGTGCTACCGGCGTACCGCAAGTGGCCGAGGTGATTTTGGACGAGATCCAACGTCGCCTTTTCGAAATGGGAACCGAGATCGCCACCCCAGAAGCAGAGCGTCATGGTTGTCGGTTTATCACACCTGACCATGTTAAGGCGGTCGAAGCAGAAATCGACCGACTGGAAGAACAACTTCCGCCGTTGAATCACTTCATCTTGCCTGGTGGTACTCCCGCTGCTGCCCTCACCCATTTTGCCCGCACCGTGTGCCGTCGAGCTGAACGCCGTCTGGTTGCTCTCGTGCGGGAAGCCCTTGATCTCGGCACGCCGTTATCCCCTACTCTTCTCGCGTTTATCAATCGTCTCGGTGACCTGTTCTTCGTATTAGGTCGCTGGCTTAACCAGAATGCCGGGCGCCCCGAAACTATCTGGCTGCCGCCGTCAAAACCAGCAACTGAAAGCAAGAACGAGAACAAAGAGGCCGATTGTCCATAACTTAGGCGGACCTGCCCAGTCTTTAAGCAGAGACCCATTGTACGAATTAAGCGTCGGGCGAAAACCGGTCGTTCGGAGCCCGTCGTCTTCACACCTGTTTTCCCTGTTTTTCGGAAGATTTGCTGTTTTTCCCGAAAACGTTCATTGTTAATGGTCTTTCGGCATGGCGCTGTTGCTTTTCTACGCGATCAAGACTACGGTAGGACTTCGGGTCAAACCAGAGACAGAGCTGGCCGGCCTCGATATCAGTGAACACGGCATTCTCGCCTATCCCGAGGCATTCGTCGTTGATACAGGGATGCCTCTGGGAGGTTCGGCGGCATTGGCCCAACCCCGTAAGAAGTGATTGTGTTCAATGGTCTTCCACAAAAAGCATGTGAGGTAACTGCAATATGAAAAAAGTAGAAGCAATCGTCAGGCATTTCAAATTGGAAGACATCAAAGCGGCGCTCATGGAGATCGGCATCCAGGGCATGACCGTCACAGAGGTCCGCGGTTTCGGTCGCCAAAAAGGACACACCGAGACTTACCGCGGTACGGAATACAGCGTGGACCTCATCCCAAAAGTCAAGATCGAGGTCGTCGTCCCCGACGCCGACCTGGAACAAGTACTTGAGAGCATCATTCAAGCGGCACAAACCGGGCAAGTCGGGGATGGTAAGATATTTGTCAGTGACGTGTCCCAAGCCATTCGGATAAGGACACGCGAAACCGATGACGCAGCCCTCAGGTAGCCATGGTCCCATCGACGCATGATGGCTCTCGTAGCCTTGTACGCGATGGGCTAGCGCCTCACGTCAAGGCATTTCGCGACCGCCTCTGGGGAGAAAGCCAAGCGGCAATCTCGGAGGAATATTCCCCAGGTAAAGGCCTCCAAGCGGCATTGTCTCTCTGCCGTCTCCGCGACCACATCTTACATCAATTGTGGAAGATTCATTCATCGGATAAAGCAGACGCGGTTTGGAACGAGGAGACGGACTTTTACGCTGTCATGGCCTTAGGCGGTTATGGCCGGGGCACGATTTCTCTTCACTCCGACGTGGACCTCTTGATTTTGACCACCCGGCGGGAACCCTCGGGGTGGAAAGGTTTTATCTCTTCCTACTTTCGCGACATCTATGATCTCGGACTGAAACTAGGATTCCTACAATTGCGTGCCCGTGCGGCTTTGCAAAAGATCCTGCAAGATCCTCATTTTTGCACAGCAGTTCTGTCTGCCCGTTTTCTTTGGGGGCATCGCCCTGTGTTTGAAGCCTTTCAGGAGGCTATCCGTAATAAGTTACGACGTAACCTCAAGCGAGTACTCGCCTCTATCGAACGTGCCCGATGCGAAGAGCGTGATCGATTTGGCAAGACCGTCTTCTTACTCCAGCCCAACATCAAACGATCACCTGGTGGCCTTCGTGATATCCAGTTTATTGACTGGATCAGGTATTTTTGGGAGCTTTGGGAACCGGTGTCGTCGATTCCGATCACGGACGTCCTATTGCGCGAAGAGCTAGAGGCGCTAAGCGATACGGAGGATTTTCTCTTACAAATCCGCCATCTCTTGCACCTGTGGGCTAACCGCCCCGAGGACGTCTTTTCGCGCAGCGATCAATGGCTCCTGGCAGAGCGGTGGCACTGTCAAGCAACGGTCAATCTCCTTCCCGTCGAAGTGCTCATGCGTGACTATTTTCGCCGCACAGAACAGGTCGTCCTCGTGGCAAAAAGATTGGCACATGCCTTAGAGCACCAACTGACACCGCCCAAGGGAATTGCCAAACGAAGCAAGGGACGCACACTGGTTGAAGTCAAAGGACGACTGTGGTTGACGGAATCCGGCCGAGAAATGCTGAAGCGTGGCTGGACGGGCCTCTTCGATCTTTTCGAAGCCTGTCAACAGCTTGATTTGCCCTTCGATGCAAGCGTGTGGATCGAAATCTGGAAATTCCGAAGCCTTTTTGCCTCGCCGCCCACATCAGAAATCCGTCAGCGATTCTTACAACTTTTGCAATCACCCCACCAGACGGCCTCACTCATCCGTGGGCTCCATCAAGTTCACCTCTTGGACAATTTTCTACCCGACATGGAGCACGCTCGCGGTCTTTTGCAGTTCAATCAGTACCACAAATACACAGTCGATGAGCACTGCCTGAACGCCCTCGAGGCGGCAACCGCTTTGGTCTATCAACCGGGCCTGTTGGGCGAGACATATCGAAAGACCATCAACAAAAAGATCCTCCATTTGGCCAT
>Ga0209508_1002815_pt1 | contig 10888 bp, 5 predicted proteins | sample AD_UKC129_MetaG_FD_184427 | JGI IMG/M metagenome (GOLD analysis project Ga0209508, IMG submission 184427) | Active sludge microbial communities of municipal wastewater-treating anaerobic digesters from Canada - AD_UKC129_MetaG (SPAdes) (version 2) | ecosystem: Engineered > Bioreactor > Anaerobic... | reverse complement strand
TTTTCCTTTCAGCCACAATCGGAGGGTATTCAACATATGTTTGCCCATCGTCAAACGGACAAAGTCCGGGTGGCTTCCAAAACGAATCTCTTGTTGAAAAGATGTTTCCCCGGAGACAACACCCACAGCAAACGAAACGACTCGCGACAGCTCCGTAGGCTTCAGCGAACTGACGGCCAGGCCAATATCCGCGCCAAACAGCGTTCGCACATGACTGGCCAACAAGACCGTCAATCCCTGTCGGTCACTTGGCACCGGCTGACCGCTGCTTGCCGAAGGGGATCCCACGATCCGGTGCACGCTGTCCTCACTGGCCAAGACGATACCACCTCGAAATGGCTTGCCTTGGGACTGGGCCTTCGACTGATAAAGCCAATCCGCCACCATACCGCTGGTGTCTGTCTCCACGATGGCGAGGGTTTTTCCGAGTTCGCTGAGACGTGCCAAAACAACATCTTGTAATTCTTCCTCGTCGTAACCGAATATTAAATCGCCCAAGCATTGCTGGATGATCTCGACCGTGGGGAGGATTTTCTCTTCACATGCCTGGCGATTCGGACCCTTGGTTGATATGCGAAGGATGATCGTGTTTTTGGAGGCATTGATTCCCACAAGAGGATCGTTACCTCGCCGGATCAAATCGGGGAGCATCGACTCGACTTGGCTTTCGCCCGCACCAAAGCACTTGATATCGCGGTGGAGGATGTACTCTTTCCCTGCCCCGATTTTGCGAAGCCGTTCTTCCACTTCCGGCCACATTTCGTAAACCTCGCTGGGGATCCCCGGCAAGCAGAAGAAATGGCACGGACTTCGGTCCTCTCGCGGAATGGTCATGGCAATCCCCGGTGCCGTTCCGTTGGGGTTCCGAATCATCTCGCTACCTACGGGAAAAGCTGCTTGAATGCGGTTGCGCTCGGGCATGGGGCGCTGCCGCTGGGCGAAAAAGCGTCGAACATGTTCCAGAGCCTCTGGCAATTCGATGAGCTGGCGCCCCGTGACATTGGCCAGCGCCTCACGCGTCAGATCGTCCGCGGTTGGCCCTAATCCTCCCGTTGTCACCACCACGTCTGATCGCTCGATGGCTTGACGAAAGACCGCCACCATGGCCTGGAGATCGTCACCTACGCACGTGTGATACATGACACGAATGCCCAAATCTTCCAGGCGAATGCTGAGCCATTGGCTGTTGGTATCGAGAATCCGTCCGCTGGTAATTTCGTCACCGTTTGCGATAACTTCTGCCTGCATAGATTCATCCGTTTTGTAGAGTGAGTACTTTTTGTATGGTCTGGCTTGCCAAAAAAGGTCAAACTATTCCGCAGCACCAGTGGCGAGCAGTGCCTTCCACTTCTCGCGGAGCTGCAAAAGCTCTTGATATTGTTGCTCGTCGAAATAACCTCGCCGCTGGCCGTACAGGTCCATCCAGATAATCAAGCGCTCTTTCTCTTCTGCCGTCAACTCCGAAATGCGTCCGCCTTTTTCCAAAACAACCCACAGGGGATTCATACGGGCCAGTCCTTCTCCTGGAAGTGATCGTCCTCGTCGGTAGGCCGTAGCAACGGCCTCGGCCAGGCTAGGATGTCCATAGTTAACCAGCGTCTTGTACGAGGCGCCCGGTGTTAAATCAAAAGCGGCGGCCTTTTCACCGGGGGCATGGCATTTGACACAATGCCGGTCCAGGACAGGCTGGACAAGCCTGTCATAATCGAACGGCCAGGACCCCTCTGGGCCCGGTAAGATCAATGACGGTTCGCGATTCAACGCGGCAATAGGTTTGTTCAGCGGAGTTGAATTACGCGGCTCATGACAACCCACACAGGATACCACTTGCCCCGGCTGGACATAAACTGCTGTCCGCATCGTCCGAACCGCCATCCCTTTTTCGTCGAGGGCCTGGAAAAACAGCGAAACGCCAGCCGGAACTCGGAAATAGGCCGACCCATCGGACTCAACCGGGACGGTCCCTAGGACAAATTTGCCTGGGTCCTCGCGGGTCAACCCTAGCTCTGGGTAATTCATCGTCGGATGCGTCTTGACGGGGATACCAACGAGCCGCAGACGCTTTACTGTCCCTCGCGCGATCCCCGTCATGCCTGTTTCCACATCACTAACCACGAAATATCCCTCTTCAGCACTTGTCTCTGTGGTCTCGGCAGACGCCACGACCGGTTTTGCTCGTGGTTTTAATGGCAGGGGAGTTTCACATCCTATGGTTGGATCCCGATAAATAAGGTTGAGATTCCCAAAGGTGTCATACAGGTAAATACCACTCCCGGCATCGGACATTCGACCCGCGTGATCGGCAAGGGGCTGGTCACTCCAAGAAACCAGCATGAAGGTTTCGCTCAGAGGATACGGGTTGGCGTAATAATGCAGGGGCCAGCCTTCACTTTCGGGAAAACACACTTCTGGGGTCAAGCGGGTCAAGGGTGCCTCGTCGTCAAAACCCCGACGGGGGTCTAAAAGGACCAGACTTCCCCCCGTGATGGAATGATGGGCTGAGGCCGTAAAGACGATCTTGTGCGAACCCGGAACGGCCCGGGCCTCGAAGATACTCAAGGGATTCCAAGTAAAGTTTCCATAAATTGCTTGCACACCGGTTCCATCAGGCAAGGTTGCCCAAAGCCCCATGAATGGCTGATTGTGACGATCGACATAGTCCCATCTGGCATAGAGGATTCGCCCGGAAAAATCAACGCTCGGATGCCATTCAAAGCTTTCAAACGGCGAAATCGGACGGATGTTTTCGCCGTTTCCATCCATGACGTGAAGTGTGTAAATGGCGACGGGCCGTTCGGGACCACCTCCACAACGAACATAACAATCCGGGTTCGCACTTTCCCCCGGATAGTTCACCGGCCGAGGCAGAAGCTGGGTCTGGCGTCCGCGTCGGGTGGAAAGGAAGACGATCCGCCCATCGGGCAGATAACGAGCATCCATGTCATCATATTTGCCGTAAGTCAGCCGACGCAAACCTGTTCCATCTACGTTGATTTCGTAGATGTGAAAGAAGGCATCTTCGGGGACGTTGTTTTTGTCCAATTTGTTGGCCAATTGATGCAGACCAGGATAATACCGCGCGTAGGCGAAGAGAATACGCCGTCCATCGTAAGAGATGTCAGGACGCAGCACGGATCCCGAAGGTGACGAAGCCGTGAGACAACGCAGGCGAGGGTGTTCGCTTTTCCAGTCCTCAAGGATGAACAGGCCGCCATCGCCTTGGCACCACCACCCGTAATGCTGATCCGACATGTGATGGAAGATAGGTGGTTTTCGCTTGACGAACACAAGATCCCTGAAATCGAGGAGCGGATTTTGCCAACTCATTCTCCGAACGGCCAAGCAGGCATCGCAGTAGAGCTGCCGCCTTTCCTCCGAAGAAAGCTTTGAACGGGCAACACGCGATGCGAGCTCTTTCAGGTAAGCCTTTTCACGCTCGACGATCCCTCGGGCGGGTTCAACCAAGGAGGGCATTTCCAGGAGTTCCTCGGCCAAGGCCAGACCTCGCTCGAGAACCTTTTCCAACGGAAAAATCGGCCCTTCCTGTGGCACCTCCGGATGATACACCGACCACTGACTGAGACTGCTTTGGTCAGCCCGTTTGCCCAGGGCTATGTTTGCTTGTTCTTGATCCTCCGAGGAATAAACCTCTACCTCATCCAAGTGCAAATACTCAGTATCGGGGAGTTGGATTTTGACAAATCGCGCGGCCACTCCCGGAAGATCGACAACCAAGGGTTTTCCGTCGGTTTGGCCGTAAAACACCGTCCCGTCATGCTCATAGACCTTCGTCCAGGATTGACCGTCGCCCGAGACGAGCACATGGAGACGGCTTGCCCGGTGGGCTACGGTGTCACAGCGATTGAAGATCATGACCTTGGTGATGGGGTACTCCCTGCCAAGGTCAACCTGCCACCACGGTTGGGGCTCGCGATTGGTGTGGAAGCCCCACTGGCCATTCTTGATCCCGTCACAACCACCCCGGGCGTCTTCTGAGGGATGTTGCGCCGAGCCGCGATGCGCCTTTGATTCGCGCAATTCCGCCTGACGAAGAAAATCGGCGACCAGCATCTCCTCGGTCATCTGGACATCGACAACGGGGCCCGTCGGCACGTTATCGTTGCCGTACACGGAATCCCCAGTAGAAAGAGTCGCCAGAAGGAAAAGCACGCTCCCGAGGGTACCTACGCGGATGAGGTTGACTTGACAGGGCAAATGGAACGCTTTCATTTTGGACCCTCCGAGCCTTCCAGCGAATGCCTGGCCTACAATTAATTGGAAGCTCGCAGCCTATATGTCCAGAATCGGCCGTACCCCAACGGATCCGGCATTACTACCTCCGGAGTGTGCAACCTCCGCTTAAACATCCGTCCCACACCTGCAGCGATAAACACCAAGACTGCTTGACATATTACCTGACAGGAGCGAAAAGCACAACTTGGCAGGTGCCTTTCCCCGGGGAGTCAGTCCTTTGTTCGGGGACTTTATCAATGCCTGGAAAGCCTATACCATGAACGAAGCGACCAAGCGTGATGCCGCCTGAACGCTGCGACGTATTGTTCAAATCTTTCCCGAGGTTATCTCAATGGTCATGTATCGCGTGGTGGTCATAGAAACTCCGGAAGATTGGAATCCTTCTAGCCTTGATGATGTGCCACCTCAGCCACCGGAGCCGAAAGTCCAGCTCGGAGAATACCCGGAGCTATTCCCGGCGGTTCAGGCGGCGATTGAGCACAATCGGCAATCCCAAAATCAGCGCGACCGCCGTTGGGCCGTGGTCTGCGAGGTGGGACAAGGCGGGAAAACGTGGCGCGGCTTGCGGATTTGTACGCCGCTGCGATACAAGATCGCCTCCATCTGGTGGCCGGCCGGGTGGGAACCCCTGTCGCCTTTTGACGTCCCCCTTTGCGTTTGCCGGACCCAAGGTACCCTGCAAGAGGATGTCCTTACATACGATCAGGCCTTGGCCACAATGAAGGCCCTTAACCTTCAGGCCATGGACCGTGCTAGTACTCTCTGGTATGTGATGATTGCCGTCGAGAACGAACCCGTCTCGCGGTCCATCTCGTATGACCCGGCGGGGCTTCAAACGACGGTTGAGATTCGCAAGATCCACATTGCCCAACCTGCCGAGGGTGGCCGCGGTGATTGCTCTCATTGCCCGGCACGAAGTCTCGACTGCACGACGGCGGCGAACCAATAAAAACAGGATACCCGACTGATGTCATCAGGTATCCTGATTAAATGATGTTCACTTCTCATTCGGACTGCTGAGAACAACCAGTTAGTGGCTCAGCCATGCCTCCGGGGTATTCATTCGGTGACGTGGCTTAAACCCACATCGATGTACTGCCCCCCCTGGGTTTGATGACAGTGAACGGCAATCACGTTCTTGCCGCGTCGCAAGATGTCCTCGATCCTTCCAGCGGCCAGCGGCATGAGCGTATAGTTTGTCAGAAAACCCTTTGGGCTTGCTACCAAAACACCGTTGATATAAACCTCGGCGTCTTCATCGTGATGGATATTGAGCCACAGTTCGCCCTCGGACGGAACCTCGCTCAATTCAAAAGATCGTCGCAGCCAAACGTCAGGGGTCTTCCAAATGGTACGGACCACGGTACCCGGTGTGCCTTCGGTTCCAAATCCGCCCGGCCCTTCCTTCCATGAAGAATCATCGAAGTCGGGGGCAAACCATTCGCCCGTCGGTTGTTCCGTAGTGAAACGCCACGTTTGAGGCTCGTTTTGGGAGGTCGGAACGAGCGTCTTAACCACCGGGGGCGGCAAATAGAGTTTTCTGGCTGCCTCGGCCGCGCGAGCGATATCAATCTTTGTCACGGCCCGATCGTAGGTCATTAGGCCGTTCACCTCGATTTCAACATCGGAAGTCTGAGTATAAACGGCCGCGCACAAACCTTCGGGAATGAGCATTCGGACGCCCGTAAGGAGCCGCACGTAGGCATCTGTGAGGGCCTCAAAGTCCTTGTAAGCCACGTAGCCCCAACTTCCTTGTTCACGCCATAGGTGGCCGGGAACCGGCATGCCTAATCCGCCAAATTCTCCGAGAACACAAGCGCGTTTTTCCTCGATGGGTCGGACACCGGGGCCAGGATACTTGTGCATATCAGAAATGTCCCCGCACCCATTGTCATGCCAACCACTGGCTTCGTTAACAACCCGGCTTGGATCGTAATCCTTGATCCAGGCGACGATATCACAGGTGTCGTGCTGTCCCCACCCTTCGTTGAAGGGGACCCACATGATGATCGACGGATGATTAAACCGGGCGTCGATCATTGCCTTCAGTTCGCGGCGGAAGTTGGCACGGCTTTCCTCGTTGCGGTTGACATTGCCCGACGGCATATCCTGCCAAACGAGAAGACCTAACTTGTCGCACCAGTAGTACCACCGGTCGCACTCGTATTTGACGTGTTTTCTAGCCATATTCATCCCAAACTTTTTCGTCATGACGATGTCATACTTCATGGCCTCGTCGCTGGCCGGAGTGTACAGGCCGTCGGGCCACCATCCTTGATCGAGCGGCCCTAACTGGAACACAAACTTCCCGTTGAGCATCAACCGGTTGATACCCCGTTCGTCTTTTTCCACAGAGACCTTACGCATTCCGAAATAGCTCTTGACCTGGTCGATGACCTGACCGTTTTGAATGAGTTTGACATCCAGGTCATAGAGGTTCGGCTCATCCGGCCACCACAGCTTGGGATTGGGAATCTTCAGTTCAATCGTGCTTCCTGTGGTCCCATGCGCGTGGCCCACGGACTGACCATCAAAAAAGGCTTGGACTTCCACACCAAGACCGGTCGGGGCATTTACAGTCACCCGGAGTAGTCCCTGGTCAACATCGGGAACGAGCTTCAGCGACGCGATGTATTGAGAGGGAACCACTTCGAGCCAGACGGTCTGCCAGATTCCCGTTACAGCCGTGTACCAAATACCTTTGGGGTTGAGGACCTGTTTTCCGCGGGGTTGCCATCCCGTATCGGTTGGGTCCCAAACGGCGAGGACGATCTCGTTTTCGCCATCGCGGAGGGCGGAAGTGATGTCGAAGGTGAACGGGTCGTATCCCCCGGTGTGGCGGCCTACCTCCTGACCGTTAACCCAGACCGTGGTTTCCCAATCGACGGCCCCGAAATGGAGGAGCACACGTTGATCGGCCGCCACTTTGGGCTTTTCAAATGTCCGGCGATACCACAGACGTTCCGTCGGCTGAACCGCCTTGCCGACGCCGCTCAAAGCCGATTCCACACAAAACGGCACAAGAATCTTACCGTCCCAGGCCGAGGGCTTTTCCTGCTCTTTGGGACAAATGGCATAATCCCACAATCCGTTAAGGTTTTGCCACTGCGAGCGGACCATCTGCGGACGCGGATACTCCGGCCACACATTATCTGGGGTGACATCTTTTGCCCATGGGGTCATGAGTGGTGCCGGCGCTGGCTTCCATTGTTCCCCGTTGACGACGCCTTGCGTCAGGCCACTAACGATCAAAAGGAAGAGCCATGGCATGCGGATCATGGATGTTGTCTCCTCATCTCAACGTCCCATCCAATTTGAATACCATATCGTGCCCACGCACGATTGCCTGAATATCTCAACCTAACTACGAGATCCCCGCTTCGCAATGCACTTTTGCGCAAATCGATATCACTTTTGCGCAAAAACCGATCACGGCTCCTTATCGAACATTTGATAGACGCGCACATAGTCAATCAACCAATCTTCGGGAAGTTGGGCCGTCTTAATGTCTCCAGCCCAAGAGCCGATTTCGACGGTCAGCTTGATGTAGAGGGGGACCTGACAGACCCCTCCAGCGCTCGTTCGCCACGTTTCTTTCCCATCGACATCGAAGACATATTCGTCCGGCTTCCACCAAAGCCCATAGGTGTGAAAGCCCTCCAGAATCTCGGGCATCCGGAAGGTCGTCCCCGCGTGTTTGTGATCTTTACCGTAGCCGTCCCAATGGAGATTGCTTGTCAAACGCCCATCGCGATAGGGCATTTCCATGATGTCGATTTCGGTTCCGTCGCGGCCTTCATCGCCGACACGTGTCACACCAGGCCCGAACATCCAGAAAGCTGCCCACATACCCGGTTGCTTGGGATGCGTGCAACGGCAAACCAGGTACCCAAAACGGGGTTCGAACTTGCCTTTGGTGGCAATTGCCCCGGAGGTGTAGCGGTCGCCGGACTTTTTCGTGCGGATGACCAAGTGTCCCTTTCCATCCAAAAATGAATCTTCCTTGACCCAATAACCATCTCGCCGTTTCCAATCGCCATAAATCTCCCATTTTGTCGTATCAATTTGAAGTCCCTCAAACTCGTCGTGCCAAACTAATTGCCACTTTTTGCCATCGGGCAAAGCGGGGAGTGGATCGGGCGGGAGCAAGGATTCCACCGGGGGCAGGGCGCTCGATTCCTCGGCGACGGCGGGCGTCAATCCCAACAGGAAACTGAAAGCCGCAGATAAGATCGCTACCTTTCCGAGCCAAGTGACACCGATGCCGAAACGGGATTTTGCGTGCATAATATGGCTCTCCTTTTTCGCTGCTCGATCCAACACAATATGCTGGTCCCACCGGCTTGTGGAACGGCCTTGCGGAAAAACGACACGGTTACTTGCGCTTTGGCCAGATACTAGGCCCTACCTGCACTGTGAAGCATATCCGGGAAAAAGATAGCAAACCGAACTATTTTTCCCACGATTGTTCTTCTCTCGCAGGCGTTGGATAAAAATGACTTTCTGCGTGCGACAAACAGCACGCTGACAATTGTCACAAAGGACCGTGCCGCTTTCAAGCCATGTGTTTCCCTTGACCGGTTGGTCCTAAAGACGACCTAACTTGCCGACTTGCTGGCGGTCTCCTGCTTGGCCTTTTTCAGGTATCGGTCAAGGATGATGGGAATCTGGTCCGGCGTGACCGTTCCATGCATGTCATCATTGATAAGCATCACTGGTGCCAGGCTGCAAGCACCGAGACAGCGGGCACCTTCCAGGGTGAACATCCCATCAGAGGTGGTTTCGCCGAAATCAATGCCCAGCTCTTCCTTCAGTTTTTCGGCCAGTCGATCGGCGCCCTTCACATAGCAGGCCGTGCCTAAACACAGATTGATAATGAATTTCCCTCGAGGTTGAAGCCGGAAGTAATGGTAGAAACTGGCGACGCCGGAGACCTTGGCGGCGGGAATCTGCATCAATTGCGCCACAGCGTCCAGGTGGCTAGCCCCCAGGTATCCAAACTTCGATTGCACTTTATGAAGGACTGCAATCAAGTAGCTGTTTGGCTCAGAAGTCTTGCGGCATTCTTCGATAAACTGTACCACATCATCGCCCAACAGACGCTCGGCGACTGCTTTGACCTCTGGCCAATTATTTGTGGATGAAGCACAGTGCGGATTCATCGGATCCCTCGCGGTAATCTTGGTCGATATTGCGTATGCAAGAGTTGATGGGCCTTGACCGATCCCGGACTTCCGAGATAGGTCTCGTAGAGTTCCTCGAGCGCCGGATTCTCGTAGGATTCGCGTAATTCTTTGGAACCATCGATGGTGTAAAGAGCGGCAGCCCGCTTTCGCAACAACTGCGGGTCGAGCACGTGATAGTTTTCGGATGGATACGGTTGTCCGCCGCCGCCGATGCATCCTCCGGGACAGGCCATAACTTCGATGATGTCGTAATGTTCTTCGCCGGAAACAACCTTATTGAGGACCTGCTTGGCATTGTTCAAGCCATTTGCCACGGCCACGTGGACGTTTCGCTCACCGATAGCGACATAGGTATCGCGGAGGCCCTCCACGGCCCGCACCTCGGTGAATTCAAGCCGATCAGGCTTTTTCCCGGTGAGAATCCGTGAGGCCGCCCGCAGCGTCGCCTCCATAACCCCGCCGGTCGTTCCAAAGATATCACCTGCTCCCGAAGCAATCCCCAATGGGGCATCAAATTGACCATCGGGAAGCCGCGTGAAATCGATCCCGTAGCACTTGATCATCCAAATCAGTTCCCGCGTGGTTAACACCGCATCGGTATAGGGGCGACCGTCGGGCATTAAATGTTCGGGCCGTTGGGCTTCGTACTTTTTGGCCACGCACGGCATCACGGCCACCATGAAGATATTTTCCGGAGGGATGTTCATCCGATCGGCGTAATATGTCTTCGCTAAGGTGGAAAGCATGCTCATCGGGGATTTACACGTCGAGGCATGAGGGATCAACTCCGGATAGAACTTTTCCAGGAAGCTGATCCAGCCCGGCGAACACGATGTGATCATCGGAAGTGGGCCGCCAGTTTGCAACCGTGTCAGGAACTCATGGGCTTCCTCCACGATCGTCAGGTCGGCCCCGAGGTCGGTGTCGAAAACCTTTTCGAACCCCAAAAGCCGCAAGGCGGTGATCATCTTGCCCGTGCACGGTGTTCCTGGCGGATAGCCGAACCCTTCGCCGATGGCGGCACGGATCGAAGGGGCTGTCTGCACAACGACGTGCAAGTTCGGATCGGCCAGGGCCTTCCACACGGCTTCCGTACTGGACTTTTCTAGAAAGGCCGCCGTCGGGCAAACATTGATGCACTGGCCACACTGGATGCAAACCGAATCGTCCATGTTAGCCTTGTGGGCCGGGGCTACCACGGTGTAGAAACCTCGGCCGTGCTGGCTCAAGTTATAAACACCCTGAATCTCCGCACAAACCCTCACACAACGCCCACACAGAATACACTTGTTGGGATTGCGGACCACCGAAACACTCGAGTCTTCGATGGGAAATTCTTTGCGTTTGCCTTCGTACAGTCGTTCACGGACCCCCAAGGAATAGGCCAGGTTCTGCAATTCACAATTGCCGTCCCGTTCGCATGTTTGGCAGTCCATGGGATGATTGTC
>Ga0209508_1002809_pt1 | contig 10907 bp, 7 predicted proteins | sample AD_UKC129_MetaG_FD_184427 | JGI IMG/M metagenome (GOLD analysis project Ga0209508, IMG submission 184427) | Active sludge microbial communities of municipal wastewater-treating anaerobic digesters from Canada - AD_UKC129_MetaG (SPAdes) (version 2) | ecosystem: Engineered > Bioreactor > Anaerobic... | reverse complement strand
TCAGAATCAACAGTCAGAGTGGGCAGCTTAAATCTGAGCACATATTCACCCTGTTCAGTCCTTTCCAGTTCAATACCCTTCTCAAATTTTATTTTTTCCATCTCAGGCCTCCTTTATTTGGATTTTTTCCCTTTTCTTAGCCGTTCCCGTCCGGCTCTTTATCTCCGGCCCGGCCAGTAAAGTTAAAGCCATGGATAACTCTTTCCCCGCTCGGGTCAGGTGCCGCCTGACCTTCTCAGAAACCAGACCTTTATGTTTGAGGCGAACCTCAACTCCCCTGCCTGGTTCGTAGCCGATTTCTACCTTAAAACTAAATATAACTTCTCCCATCTTTAACCTCCGATTTTATTACGTTTTTATTATATCTCTTTTTTACTGCTTTCCTCAACCAGAAATGAAAATCAAAGATGAAATAAACTCGGGAGTTTTTCGTGATTAGAGCCCCAAATCCCGGCGAATACAGAGAATAATCATTTTGCATTTTCATTCCTGCCAGAAGCTAATAGCCGTCAGGCTGGACAGAGGCGGATAACTTATTTATAATGGCTCTTCGCCGGGGAGTAGCGCAGCCTGGCTAGCGCACAGCGTTCGGGACGCTGGGGTCGTGGGTTCAAATCCCACCTCCCCGACCAATTAAGACCTTTCAAATTTTCAGGGGAAAGGGTTCGCTCGCTCCGCCTCTGGCGAAGCAGGCAAAGTCCGCAAAAAAGTTCTTTTTCTTTTAATGGGCGGCCGCAAAAAAAGTTTTTCTTTTAAGGAATCAATTTTTGCGGTCTTTGTCTTTCTGCTGATGCAGGAACGAGCCGCTTCCCAACCCAGACGGAGCAGGCACTTGAAATTAAACTCCCCAAAATTCTCTTTACATTATCAAAATAACTTTGTATCGTAATTGTAGATTGTGATTACTCTATAGATACATACTATTATTTTAATACTACAATGTCCAAAGAGATTTCGCTGATAGGCAAAAATATAAAGAAGTTAAGAAAACAAAAGGGCTTGTCGCAAGACCGGCTTTCTAAATTGGCTGATATTTCCTATAACACGGTCATAAAGTTGGAGTCGGGCGGTATCACCAACCCTTCAATTGATACGCTTCAAAAATTAGCCAAAGCCCTTAATGTTTCGGTTGATGATTTATTAAGGTAATTTAGCTATGACCAAAGAACAAAAATTTTACAAAGCACTGCAAGATGTATTTATCGGCGCCAAGATTGAGGGCCAAGGTGGTTTCGTTAATTTGATGAAGATAAAATCAAATTACTACCGCAAGATTGAAGACATCCTTAAAAAAGACATTGAAACAGCGCTAAAAAGCTATCCGAGTTTCAGGGATGAACTCTTTGACAAACTTTATTCCTTTTTCAGCCGCTATTTTACCGAAAGCGGCTCAATCTATTTCAATTCCACGCCTTTTCATAACAATATCTACGAAAAGGTTTATACAGATGAAAAGGATGTCATCCTCTTCTGGAAAACACAGATGCTCTATTATGTCAAAACCGACCGAATTTTCAGGAGTTTGCCAGTCGAGTTTGACGGGATTAAATTTTATTTTGACGCTTCAAAAATAGAAAGCAAAAAAGCTAACGAAAAACGATCTTTGATTTTTGAGTTAAATAAAATCCACGAAGATGGAACCATTGTTTTTGATGTTTCATATTCAGAAAAAGGCACAAAAACAAAACAAGACGAGATATTAAAAGCAATAAAGAGAAAAGGCATTGCCATTACGGAAGAACAATTGGAGCGCGCTTTTAGAGTTTTTGAAAGACAAAGTGAGGTCGATTTCTTCATCAATAAAAACGCTAAAGCATTTTTGCAAGAGCAGTTTAAACTCTGGAGTTATCAATATTTCTGGGAAGGTGCCAAAGAGTGGAGTGCAGATAGAGTTAATCAACTGCAAATCCTCAAAGATATTGCTTTTAAAATCATTGATTTCATCTCGCAGTTTGAAGATGAGCTGGTAAAAATCTGGAACAAGCCGAAGTTTGTCAAAAACTCAAATTATGTAATTACACTGGATAGAATTAATAAAATTGAGCTAATTGAAAAGATATTGAAACATAAAAATATAAATGAACAAGTCAAAGAATGGCAGGAGCTTGGAATAGTAGATAAAAACTTTAAGTTGGATGATGTTTTTACAACTGATTTAACGGGCAAGCATTTGTCGGAAAAATATCAACATTTGCCCATTGATACCAAGTATTTTAAGGATTTAGAGCTTGAGATTTTGAGTCAGTTTGAAGATTTAGACAAATCTTTAGATGGCTGGCTGATAAAATCAGAAAACTATCAAGCATTAAACACCATCCTGCCAAAATTCAAAGAAAAAGTACAGACAATCTACATTGACCCGCCGTTTAATACCGGGGAAGATTTCCCTTACGCTGATAGATTTCAGGATTCAAGTTGGTTATCGTTGATGATAGACCGCTTGCATCTAGGGAAAGATTTTTTATCAAAAACAGGTAATTACTTTGTTCATTTAGACAAAAATGCGGGTTATCTAGCGAGGATAATTTTAAATAAAATACTAGGTGACGACAACTTTAAGAATGAAATAATTTGGGGATACGAAAAACCAAGAATTGCTAAGAATAAATTTAAAGAAAATCACGATAACATTCTTTTTTATTGCAAAGACAAAGACAACTCAATATTTAATATCCAATATACCGAAAAGAAAAATAATGAGAATGATAGGCATAAAAAAGATTATGAAGGTAAAATTTTAGGGGATTGGTGGCATATCCCTTCATACTCTACAATAATGTCTGCAAAAGAAAGAGTATATTTCCCATCTCAAAAACCAGAAAAACTTATAGCTAGAATTATCGATTGTTCAACGAAAAAGAACGAAAAAGATTTTATATTAGACTTCTTTTTGGGTAGTGGCACAACAACAGCAATAGCTCATAAGTTATCTAAAAAATGGATAGGAGTTGAAATGGGTAAGGTGTTTAGCGATTTTTACGAAGATATCATGACGATAGATAAAACAGACGAAGAAATTAATGATAGCGAGGACAAATTTAAAGTTTTAGAAATAATAAAAGACACTAAAAATCAGCGGGTTATAAGAGTTCTAAAATTCGGAATTTTGGGAAAAATGAAAATGGTTTTAGCCGGGAGTGGACATCGTGAGCCGACAAAACTTGCTAGAGATTTAAATTATCAAGGCGGTGGGTTTTTCAAGTATTACGAACTTGAGCAATATGAAGAAGCATTAGCGAATTGCATATATGAAGATTATGATTTGTTCCAAGTGCCTGGCAGATCTCCTTATGAGGAATATGTCTTTATGAAAGATGAAAAAATGCTCAAGGCACTGGAAATTGATTATGAGAACAACAAAGTCAAAGTTGATTTAACAAAACTTTATCCGAACATTGACATTGCCGAAACCTTATCAAACCTTACCGGTAAATGGATTAAGAAAATAGAAGCAGACAAAGTATGGCTGGAAGGAATGGATGATCCGATTAATACCAAGGATTTAAATTATAAACTTATTAAACCTTTAATTTGGTGGTGATATGGCGAAATTTAACTTATACAAAATCAATACTGACCAAAAGGACAATCTTGTCACAAAGCTTAAATCTGTAGGGCTAAAGAAAACAGGAAATAAAACTATCGATGGTTTTACGCTTGATTTTTATTTTTCAAACGAACCTGAACCTATTCCAATTTGGTGGACTGAAGTTTATAAGGATTTTTTTGGAGAACTAGAAAAGCCACAAAACAAAATCTATTTTGCAACTCTACTTGTGTATAATTCCCAAATTGTCTATGCAGTTAGTCTTGGTAAGTCACATTTTTATTTAAAACATTTTTGCGATAGTGATTTCGGGCTTAATTTAGCAGAAAGAATTGCAGATGATGCTAATACTAAAATAAAAAATTCAAGGTTTTACAAAAGCCGTAAAAACAAGATTATTACAACTTATCAGGAAGGCAGCGGTATTGATTTTGATAGCGGTGAGTCGATCCATTATTTGCGAGCTAAAACAATTGATAAAGACAATTGGGGTGAAAATGCAAGTTTTGGACAATCAGTTCAATTTAGTATTGAAATTAAGCCTGAAGAGTTGCCAAATTTTATCAAAAAAATCGAAGAAGTTCTAAAACAAAATCCGCGAATAAACTTCCCAAAAGTTATTCTTGTGCAAGATGAAGAAACACAAAATAAGCTTGATGGTTTGCTTGCCAATGTTTTGACGGGCTCATCCCAGTCATCTACGGTGCAAGAAAGTGATATTACCCTGTCGGGTGTAGATTTTATTTTTTCTGACCAGTATGAATACAGCTTTTATGTGAGAGGCGATCGCGATTCTCATACTGATAAAGGAGAACTTACATTAGATCGGCTGAGGCAGTTTATTTCAGAAAATAATATCAATCTCGCAACACAGCTTAATGAGGTAAAAGTAAAAATTCACAACGAATGCGGTAGAGGTTTTTCTATTCCGCTAAAGGAGGCACTGGAATTTGTTGAAGAAAAAGAAAGATATTGTCTTATTGATGGCAAATGGTATCAATTCAACCAATCATATCTGGATTTCTTAAAAGAAGAAGTTGATAGTATTGATTTTAAGGTGCAAGAAGAAGTCAGCGATAAGATAGAGCAGGAATTTAATCAAAGAAAAGGCCGAGAAGGATTTATTAATTGTGATAGATTAAACGAAACTTTGTGCAAAAAGTATAAAGTGGAAAAGGTAGATTTGTATAAAGACAAGATACTCTACTTTGTTAAATTTGGAACTCCGCAAAAGATGAATTATGCAGTCGATCAAGCAATTAATACGGTTAAGCTGTTGGAAAACAACCAAAGCAAAATTAAGATCAATGGTGAAGAAATAGATGTTGATACGATCTGTTTGTGGCTTGTTTTTGACAGAAAGCAGAAATTTAGCAAGCTTTCCGAATTAAACTCTTTGATTTTCCATATGAAGTTAGTCGATTGGAAACGGCAAGTACAAAATGCTAGATATAAACCATTGATTTATGTAAGTTATAAAAACAATGTCTAAACTATATTTGCAAAACATCATAGAGGATATTTCTTTTGAAAACTTGCCGGTAAAGTGGCAAGGGTTTGACTTTAGCCGGTTTTCAAAAGACAAAACACTTTTTGACTTTCAGCAGGATGCACTTAAAAATGCTTTGCGTGGCTTATGGCTTTTTTTTAAAGATAAAAATGCAGACAAGCAAAGTTTGTTTAATCACTATAAATTAAATGGATTTGAAGAAAACTTTGACTACAATTTGAAAAAGAAACAAGACAGCAAAACCGCAAAATATCTTTTAGAATATGACAAAGATTATCCAGTCATAGATTCTAAGATTTCTTTTTCGCATTTTATCAATCGAATGAGTTTTTGGATGGCAACGGGTTCTGGTAAAACGCTGATTATTGTTAAATTGATTGAGCTTTTAGGACTGCTTATTTCAAAAGATGAAATTCCAAAAAACGATATTCTATTTTTGGCACACCGTGATGACCTTTTGGACCAATTCAAAAATCATGTTGAGGAATTTAACAGCTTTAATTTTGACACAAGGATCAATCTCAAAACTTTGAGGGATTATGATGACGAAAAAGGCGAAAAGACCCTGCCATATGCTAAAAACGAGATTACTGTTTTTTATTATCGTTCCGATTTGATTTCCGATGAGCAGAAAGAAAAAATCGTGAATTTTCAGAACTATGATAATGGCGGGCGGTGGTATATTCTTTTGGACGAAGCTCACAAAGGCGACAAAGAAGACAGCAAACGACAGATTTTATACTCTATACTATCAAGAAACGGATTTTTATTTAATTTTTCCGCAACCTTTACCGACCCGAGGGACTTTGCGACCTGCGCCTTTAACTTCAATCTTTCAAGGTTTGTAGAAGAAGGATATGGCAAACATATTTATGTATCTTCTAGCGAGATTAGTGCGTTCCGCGGGCAGGGCGACTTCGCACCAATCGATAAACAAAAAATCGTTTTGAAAACACTTTTACTTTTGACTTACATCAACAAGTATTTTGAAAACATCAGAAAGGTAAATAGCACCTTATACCACCGCCCGCTTCTTCTGACACTTGTTAATTCTGTAAATGTGGAAGATGCTGATTTGGAGTTATTTTTTAGAGAGTTAGAAAAAGTCGCGAAGAACGAAATTAGGCCGGACTTGCTTCAAAAAGCAAAAGAAGAACTTGTCCAAGAGTTTCGCGATGATGCAAAATTTGAATTTGAGGAGTTAGAATGCACTATCAACGCAGACTTGATTTCAAAACTAGATTACAAAGATATTTTGAAATATGTTTTGAACGCAAATACACCAGGCAAGATTGAGGTTTTGAAAATCCCGGGGAATCGGCAAGAGTTGATTTTTAGGTTAATGACTGCTGATAAACCCTTTGCGTTAATCAAAATCGGCGATATTTCCGGCTGGCTGAAGGACAAACTTGAAGGATATGAAATAAACGAAAGTTTTGAAAACGAAAGTTATTTCAGGCAAATAAATCGCGATGATTCCGACATAAATATTTTAATGGGCTCGCGTTCTTTTTACGAGGGCTGGGATTCTAACAGGCCGAACATACTTTTGTTTGTAAATATTGGAGTTGGAAGCGACGCTAAAAAATTCGTTCTGCAATCGGTTGGCAGAGGCGTAAGAATAGAGCCGCAAAAATATCAAAGAAAGCGGCTTCAAAATTTGTTCAACGCAGGGGTAATTAATGAGCAGTTATTTGAAAAAGTTAAAAATCTGATTTTACCAATTGAGAGCCTGTTTGTTTTTGGGACTAATGCCGAAAACCTGAAAGAAATAATCAAAACGCTGAAAGAAGAAAAGCAAGATAAAAACTTGGGCGAAGCATTTATTTTAAATCCCGAAGCGCAAAAACACCTTCTTTTGATACCGGTTTATAAAACCGCAGAGAGAATCTTTGCAGAAGAACAAAACCCGCAAAAATATCCTGTCAGCCGCGAAGATTTTGATATAACAGCGAAATTTTACGATTTTTTAGGTGATAAAATCGCTTTAGCCAAGTATGATTGCGAAGTGAAAGTTTTAAAGAAAGCAAAAGAAAGTTTTGCGGAAAAAGAGCGATACTATGATTTTGGCGAAAGGAATTCACTCTTTGAGCCGGAGTTAATTCTTGACCGGATTTTTGATTACCTTGGAGTTAAAAGCAGAGAGTTTCAGAAGTTCAAGGAGTTGGAAAATGAAATCGTGCATTTCAAAAAGGTTAGATTTAGTGGTCCTGAAAAATACGAAGAAATTAGAAAGAAAATTGATTTCATGAAGCAATATCCTGAAAAGAAAAAAGAGTTAGACGAAAGTTATGGCAAAATATCCGTAGATAAATATGCTGAGCAGTTGAAGCTATTTGAAGAAGCAGGAAAGTATGAAGTCAAAAACCAAAAAATCAAAATCAAGTACTTGGCTAACCATTACTACCTGCCAGTGATAGTTTCAGAAACTGAAAAAATTGATTATCTCAATCATATTATCAATGTTGATAGCGAGGTAAGATTCATTGAACAGCTGGAAGAATATCTCGCCAGACGAAATAATGTATTTACGGAATTTGATTGGTGGATGTTTTCAAAACTCGACCAAACGCTGGATGAGGTATTTATACCCTACTATAACCACAAGGAAAACAGAATGGATAATTATCATCCCGACTTCATTTTCTGGCTACAAAAAGAGAATAGCTATTTAATCTTGTTTGTTGACCCGCATGGAACAGCTTATTCTGATATAAATAAGAAAATAGATTACTATTCAGAAATATTTGAAATGAAAGAAACAAAAGAAAGCAAAATATTTTCTTTTAACGGATTTGATATCAAGACGAAACTATTACTTATGCCAGCTGGAGGAGGTATAGCGCCTGTGGGGGATAATTATAAAAAATATTGGTTTGACAATTTTGATGAGTTTGCAAAAAAAATAGGACAATTTTGAAATTGATAGTGTGCCAGCTTCGCTGGCATAAAAATCGGCGGTTCGCCTGCGAAGCGGGCAATGCGGGCGGGCAAAAAGAAAAGGGGTCTGGGGGGGAATGTATTTCTGCCCGTCAGGGCAGAAATTGTTGCTCAAAAAAGGTTCGAGCTTCGTTCAGCAATTGCGACCAATCTTTTCAGCCTTCAATAGTTCACTTTTCAAGCGTAAAGAGTTCACTTTTCAACAGTAAATAACAAGAATGTTTATTTCCTTGACAGCTGAACACAATTTGTATACGATTGAACATAAATTGTGTCCAATAGAAGCTATGCTTGAATATTTTATAACCTCAAAAACAAAGCGTAATTTGCTCAAGCTATTTCTTACTAATCCCGAGAGACATTTTTATATCAGGGAGATATCCAAGATTACTGGTGAGCCTTTAAATGCAGTAAGACGAGAGTTAGGTTATCTGGAAAAGGCGGGATTGATAAAATCACGTAAAGAGGGAACACTGAAATACTATAGCGTTATTAAGGAGTTCCCTTTTTATACGGAGCTTAAAAAAATCATATACGGGACAGTCGCCCTTGGCGACTACTTGAAAGACAGGTTCAAGGATTCGGAATTAATAGAAAACGTCACCGTACTCTATACGATGAACCTGGGGTAATCAGTGAAAGAGAAGCAAAAGAATTGCTCAGAAGAGCCAGAGAATTTCTGGAATACACAGAAAGTAAGTTATCGGGGAAATAAAATCACCCAATTTCAAAATAATTTTCTTGAGATAAGAAATTCTGGCCAGGGGGTCAAGTTCTTTTTCGAGAATCTCCTGCCCTTCCTTCCAGAGATCAAAAGTGACCAGGATGTTTTTCATGAGTTGTTGACTCCTTTCTTTCTTGACTTAAGAAGCACCTTTCTTCTTTAAGAATGTTCCCCTTATTATCATTTTTAGTCCTACTTCTGGCCGGAGTAAAGGGTAACGACTCCAGCTGTCAGATTCAGACAGGAGAGATTCCTCAATCCACTTTGCCGCATCAGGGCCATAACCTCTTCTGGCTTCAAAAAGCTAAAAATCGATGAGGCTAAATAGCTGTAGGCCCGGGCCGAGCCTGAAAATAACCTTCCGGCCAGCGGCAGATAATTTTTTAAATATAAAGAATAAAAGCCATAAGTCAGCTTATTTAGTGGGAGCGAAAACTCAAGGATAAGCAACCGCCCCGAAGGCTTGAGAAGGCGTGCCATCTCACTTATTCCTCGGGCATAGTCGGGCAGATTCCTCAAGCCAAAACCAATAGTCACCAGGTCAAAAGTCTTATCGGCGTAGGGAATGCTCAGGGCGCTCCCTGTTTCGAGTTTGATTCTCGTGGTCAGATCCAGCTTTTCTATTTTTTTCTGTGCCCGGGCGAGCATCCCGGCCGAAAGGTCAATCCCGGTGACGTCATGAGCTCCGCAGCGGGCAAATTCTATGGCTATATCTCCTGTGCCCGTGCAGACATCGAGGATTTTATCACCGGGCCGGAAGCGGGACAGGCTGACCAGCCTCCGTCTCCAGGCGCGGTCAAGATTAAAACTCAACAGGTGATTTAAGAAGTCATAATTTTTAGCAATGACCGAAAATAGCTCAGGTGTGTTGTCTTTGTTCATTTTTTGCCCTGAAAGGCCAAAGCCTCCTTGTGGTGTCAAAATCTGTTATTACTGCCAGGATGCTTACCTGACCACGACGGTCATATCCTCTCTAAATTTCCACAGATTGACAACCAACAAAGATCTGCTCCCCTGAAGTCATTGATTTATCTCATCCTCTGGTGGTAATTATCAGACTTTAAGCAGCCAGGTCAGATTTGGTTAAATCTTAGGAATCAGCTTTTCCGCGGCCGAACAGCTGGGGTTCCATCCGGTGCGAAATAACGGCGACCGAAAGCCAGAGCCACATTGACCAGCCCCAGCATGACCGGCACTTCAATGAGTGGCCCGATGACCGCGGCCAGGGCCTGCCCGGAGTTTATCCCGAAGACAGCCACTGCCACAGCAATGGCCAGTTCAAAATTATTGCTGGCCGCCGTGAAGGACAGGCTGGTGGCCTGAGGATAGTTGACACCGAGTTTCCAGCTCAAAAAGAACGAAACAAAAAACATCACTAAAAAATAGATAATAAGCGGTATGGCTATCCGCACCACATCGAGTGGCAGGCGGACGATATACTCTCCCTTTAAGGAGAACATGATCACAATGGTAAATAGCAAAGCAATCAAAGTCAGCGGACTGATTCTGGGCACAAATTTTTCCTCATACCATTCGCGTCCTTTTGCTGGCTCGAGGAAAAATCTGGTCAGAAAACCAGCCGTAAAAGGAATGCCCAGATAGATGAGGACGCTTTTGGCCACCTCGCCCATTGTGACATGAACCGCCATCCCCTTGAGTCCAATTAAACCCGGAAGAACAGTGATGAAGATATAAGCATAAACAGAATAGAAAATCACCTGGAAGATAGAATTAAAGGCCACTAAAGCTGCCGCATAATCAGTATCGCCCCGGGCCAGGCTATTCCAGACAATGACCATGGCAATACAGCGGGCCAGGCCAATAAGAATAAGTCCTGCCATATATTCGGGATAATTACGGAGGAAAATAACAGCCAGAAGAAACATCAGAATCGGCCCTATGACCCAGTTCTGCACTAAGGACAAAGTCAGCACCTTTCTGTTTTGAAAGACACGGCCGAGCTGGCGGTAATTGACCTTGGCCAGCGGCGGATACATCATGATGATCAAACCGATAGCGATCGGAATAGAGGTGGTGCCAACCGATAGCCGGTTTAAAAGGCGGGACAGGCCAGGGAAAACATAGCCCAGGGCGACTCCCAGCCCGATGGCCAGCAGGATCCACAGGGTTAAGAACCTGTCCAGAAAAGACAGCCGGCGCTTGGTTCGAGCTGGGGCTTCCATCGG
>Ga0209508_1002793_pt1 | contig 10964 bp, 6 predicted proteins | sample AD_UKC129_MetaG_FD_184427 | JGI IMG/M metagenome (GOLD analysis project Ga0209508, IMG submission 184427) | Active sludge microbial communities of municipal wastewater-treating anaerobic digesters from Canada - AD_UKC129_MetaG (SPAdes) (version 2) | ecosystem: Engineered > Bioreactor > Anaerobic... | reverse complement strand
TTTTCAAATCCCGCGACCAAAAACTTGAAGCAGCACGACAAAGACGCAAACTTAAACGACAACAACAAATGGTCCTGACTACGTAACTCTCAAACACCCATTTTCCAATTCACGCTGAACCAGGACAATTATGCCTTACGCGGAATCGCACTACCGCGTTTACACAGATCGGGAGCATCGCGCCATTGCCGGGCTCTCGATGGGCGGCGCGCAAACGCTTCATGTGGCGTTCAAACATCTCGACAAGTTCGCCTACATCGGCGTGTTCAGTTCCGGCATCTTTGGCAACGACACGGGTGCGTGGGAAGAGAGTCACCTGCCCAACCTGACCGACGCGAACCTCAAGAAAGGTGTGAAGCTGATCTGGTTCAACACGGGAACGGAAGACGGACTCATTCGCAACACCCGCAGCACGGTCGAGTTGCTCAGGAAACACGGGTTCAATCCGGTCTTCAAAGAGAGTTCCGGCGGCCACACCTGGATCAACTGGCGCGAGTACCTGATTGAGTTTGCGCCGCAACTGTTTCAATAGCGCCCGGAATGATCATGCACACCGTGCCCAGACCATACCGGCAGAACGCTGTAATCGCAGCCCCAAAGCAATCCTCAAAAACTGATATGATGACTGTCACTGGAAGAAACCACGTGGTGCCGAACACTGTTGTTGCACCCGCACTTCGCGGAACCCGGAAGGCGTTCACCGCGGCTCGTTTGGCAGTGGTGCTTGCATTCCCGTTTGCAGCAGTGGCGGCGGAACTGATCCCGGCTCCGGGTTCGAAACTGCCTCCGCTGCCCGACAAAGTCATTACGGCCGCCGACGTCACAGTCGAGCGGCTTGGAACCAACATTCCCGCTTCGGCCATCGGAGAACCGGTCGGGGGCGTAACGCTGTCGCCGCCGCGCTGGATCGAGGCCACGGGCAATGCCGTGGCTCACGCGATTATCGATGGCTCGATTGCACCGAAGGATCCGAATGGCAAGCCGATCAACTTCCGCGTCCTGCTCCCGGCCAGATGGAGTCGGCGGGCGATCCAGGTGGGCGGCGGCGGAATGAACGGAATGGTGCCAATGCTGCGCGGCGAGCGGCCCGACTCGCCCACGGCAACGTTTGCGCGGTACGGCAGCGATTCCGGACATCAGATGGGCGGGTTTGGCGGTTTCGGACGCGGCGGGGGCGGGGGCGGCAATGACTGGGCGCTCAACGAAGAGGCCATTCGCAACCTCGGTTACATGCAGATGAAGAAAACCCATGACGCCGCGATGGTGATCATGGAGCGAATCTATGGTGAACGGCCGCGCTTCAATTATTACATCGGCAGCTCCCAGGGCGGACGCGAAGCCCTGACCGTCGCCCAGCGATACCCGGCCGATTACGACGGTGTTGTTGCGGACGTTCCCATCGTGAGCTTCTCCACTTTGATGCTGGCGCCCGAGCTGATCCGCATTCAGGAAAAGCCGCTGTCCAACTGGGTCACGCGGGCGAAGATCAACGCCATTCGCGCCGAGTTCATGCGGCAGGCGGACAAGCTTGACGGACTGGCCGACGGCGTCATCAACAACTACATGGCGGCCCGGGCGCTTTTTGACATGTCGCAGGGCGATCCCAATCGCAATCCGTGGGCGGCTTTGCGCGGGCCGGATGGCACCGACCCGAACCCGCAAGACACGTCAATAAACGCGCGCCTCACCGACGGGCAGATCGAGACGCTCAAAATGGTTTACAGTCGATACAAATTCGCGACGCCGCTGGCCAACGGCGTGACTTCATTCGGCATGTGGGTGCCGAACACCGACCCCGGAGGCAGCGGACTGATTGTGGACCGGCGTTTCCGCGGGCAGGAAGGCGCCGATGAAAACGCGCCGATCCATTCGCACATGGGTGTTCTGGGCGTGACCGGGTTCCTCATGCAAGACCTGTCGGCGAACCCGCTGGACTATGTGGAAGGCGGTCCGCTCAATAAACGCCGCGAACTGCTCTCGGAATGGCTCGACTCGACGAATCCGGATCTCTCGGCGTTCTACCGGCGCGGCGGCAAGATGATCGTCACGATCGGCACCGACGACACGCTCGCGTCGCCCGGAGCGCAGCTCGATTATTTTCAGTCGGTGATCGACAAGATGGGCCGCGATCAGGTGGATGCGTTCGCGCGGTTCTACGTTCTTCCGCAAACCGGCCATGGCTTGAGTGGACGAAGCGCTTCAATCAATGGCGACGGAAAGGAAGTGACCCCGTTCGAGATTCCGAACCGGTTCGACCGCATCGCCCTGATCACCGCCTGGGTCGAACGCAACGAACCGCCCGGCAAAACGGTGATCGTCACCGCCGGCGGCCGCAGTCTGCCGATGTGTTCGTATCCGAACTACCCGCGTTACAAAGGCGGGCCGCCCGAGTCTGCGGACTCCTACGAAAGCACCGCGCCATAACGCCCGGGTCACGTGGCGGGCGACGGCGGACGTTCTCGAAGTATCCTGCGAGCGGGATACGAGGGATGGTCTTGAGCTCGGGCTGTACCGCAAACGTGATTAGCGGCTTGGCTCCCGGCAAACACTCCATCAATATCGTCAATCGTGGTCCAGGCCCTGTGGCCGTGGATGCTTTGATTGTCCGGTAATGCAAACTTTGAAGCACCCATAATGCAGACAACACCCGGAGAGGCCGAACAGAAGTCAGAGTCGGCGTGCTCTGTTGTTTCTTAACTACGAATCAAGAATGAACAAACTACTCGCTGCATCCGTTGTCGTCCTCACGATCTGTGTCGCACCCGTTCACTCGGCAGAGGTGACCGTCCGATCGCCGGACCGCAAAGCCGTCGTCACCGTCACCGACGACGGCGGGTTGAGTTACTCGGTGACCTTTGACGGACGCGAGGTGGTGGGCAAATCGCGCTTCGGCATCATTGCCGACGATGTCGATCTCGGGGCGGGAGCCGCTTTGGGCAGGTCCACTTCGCGCAGGATTCGCGAGTCGTATTCCATGTTCGGCGCTCATTCGGAGGCGGAGAATGATTGCCGCGAAACGACCATTCAGGTCCGCAGTTCCACAGGCGAACCGTACGAACTCGATGTGCGCGCCTACAACGACGGGGTGGCGCTGCGCATGCGTCTGGCCGCAAAGCCGGGCCGGAGAATCAACGGCGAAGCGACGGAGTGGAAGGTCCGCGGCAATCCGCTGGCGTGGTACCAGACCGACTTCGGCAGCTACGAAGGCGTCTTTCAAAGCACACGGCTGAACGACCTGGCCGTCGATCGGAAGATTCCGTTGCCGATCACGTTCAGTCTGGACGGTGGTGAGGGGCGAGAGAGCGGCAGTTACGCGCTTGTGACCGAGGCCAATCTCCTGAACTACAGTGACGCCGGCGTGCAGGTCGGCTCGGACCATTCGCTGCGCGTGTTCTTCCATGCCCGGCCGGACGCAAATGGATGGACCACGGATGAGGCTGTGGTTCAGCCATGGCGCGTTACCCTGCTCGCGCGCGATCTCAACGCGCTGGTGAACAGTGATCTGATTCGCAATCTCTGTCCCCCTGCGTCGCGGGAACTGGCCAGGGCGGACTGGATCCAGCCCGGCCGCTCTTCATGGCAATGGTGGTCCAGCGGCGGGCCCAGGTTCTCCGAGCAACGTCAGTGGGTGGATTGGACCAAGCAACTCGGTTTTGAATACTACCTGATTGACGATGGCTGGAAGGATTGGAAAGAGGACGGCAAAGACGCGTGGGCGTGCATGCGCGAAGTCTGTGATTATGCGAAAGCGAACGGCGTGAAGATCTGGATCTGGGTGCACTGCCGGGACGTCACCAGTCCTGCCGCTCGCGCCGCCTATTTCGATCGCGCGGTCGAGGCGGGCGTGGTGGGAGTGAAGATCGATTTCATGCCCGAAGCCAACGTGCAATGGGTCAATTGGTATGACGAGACGTTGCGCGACGCGGCTGCCCGGAAGCTGATGGTGAATTTTCATGGCGCGAACAAACCGGTCGGACGCGAACGCACCTGGCCCAACGAAATGACCCGCGAAGCCGTGCGCGGTCACGAGTATCACATCCTGCGTTTCCGTCGCACCCTGCCACCGCAGCAGGACTGCATTCTGCCGTTTACGCGCTATGTCATCGGGCCTGCGGATTACACGCCGACGGTTTTCAATCCCCGGGAACTGCGCGGTTACACCTGGGCGCGCGAATTGGCCCAGGCCATTGTGTTCACCTCGCCTTTCCTGTGCTACGCCGATCACCCGCGGAATTATCTGACCAACGCGGCTGTGGATGTGCTGAAGGCAATCCCGGCGACATGGGACGAAACGATCGTCCTTCCCGGGAGCGAAATCGGAAAGTGCGTGGCTTTCGCCCGTCGCAACGGGAACAGGTGGTTCATCGGCATTATGAACGGCAGCGAAGAGAGGACGCTCGACATTCCGCTGAGCTTTCTCGGCCGCGGCCAGTACCGGATGATCCAACTGGGTGACGCGCCGGATCGCGGAGACGCCTGGCAGCGGGATGAGAAAACCGTCAGGCGCAGCGATCGCGTGCAACTCACGTTGCGTCCCAGCGGCGGCTGCGTCATCCAATTGATCAGGTGAAGCCGCTTCACGCTGCGGGGGGCACGGCGTTCCCGCCGCTTCAGGGTGCGAATGCGTGAGAACGTTCGATTCCAATCTCGCGCGTCTGTTCAGCACAAGTCGAAGGGACGCGGAGCGCGGCTGTGTCCCGCAACGGCGGGACCAGCCGCAGCGTGTGCGAGCGGCCGGGCGCTTTGGACTCCACCTTCCTACATGTTGCCACGTGCTGCGACTGGTCCCGCGAAGCGGGACACAGTCGCGCTCCGATACCAACGGTGCGGCGTTCCCGCCGCTTGAGGGTGCGACTGCGACCTAACGTCTAATCGGAATCCTGCCATCCTCTTGCCATCGCGCGTGAAGCGACCTGAAGGTCGCGCTCCCGTCGCGCGGGGCTGCGGTCCGCACGAGCGTCCAGCGGGACGTAGAGCCGGCGATTCCAGCCCGAAATTTGGCTGTAACGGGAAAGCCGGGCGCGTATGATCCGGTTCATGGCTCGGGGCAAATCGGCTGAGAGGGGGCGGGCCCTTTTCGCATCAACATGGAGTCCATCGAAATGCTTTGGCGAGACAAGTCCGCGACCATCTGGAGGCATGCCTGCCTTGGTTCTCTTGTCATCCAGCTTGGGCTCGCCGGATCGTCCGTGGATGCCACAGAACCGCTGTCCGTCTTCACAAATCAATACTGGGGCGATCCGCACACCGTGACGCGCGACGAGGTCATTCGGATCACAATGATTCCCTATCGCGGCAAGAGCGTGACCGGTGTGGATGTGTCCACCATGGATCGCAAGATTCTGTGCGGATACCAGGGTTGGTTTGCGGCGGCAGGCGATGACAGCGGCCGGGGTTGGGCGCACTGGGCCGGACGCGACGGTTTTCGCCCGGGAAGCTGCTCGATTGACCTGTGGCCCGACGTGAGCGAACTCGATCCGGACGAACGCTATGCCACGGAGTTCCGTCATCGCGACGGCCGGGCCGCCGAAGTCTTCAGTTCCTTCAATCGCAAGACGGTGCTGCGGCATTTTCAGTGGATGGAAACCTACGGGATCGATGGCGTCTTCGTGCAACGCTTCGTTGTCGAACTCGGCACACCGGCAGGGTTGCGGCACGCCAATGTCGTTCTCAATCATTGCCGGGAAGGCGCGAACCTCTCGGGCCGGGCGTACGCCGTGATGTACGATCTCAGCGGACTGGGATCAAACCAGATGAATCGTGTGAAGGAGGACTGGAGGCTCCTGGTTGACAGAATGCAGATCACTCGCGACCCCGCTTATCTGCATCACAAGGGAAAACCTGTCGTGGCAATCTGGGGATTCGGCTTCAATGACAACCGGCGTTACACCGTCGCCGAAGGAATCCAGATCGTCGAATTTCTGAAGAACGATCCCGCTTACGGCGGATGCACCGTGATGCTGGGTTTGCCGACGTATTGGCGGACCCTCGATCGCGATTGCGTGAACGATCCGCGGCTTCATGAATTGGCGAGGATGGCTGACGTGATTTCGCCCTGGACGGTCGGGCGGTTTTCCACTCCGGCTCAGGCCAGAAGATATGCGGAAACGACTTTGACAGCGGATCTCGAATGGTGTCGCGGCGCGGGGATAGATTACATGCCGGTGGCGTTTCCGGGATTCAGTTGGCACAACATGAAACCCGGTTCGCCACTGAATCAGATTCCGCGTTTGCGGGGTGAGTTTCTGTGGTCGCAGTTCGCCGCAGTGCACAAAGCGGGGGCGACGATGATTTACCAGGCGATGTTTGATGAGGTGGACGAAGGGACTGCGATCTTCAAGTGCACTGACGATCCTCCGGTGGGCGAATCCAGATTCGTGGACCTTGAAGGGCTTCCATCTGATTTCTATCTGAAACTCGTTGGTGCTGCGGGGCGGATGCTTCGGGGCGAATTGGAACCGAGTGAGAGGATTCCAGCCGGCCTGCGATGATGCGGCGGGATGAAGCTCATCGATGGTGCCGCTTCAAATCCGTTGCCTCAAGCGGGCGGCCTGAAGGACGGAAAGAAAAATGGGAATGGAAGTTCTCTCTTCCATTCCCACCTGATTGGATGAAGCAAACCCGGCGCGATTCACGCCGGCTGCCCCGGTGCATCAACTCGGAGAGAATTTAATGCGATAGGTCTTGGGAAGGCCTTTGTATTCGAATTTAACGACGGCCGTTCCATCCCTTCCGTCCGCCTGTGTGACAACGATTTTCACACTGCTGTCGCTCGCCGATGCAGACACTTGCGGAATGCCGGTGACGTCCGCGGGAACCGTGTAGGTCGTCTCATAAATATCAACCCCGGTAATGCCGTTGGCGTTGGTGGACCGGACCGGGAGAGCCGGCAGATCAATGGCTTTGCCGTTCACGCTGACTGTAACGGTCGGCGGGACGGGACGCTCGATCTGCACTTTGGTGGAGCTGAAGCCGAGTCCAATGATATCGCAAAGCCCGCCCTCGGCAGGACCTTCCGCCACGAGAAACAGCGCGTGTTTCCGTTTCAGGTTTTCAACCGCTGAGGCCACATCGATGGTGAACTTCGTGACTTCCTGCGGGGCGTTGGCGGGAACATTGATCTCGCCAATCTTTTTGCCTTTCCAGGTGGCATTGTCCCACGGGCCATCCAGCCAGACGTTCACCTTGAACGCACTTGCGGTCTTCGGTGTGAGGAACAAATTGAACGCGGTCTTGTTTCCAGGTTTGGCGCCCTCGAAGGCTTTCAACCCCTTCTGATCCTTGTCCAGTCCTGCGAAACCGAAGTACTTGTATCCGATGATGTCTCCGTTGCGTACCCCCACCAGCGGCATGTTGTTGTCCCAGTTGTCCCACGTGTCCTGCACGAGTTGCTGGTTCGACAGGTAGCACGCGTATCCTGCCGAGTAATACTGATAGGGATTCAGGCCGAAGATGTGAAAGCCTTCAGACGTGACTTCCGCCCCGGTGTATTCAAAGCCCCGGCTGTCCTTCGCCGTCCAGACGTTGTTCTCGGCAAACGGATCGTAAGCGCGGATGACGACTTTGCCGCCCTCGGACACCGGTTTTTCATCCCACTCGACCTTGATGGGCGCCACCATCGCCTGACGCGCGTTTCCAAAACCTCGAGGCGCCCGGTGATAGAACACGTAGTACTGGTCGTTGATCAACTCGATGCTGCCATGGGTGTTGTGGCCCGAATAGCTTGTGCGCAGGCGGGAGCCGTCCTGGTTCGGCACGATGGCGCGCGAATCCACGAGAACGCCGCCGCTCCTCCAGGGCCCGAACGGCGTGTCGCCAAATGCGTAACGCAACGTTGAGTTCGAGCTGTCCACCCCGTAGTCCGGCCCGGAATATCCGCTGTAAACCCAGATGTATTTGTTCCCGATTTTGCGGATCGACGCGGCCTCGAAGAAGTTGAACGTGCCCAGGTCCTGGTCCGGAAACACATGGGGATATTGCGTGCCCTGGGGATCGCGGATGACGCCGTAGCGCGAACTGGCCGGAATGAAACGGTCGATCACCTGATGGCCGGGACGAACGGAATACATGGTCCTCTGATCCAACTGCGCGGCCAGAGATCGTTGAAATCCCCAGTACCCGTAAGCCCTGAACCCGATCTCGAAATCCGGATCGTTGGGATCCGTGACGTATTCAATGAAGACGGCAGGATCGAATCCCATCGTGCTCCCACGCACAGTCCTGGTTCCATCCTCCGTCAAGTTGATGGGCGTGAACGGTCCATCCGGCCGATCGCCCTTCGCCACCATGGCTTCTCTGTTGGGGCCGCGGCTGTGCGGGTAGAGGTAATAGGTCTTCTTGCCGTCCTTGCCCTTGACCTCGACCAGGTCGGGGGCATACATCACGTCCCACTGGTTGTTGACGCGATAGGTGAAAATGGGCCCTTCATCGCGCCAGGAGGACAGGTCTTCCACAGGCGCCGACCACGCGCGGATGTCGGGCCCGCAGTAGCTTCTGACCCTGACATCATGGGACCCGATGATGTAAATGCGGAATTTTCCCGGATTGTCGGGATCCTCGAACACGCGGGGCTCGCCATCCGGCAAATGTTCCCACAAGGGGAGGTATGGATTGCCGGCTCCGTGGTAAACGTATTTTTGCCGGGTCTGGGGCCCGTCGCTTGAGGAGCTTTCAGCGGCCAGCGCTGCGCTATGGGACATCACGACTGCCGACACGAGGAATGCCGCGCCGGACCTCTTGAAACCGATTGAGACGCGCTTCATGCCCGATTCTTCTATCCGGCTGCGGCCCGGAAGGGAAGTTCAATTCGCCGGTTGTGGCGAGCGAGGGCGCATTTCAACTCTTGTGCACCGCTCGCATTTTTCCGAAGTGTCGCGATTTTCGCGGCGAGAACACATGAGCGAAACAGCGGTTTCCGGCGAAATCTTTCGGGGATGAGATACATCGGGGGCGCTCCTTACGTCATGGGGTTATGGCAGGACTTCCTTCAGGGAAGGAGCCAGATAAACTCCTGTCACCTTTCCGGCTGATATCGTCACGTTGGAGAAGCAGCCGCCGATGGTGCATCCAGTCAACCCGGAGGGTCTTTAGACATTGTTAATGCGCGGAGATTTCGAACATTGTAAGGTCCAGCCACCTCACTGCCGCATCATTGGCAATGAGGTCGTTTCAATAATGCACGTTATCCAGTCAATGACTCGTCCCGTTCGCGCCGTTGCGTGGTTGATGTTCGCTGGTCTGGCGGTCCTGCACGTGAGCGCGGCGTCCGTTCACCGGTCGCAGATCCGGATCCGTGATCCGTTCGTGCTCCCGGACCCGGAAACGCGCACCTATTACATCTACAACACGACCGATTGGGGGAGCCCGGAAGAGCAGGAGCGCAAAGCGGTGATTGTCTATCGCAGCAAGGATCTCGAGAACTGGGAAACGCCAAAACCGGTTTTCGAGGTGCCGGAGAACCACTGGGCACGCGAGACGGTGTGGGCGCCGGAAGTGCATCGTTACAACGGAAAGTATTACCTGTTTGTGACACTCACGTCGAAAGACCTGCTCCCCACGCCGCCGGGACGTCCGCAAAACCGGAAGCGCGGCACGGAGATCCTCGTGGCCGACCACCCGGAAGGCCCGTTTCGATCGTTCGCGAATCGACCTCACACGCCGGAGGACTGGATGGCGCTGGACGGCACGTTGTTCGTCGAGGACGGCGTGCCTTACATGGTGTTCTGCCACGAATGGATTCAAATCACCGATGGCAGCATGGATTTCGTGCGGTTGACCGACGACCTGTCATCCGCCGTGGGCACGCCGACAAAACTGTTTCACGCCTCCGAGGCGCCCTGGACGCGGTGCCGCGCCGACCTCGGCGAACTGTTCGAAGGAAAACGATATCACGCATCGATCACGGACGGACCCTGGTTTCATCGCACGTCGAACGGAACGCTGCTGATGCTCTGGTCGAGTTATGGTCCGGCCAAATACGCAACGGGCGTGGCGATCTCGAAGTCGGGCAGACTGGCGGGACCCTGGGAACAGCAGGAAGAACCTCTCTGGCTCGACGACGGAGGGCACCCGATGCTCTTCAACACCTTCGACGGGCGGCTGGTCATGGTTCTGCATCAGCCCAACCGTCGTGTTGAGCGCGCCGTTTCTTCGAGATGGAAGACCTCGGCACGACGATCCGGATCAAGCGCGAAATCACGGACTTCAACGCGCCGGGCCGGTGAGCGGGAGCCGACGTCGGGAGAGCCAAAAGACCTCGCGTGAGGCGTGAATGCTGTCCACGGAGCGCGGCTGTCCTCAGCCGCAGCGCGTCGACCGGAGGAGAACCTGGGAAGACACAAGAACTTCGGCTGACGACATCTGCACTCCGTTCATGTACAGCCGTGATGTCGTTTCTGGTGGGGCGAGCGTCCTCGCGAGCCGTTGTGCGATGACCCTGGCAGTTCGTAATGCAGGAAGATTGAACTGATACCGGTTGCTTCAACTCGGAGGGTGCATGGATATCGTCTGATCAAGCTGGTCGGACAACGGCTCGCGAGGACCCGCCTTCGCTCGGCTTCGGCGTGGCAGGCTGCTCGCCCCACCAAAGGCCGCAAAGAAGGCATAACGCCTTTAAGCCACACCACGATTATCGGAGATGTATCGATGCAGGCCTCGGGCGGGGTTCAGTATGGGAATCCGGCTCTATTCAGGTGCGTCATATGACTGCGCCAGTCCCATCAACCAGGTACTCGAAGGAGGGTTGAAGTTCTGCTCGGAACGGGGGCGCGGCGTTCACGCCGCTTCACCTCACGAACGCATCGGCACGCACCGAAAATTTCCAATGTTCTTGTCGGCTCGGACGTGGGTGTGACCTGAAGGTCGCCCTTTGGACGTAAAAGCCTAACGCGAATTTGTGAAACTGCGCAGCGCGGTCTCTATGAGCCGCAGCAACGTGCAACGGCATGGCAGCGGAGGATCGTATG
>Ga0209508_1002792_pt1 | contig 10969 bp, 6 predicted proteins | sample AD_UKC129_MetaG_FD_184427 | JGI IMG/M metagenome (GOLD analysis project Ga0209508, IMG submission 184427) | Active sludge microbial communities of municipal wastewater-treating anaerobic digesters from Canada - AD_UKC129_MetaG (SPAdes) (version 2) | ecosystem: Engineered > Bioreactor > Anaerobic... | reverse complement strand
CTGCAATTCGTGCTCAAGCGCAACCCGGATCATCCGGGCGCCACGCACTACTTCATCCATGCCGTCGAGGCCGGACCGAATCCGGAATGGGGCTTGCCGTCGGCCGATCGCCTGTTGGAACTCGTCCCGCAGGCCGGCCATCTGGTTCATATGCCGTCGCACATCTATATGCGTGTCGGGCAATATGACGACGCGGAGATCGCCAATCGCCGCGCCGTGAAAGCCGATCGCTCCTACGTCCAGAGCTGCGCGGCGCAGGGTTTCTATCCCGGAGTCTATTATCCGCACAACGAGCACTTCCTGTGGTTCGCCACCTTCTTCCAGGGCCGAAGCGCCGACGCTCTCGCCTCCGCCAGAAAAACGGCCCAGATCGCGGTCGACAACTTCTGCGGTCCGAACAAAGCCGTTGAAGGTCCCCGGTTCCGTCACCTGCCCTGGCTCACGCAGGCGCGCTTCGGGAAGTGGGATGATGTCCTGAAGGCCCCTCAACCGCCGTCCACGAACGACTTTCTGATTGATCGTGTGATGTGGCATTTCGTACGCGGGCTTGCCTGTGCGGCGAAAGGAAATGCCGAAGCCGCAGCGCGCGAACACGACGCCCTGAAGCGACTGGTGGAAAGGGGCGAAACTGTGAAGCTGGACGATCCCGCGTTCCCCACCACAGGCGTGCTGGCGGTGGCGAATCACTGGCTGGCCGGCAAGGTGGCCGAGGCGAAGGGCGACACAGCCGCGGCGATTGATCACCTGCGCAAAGCGGTCGAGGCCGAAGACGCGTTGCCGTACATGGAACCACCCTACTGGCCCGTTCCCGTCCGGCCCGCACTCGGCGCCGTCCTGCTGAAGGCGGGGAAAGCGAGCGAAGCGGAAGAGGTCTTCCGCAAAGACCTCCAGGAATGGCCGCGCAACGGCTGGGGCCTGCTCGGACTGGAACAAAGCCTCCGCGCCCAGGGCAAAGCCGACTCAGCCGAAATCGTTCGCCGCGAATTCGAAGCCGCCTGGAAACGGGCCGACGTGAAACTCGACCTCGCCTGGTTCTGAGGATCGGCTGGAAATCAGATCTGATCAGGAGCGGAAGCAGGGCCGTGGGAGACGACGCGCTGATGCGTCCTCTCCCCGGCCCTCCGTTCTGGAGGCATCGAATTCAACACTCACCGCCGTCGCCCTTCATCGGATGTTCGATGCTGGATACTGGATGTTTCCAGGGGTTCTGGCGGCGGGGACGCCGGCGCTACGCGTTAGGGCGTTGAATGTTCGGCGTTGGATGTTGAATGTTCGGACTCCTGGCTTGCTTCAGCGTTCCGGGTCCAGAATTTGGACGGGCGTTTGCAGGATTTTCTGATTCCAGAAACTGCGCAATCTGCCGGCGCTGTCGCGATACGCCATGCAGCGGAAACCGCAGGATTGCACGACCAACAGCCTTGGAAGGCCGTTCCACTTTGAGTTCTTAGGGTTTGGCGATGCCATATGCCACGGCCGGATGCAGGAATGAGGCCAACCCCGCCAACTCCCGTTATCCCGTTGCGTTCGGGCAGGAGAATTCTGCGGATCTCATGGATTATTCTATTCTCTTCTTCTACCACCCCGCTCTGCTTCGCTATGTAGAATCGAAACCGCCGACCGCCGGAAACCGTCCGGGAACATGAAAGTCCGGTTCAGGCAGTGACTCTATGGCGAACGCGCTCGCGTCAACGCGGCATTGGCGCCGCATCCAACTCGAACCATGAATATGCAATCCACCATCGAAACACCCCAATCCGGCGGACGCCCCGATCCGAGATCAGCGTTCGATCCGTTTCGAGTCCTGCGCACGCTTTGCAATGTATGCTCGCTCCTGATCGGGCTGGCCCTGCTTCTCGCAATCGTTCCCTTCCCCGCCGGCGCAGCCCAGGCGACAGCGGCGGCCGGAGAGTCCGCCGAAAGCGCGCTGTCCGACACCAACCGCTTTCCGCAACCCGTCACATTCACCGCTCAGCAGGACCATCGGCACATGATGGAGCAATTGGGAATCCAGACCCTTCGCCCCGGCGCAAACCCGAACAACCCCAACGCGCCGAACGCGGTCAATTACGACGAGGCGAAGGCCAACCCCTACCCCAACCTTCCGGACCCGCTCGTTCTGAACAACGGGCAGCGCGTGACCACACCGGAAATGTGGTGGCAACTGCGCCGCCCGGAAATCGTCGAACTCTTCGACCGCGAGGTTTACGGGCGCGTGCCCTCCAACGTGCCGCCCGTGAACTGGGAAGTCGTGCGGACCACGACTTCGACGAACGGCGAGATTCCCGTCATCACAAAGGAACTCCGGGGACACGTGGATAACTCGTCGTATCCGCTCATCAACGTGGACATTCAGCTCACGCTCACCACTCCGGCAAACGCGACGCGCCCGGTGCCGGTGATCATGGAGTTCGGCTTCGGCGGGTTCGGCGGGTTCCGTCGCGGAACCAATGCGCCAGCCGGCACGAACACATTGGGCCGGCGCGGCTTCGGCGGGGGCTTCGGCGGCGGCGGGCGAGCTGGCAACAGCAGGTCCTCGCCAAAGGCTGGGGCTATGCCATCATCGTTCCCAGCAGTATTCAGGCGGATAACGGCGCGGGACTGACGCGCGGCATCATCGGTCTCTGCAACAAAGGCCAGCCGCGAAAACCCGAGGATTGGGGCGCGCTCCGCGCATGGGCCTGGGGTGCCAGCCGGGCGCTGGATTATTTCGAAACCGACCCGCATGTGGATGCGAAGCAGGTCGGCATCGAAGGACTTTCCCGCTATGGCAAGGCCGCGCTTGTGGCCATGGCGTACGATCAGCGCTTTGCCGTGGGCTTCATCGGTTCCTCCGGCGAAGGCGGCGCAAAATTGCATCGCCGTGTCTTCGGTGAGCTCGTCGAAAACCTTACCGGATCGGGCGAGTATCACTGGATGGCCGGGAATTTCCTGAAGTACGGCGGGCCGCTGAACGCCGGCGATCTGCCGGTGGACGCGCACATGTTGATCGCCCTGTGCGCGCCGCGTCCCACGTTCATCAGCTATGGCGCGGCCGAAGGCCCGGGCGCCGAAGGCAAATGGGTGGACCAGCGTGGCAGCTTCATGGCCGCCGTCGCCGCCGGTCCCGTGTACCGCCTGCTTGGGAAGAAGGATCTCGGGACGACCGAGTTTCCGGACGTGGAAACGGCCTTGATCGAAGGCGAACTGGCCTGGCGCCAGCACAGCGGCGGTCACACCACAGGCCCGAACTGGCCGACGTTCCTCGAGTGGGCCGGACGTTATATCAAACCCTGAGCAGTCACGCGTCAGGATTTGCGATTGACGCGGGTATTCGGCAGCTCCGGGAGTTCGCCGCCGGGTCAAGGGACTGCGACTCTGCGAGTCGCAGCGGCGCCCGACAGCATTACCTGCCGGAAATCCACATCTGGTCGGGCGTCCCTTGACTTCGCACGGCGCTGCGGGTCTTAGACCCATCAACTCTGAATCGACAATCGCCCATCATCAGCGATCGACCCCGTTCACCGTCCGCGGCTGGCCCATGCCTTGTATCGCTCGCGGTAGTTGTAACCGAAGTGATCGATCGAAAGCTCGTTCCGTGTCTTGTACCTCTTGAAAATCTTCGTGATCTGCCCATCGGTCCACGCCGCCAGCGAATCCTCGCGCGCCTGCACCATGCGCTCCCAGAGCAGCGCCTTTTCCCCGGGCTTCATCTCGGGAATCATTTCGACGTACGCGTTGTACGTCCGCTGAGCTCCGGGCGAGCGCGTGATCCGATCCAGCAGTTCAATCGTCTTTTCCTCGCCGATCTCCTTTCGCAACGCCCGCAGGAACCCATGGATCTGCGGAGCGAACTCCGCGTAGATCGGGTCCAGTTGCTCGGTTGACACCGTGAGCGCCTTCAGTTCGTCCTTTTCCTTCCCGTTGGTATTGTCGCGGGCGGCGTCCCAGGCGGCCCATGCGGCGTCGAGTTTCTCCTTCACCTCCTGGTTCCACGCCCAGACCCTGCCGTAATGCTCGGTGATCAGCGCGGCCACCTTTCGCGTTTTGGCCTCGTCGTTCAGCTCCAACTGCGCCGCCAGACGTTGTCCCTTGTTGGTCACGTCGCGCTGAATCGCTTCGGGCAGTTCAGGCGTCCACCACGCTGGCGGGTTGCCTGCATCAATCGCAGCCTGCACTCTGGCCGCAACCGCCGCCGCCGATTCCGCGTGCGCGCAAGGGATGGACAGGGCAACCGCACAAACGATCGTTAGAAGTGAAGCACGTCTTTTCATGCCGGTAAGGGTTCTGGTTACGCCAGCAAACTATTGAGGCCGCGCCGTCCCGCAAATGAGTTATCTGCCAAAACCCTTGAGCTTTCTGCAGGGCGCGTATCGGTGTTACGTAGCGCAGCCGTCCCCGGCTGCGGGTTTACGGGGCGTCCACGCCCGCTGTTCCTTCTTACAAACACCAGGATTGCCGGATACCCCCGAGAACGTTTAATCGTCTGAAGCTTGAGTCTGGCAACTGCAATGAACACATGAAGAACCCTCCACGCAGAACACAACGGATCACTGGATTGCTGCTGTTGTTTGGAGTGGCGTTAATAGCCCAGGCGCAGTCACAGGGCGGCGATCGCTCGATCGCGTCTCCCAACAGCACCGCTGCAGCACCGACGCATGCGGATCACACAAACTCCGTCAAAGTGATCCGCGACATCGCGTATCGCGAAGGAGCGAGCAAGGCCTGGCGCCTGGACCTCGCCATGCCGGTGGAACCGCCAACCGAGTTGCGTCCGGCGCTGGTGATCGTCCATGGCGGCGGCTGGAGAACAGGTTCCAGAACCGTCGATGTTTTTCAGAGGATGATGACCAATTACGCGAGCAAGGGTTACGTGACGATCAACGTTGATTACCGCCTGACCGGTGAAGCTCCGTTTCCGGCCTGCATCGAGGATGTGAAGTGTGCGGTGCGCTGGCTTCGCGCCCACGCAGCCGAGTATCACGTCGATCCGGATCGGATCGGCGCTTACGGTCACTCCGCAGGCGCGCACCTTGCCATGATGCTGGCCATGGTTCCAAAGTCCGCAGGACTCGAAGGAGATGGCGGCTGGACCGAGTTTTCCAGCCGGGTCAATGCCGTCGCCGCCGGGTCGCCTCCCACCGAACTGGGCAGAGACACGCCCATGGCGAAAACGGAATGGTGGCCGATCGGATACATCTCGGCGGATCAGCCTCCGATGCTCCTGATTCAGGGCGGCGCAGACCGGATCGTCCGGCCCGAACTGACGGAGGATTTCGTGCAGAAGATGAAAGCCAAAGGAGCCAATATCGAATACCTCAGGATCGATGAAGCCGGGCACGACGTTGCTTATTCACAGAGTCTGGAAATCACCGACCCGGCGATCGAGAAGTTCTTCGCCACACATCTCAAACCGAAGGGGTCCAGCCGTCCCTGAGACACGCTGCGACTTTCTGCCAACGGGTTTGCATCGATGAATTTCGGATGTTCTCCCGCTGTCCGCCTCAACCGTGCTGGTGCTCCTGAATGTACTCCTGTTTGAGGCCGAGTTTCTCAGGCGCGTGGAGCACGAGCATCTTCATCCGGATATCGGCGGGGATCTCGCGCGCCGTCAGCCTGGACACCACGATCATAAGACCGATGGCCAGCGGCACGGCCCAGATCGCCGGCTGCTCGCAAAGGATGCGCCACATCGGATGTTGCGCCCAGAACTCGTTCAGCGGGCGGAACGCGGCGAACAATTCCCCCGTCCTGCCCGGCGCAACGGACAGGCTGCTGAAGCTGGTTGCCGAAATGGCAATCATCGCGGCGAGGCCGCCCGCCAACATGCCTGCCGCCGCTCCTTTCATCGTCAGCCTGCGCCACCAGACGCTCATGAAGAGCAACGGAAAATAGCTCGCCGCCGCGATGGCAAACGCCTGGCCCACCATGAAGTTGATCTCCAGCGGCTCGACAAAACATCCCAGCAGCACGGCCACGCCGCCAATCAGCACCGCCGCCACTCGGAACATCCGCATGCGCTGCGCCGCCGTCGCCCCCGGACGCAACATCCGCCCGTACACGTCGTGCGCCAGCGCGCCGGTCATCGACACCAGCAAGCCGCTGAACGTGCTCATGAACGCGGCGAACGCCCCTGCGCAGGTGATCCCGCTGAGAATCGAACCCAGCGGTGCGTATCCGTCGTTCAACAGGCGCGGCAGTTCCAAAACCACCTTGTCGGTGCCCTTGACTCCCACGCCCGCGTACAGCTCGGGCAGCAGGTTTCTGCCGAACACACCGAACACAGGCGGGAACACGTAGAACGTGCCGATCAGGATCATGACCCACATGGTGGTGCGCTTCGCCGCGGCGCCGTCGGGGTTCGTATAAAACCGCACCAGAATGTGTGGCAATCCCGCCGTCCCGCACACCAGCGCGATGATCAACGAATACGTGTACAACAGCGAGTAAAGCCTGCCCTCCTCAGGCGGCAGGTTCGCCGCCTTCGCCGCGCGGCTCGTCAGCGGACCAAACGGCGCAATCCAGCTCGCGTCCGACGGCGCCGCCTCGGGCAAAGACCTGCGAACAATTGCCGCGTGATTCGTTCGTCCCGGGCTGCCCGCCACGATGTCCCGGGCAACCCCGGCGACGGCAGCCGGCAGGTCAACGGAATGGGCGCCAACGTTCACGCTCGCCACCGCATTGCTGCCGTAATCAACCACTGCAAGTCGTGCCGGTCCGGCCGATGCCTCATAATACTTGCCGCTGTATTCCGCCCCGGGAACTGCCGTGGTGCCGGGTGTATTCGCCTCCCCGGCGGACGTCTGGGAAGCCTCTGAGGCAGGCTGCATCGGCACTTCGCCCGGAATTGGGTTCGATTGGATGCCGGTTCCGTTGGCGCCGAGTTGTCTTCCGTAATGCCCGTAAACAGCCATCAGCACGAAAATCGGCGCTGAGATGGCGAACATCTTCACCCAATACTGGAACGCCTGCACCAGGGTGATGCCTTTCATTCCGCCCAACGCCACGTTCAACGTGATGACCGCGCCGACCAGAAACACACCCGCCCAATACGGGAGGCCCGGAAAGATGTACGCCAGCGTCGTCCCGGCGCCCTTCATCTGCGGCATCGTGTAGAAGAATCCAATGAACAGCACAAACACGACGGCGATCTTTCGAAACAGCGGCGAGTCGAAGCGTCCTTCGGCAAAGTCCGGAATCGTATACGCTCCGAACCGCCGCAACGGCCCTGCAATGAACAGCAACAGGAACAGATACCCGCACGCGTAACAGACCGGATACCACAGCGCATCGTAACCGCTGCTCATCACCATTCCCGCTATCCCCATGAAACTCGCCGCGCTCAGATATTCGCCCGAGATCGCGCTCGCGTTCCACCCGACACTGACACTCCTGCCCGCCACGAAAAAATCTCCTGCTGTCCGGGATTTCTTCGCGGACCAGAATCCCATCCAGATCGTCACAAAAACCGTCGCCGCGCTGAACGCGAGGATATAGGGATCGATGTTCATGCTGTGTCCGTTCCGCAGTGGTCGCGCCGCCCGGGGATCAAGGAACCGTTTCGGCCGCCGGCTCGGGCCGGCCCGTCACCTCGGCAACTTCGGACTCCTCCAGCGCAATCGAACGCCGGATGAAGTAGAAGGAGATCGCCCACACCGCCGGGAAGAATCCCAGCCCCAGCAGAAACCAGGAAAGGGTGAAACCCAGGATGCGCCGCGACATGAACTCGGGAAAGAAGTAGTTGGCCAGGGGCAACCCGAACAAGACCACCACGAAGGCAGCTGCGCATCCTATCGACAGCCGAAGCTGCTTGCGCATGAGCGAATGGAGAAACGCCTCGCTGTGCGGGTCCGTTTGCGGGGAACTCATGTCCGCGTGTTTAGCAGAAGCCCAGGTGCTTTAGCAAGAACGAGCCTCGCAGCGGCCCCTTGCATCGCACGAGGCGCCGACGCTCCCGGCGACGCCTCTGCGAATCAGCAAACCCCGGCAGCGCACCCGCCATCACGGCACGAGCAGCACACGATAGAACCGGTTCGTCGTCCCGACCGCGTCTTCGAACGACGCCGTTGAATCCCCGGCAACCACATCGGGCGACAGATCGGTCCAGCCGCCGTCGCTCAGACTTTCCGTGTACTGCACACGGTAGGTCGCGCCCGGGATGGACGTCCACGAAAGGGCAATAGCAGAGTTCGAGACCACGCTCGCCTGAACCTCCAGCGCGGGAACAACCGTCACCAGGAAGAACAGCATGTCGCCAAGCTGCGGCTCGCCGCTGTCCAGCACCTGGATTCCAAACCCGGTGGTGCTGTTCACATACGCTTCATCCGGCGCCCAGAAGAACACGCCCGTCACCGGGTCCAGCTCCGCCCCGGGAGGCGCGCTCCAGAAACTGAACGTCAGCGTGTCCGCCGGAATATCGGCATCCGTCGCCACATTCGTAAACACCAGCGCGGTCCCGAAATGAATCGTTCGATCCGCCACAGGCGTCAGGATGGGCGGATCGTTGACCTGTTGCACCGTCACCTGGAAGGATCGGTTCGTCGTCGCAAAACCGTCGCTCACCATGATCGTCACCGTGCACTCGCCATGCTGATCCGGCTCCGGGAACAGTGAAATGGTCCGCATCTCGCCAAAGCCTCCGAGAAACACATTGGCCTCCGAAAACAGGTTCGTATCCGAGACGGAAGCCGTCACGATCAGGTCTTCCGCGTCCGATTCCGCGTCCTTGACGGTGAAGGACACAGGACCGAACAAATTGTCCTCGAATGTCATACCGTCTGGAATCGGCGAAATCTCCGGCGGCGCATTGATCGTGAAGCCGACCGCCGCGGTGTTGTTCATCGTAAGCGGGTCCAGAACGGATGAAGTAGCGTCGGCCGAGTTCACCCAGATCCCCGGCGTCACTGCCTCCGCGACGAGCTCGAGTTGAGCGACCTCGCCGTTGGTCAGGTTTCCGACCAGCCAGACGACGTGGTTCCCGCTGTTCGTGCAGATGCCCCGGTCCGGTGCCGCGGAAATGAACTCGAGCGCTCCCGGCAGGGTATCCGTCAGAATGACGTCCTCCGCGGTGTCGCTCCCGAGATTGGTCACGGTGACGGTGAAACTGAACTGGCCGGCGGGATTGGTGAGCGTTGGGAACACGGCCTGCCCGGTTGCCAGATCGGCCGTGGGCCAGGTGCCCGCGCAGCACGTGCTGTTCTCCAGCAGCAAGTTCAACCGCCAACCTGCCGCCACGTGCCCCAGGTCCCCGGAACTGTCGTCAACAATGTAGAGCGACCACGTACCGTTCGGATCCAGCCCCTTCATGTCGGACAACGTATCGTCGAATGGTCCCCGCGGAGCCGGCGCGGGGAATGGGTCGTTCTTCCCGGCATAGTTCGCCGGCCGATACGTTCCTGAACCGAGCATCGATGAATCCGGCACTGCAGAAAACGCGGTGTCATCGAAGGTCACCGTCGAGCCGCTGATGCTCCCCGATCCACCGGCATCCGACATCAGCACGATTTTCTGTCCCTGCGGTCCTACAAGCAACACGTCAAGGTCGTCGGGGAACGTGTGAGTAAGCCCGACGAGCGTCACCGTCACTTTGCTGATGATTCCGGTAACGCCCGTCACGACGATCGTGGACGGGTATTGGCTCGCGATACCGGCGCTTCCGCTTGCGGGAATAGCGATGAACATGGAGTTGGTGGCATGCAGCATTTCGAGCGTCTGCACCCCGGCCCGCATCGTGCCGAAGACGAACTCAGGATCCAACGTGCCTTCCTGCACCTGGAAAACAGGCTGGAAAACATCCCCGCAACCCGCCGTGGCCGTGAACGAGAAGGAACGCATCGCCGTTCCGCCCGGCGGTATCGACCCGAAATCCTGAGGCGCGCCCGGTGAGTTCACATGGTTCGTGGCCAGCAGCGTCACGACCAGGTTCGTCGTGGCCGCTGTGCCGACATTCCGCAATTCCACGTCCACGGTCACGGTCTCACCCGGGTCGATCGCGCCGTTGGCCGGTGGGCAGTTTTCGCCAATGACCGCGAAACTTTCCGGTACGATCACCGCAACGGGACTCTGCCGGGCGTTGTAGATCACAAGCGCGAAATCCTGATCCAGCAAGGGAGGCTGGTTCGGCACGCCGTCGGAATTGATATTCGCCGCGGTGACGGTGACGGCGAAATTGCCGGACAGCCCCGCCGGGAGAAACACGCTTTCGACGTTGTTGCGAGGGTCCGCCTGGCCTCCCGTCACGGAGAACTCGCCGTCAAAGACATTGCCCTTGAACGTCTGCCCTCCCACGGTCACCGTCAGGTCCAGGTCGTTGTTATACGCGCTCCCAAAGGTGCTCCCCGGGGCGTCCGTCCATGCGAGGGTCACCCGAAAAGATTTCGACGGATCCGCAATGGTGCCCGTGAAGACGCGCGTCTGGCCAGAGGCGGTGAAGGTATCGGACGCTTCCTGGTCCCGCAGGATCCGCTCCGCGTCGTCCAGCGCCATCCCAAGGTTGACCGCGCCCATCCCCTGCCCTGAGGACCACAGACCGCCGGCATCCAGACCGTCGAGGAACCTCGCCGTGTTGATCAGAAAGGCCTTGGTCATGGCAGGCGAAGGCGGCGCCATGCCGTGGTTGATGAAATGCTGCCGAAGCAGCGCGCACGCGCCGGCTACCGCCGGAGTGGCATGGCTTGTGCCCGAAGACACCGTGTAGAACTGCTGGCCGAGCGGGAAAAAATTGTCGGGATCACCCATGCTCCCGTCACCGAACAACGCGCACACTCCCGATGCATTGAAGCAGAACGCCGCGCTGCCCACTCCGTTGGTGGTGGCCGGGCCCGACTGCGCCACACCGCCCGTGATATCTGTGCCCGGCGCCACAAGGTCGGGCTTGCTCCGACCGTCGGCGCAGGGACCCCGCCCCGAAAACACCGCTATATCGTTGATATTGTCCGCATCGCTATCAAAAGCGCCACAGCCATCCTGTCCGCCAGAGGAATTCCCGCCTTCC
>Ga0209508_1002789_pt1 | contig 10977 bp, 6 predicted proteins | sample AD_UKC129_MetaG_FD_184427 | JGI IMG/M metagenome (GOLD analysis project Ga0209508, IMG submission 184427) | Active sludge microbial communities of municipal wastewater-treating anaerobic digesters from Canada - AD_UKC129_MetaG (SPAdes) (version 2) | ecosystem: Engineered > Bioreactor > Anaerobic... | reverse complement strand
CATTGAGAACCTTAAAGCGGGTCTCTTCGGGAAAGAAACGCGTCACAATACGTTCCCCGTAAAGGGAAGGAAACGTGCTCACGCGAATCTCAGGTCCTACGCCTGGTAGCCTGATCCGGCCTTCCTGGGGAATGTCGGTTCTGTACGTCAACAGGTCTGCCAAAACCTTGATCCGGGTGACAATTTTTCTCTGAGCGAAGTTGGGCAGGCTGCCCGCACGATGGAGGACGCCATCCAAGCGGATCCGGACTTCGAGACAGTCAGCCATGGGATTGAGGTGCAGGTCGCTGGCCCCAAGACTGCTGGCCCAGTTGATCAGTTGTTCCACAACGTGAACGGCAAAATCCGGATCATCGTCTCGACAAAGTGCTGCAATTTCGGAAAACTGTGCCAGTCTGGCTTCGCTCATGGCGTTGCGTCCCCTGGTTTAGGCCGGTGTGTTCACAGAGTTTCCACGCCCTGGCGGACAGATTAAAATCAAGTTAAGTCCTATTTGATCATAACCGACATGAAGGTTGAAACCGAGAGGGTGGCTAGGGCGGCAAGGAAAGCCGGGGTAGCATCTTCCTAACTTCGTAGGCGAGGAACGAAGCGCTCTTGGATTTCCGGGGGATCGTCATCAAAGCACGCTGGGTCTAGGGGAACAGATTATGTCGGAAGCTGAAAAACCGCGGCCAGAGAATCTGCATAATCGATGTGAGGGTGAAACTGATCGAAATGCCATCGATTCCGAGAACGTCATGGAATCGGCTGCAGACAGAGATTCCGACGGTTCCGGGACCGAGATCCTCAAAAATGAGCTGGTTCCAATGGATCACGATGAGGAGAAGAGATCTGCTTTTTTGACAGGTGAGGAAATTCTAGCTCCGGAGGCTGTTGAGAAGGTTGAGGTCGCGGCGGCAGAGTCATCAGATGCCCCAGAAAATGACAGCGGCCTAGAGTTGCCCGAAGATGAGCTCCTCGATCTGCCGCGTTCGACGGATGCCCGTGTTATCTCTTGTACAGACACAGACGTGTCTTCGGCAGAGAGCGCGGACCAAACAGGGGAATTAGCACAGCAAGAAGCGTTGGAGGTCGAGACATCAGCTGTCTCCGAGCCGGCTGTCACAGAAATGACTGCCGAGGAACAGCCAGCCGCGGAAGGCCCTTCTGATCAGGAGGGCACCGGCGCCACCGAGGTGGTAACGACAGAGCCCGAAGCGGAATCAACGATTTTGATGGTGAGAGTACCAGGAGACGAGCGGTGGTTTCCCTTAAGCGAAGTCATTGTTCAAACTACGGGTGAACCCTTTGGTGAATCCGCGGCTCGCTGGATCAGTCGGCTCTATCGGCAATCATTGGAATCGACACCTGAGGGACCGGAGATGTCATCGGGGCCGTCAACCGCTGTGGGTGAGGTGGTCTTTCCCAGTATCACCACGGCCCCCGAACCAACGGATTACCGGGAACGACTGAAGAAGGCTGCGCCGAAAAAATCGATCGTTAAAGAGTTGCTAGGGATCGTGCTGGGGGGGATCGGAGGGCTCCTTATTGCGTATTACGCGCTTAACTGGTTCGGTGGACCGCGTTACGATTTTGCGAAGATACCCCTACCGGGACTTCACCACACGTACAAACATGCACCGCCGTGGCTTAAAGATTTGCTCGAAGGCAAGTATTGGACGACGAGCGGTGAGGATAGTAGTGCGGATGAACAAGTGGAACCGTGACGGACGTTTCAACGAAGACGGTCTATTTGCGGTAATGGCCGTTTGACTCAATTTGGGCGATTTTTTGCAAACGTCGAGCGTGGCGGCCGCCCTCAAATTCTGTTTGCAGCCATACGTCAATCAAGCGAATGGCCAGGAGTTCGCCAACCAGGTCCGCTGCAAGACATAATACGTTGAGATCATTGTGCCGGCGAGCGATCTCAACCATCAACTCGTCATGACACGGTGCCGCCCGTACCCCAGGGAACTTATTGGCCACGATCGCCATTCCAAGACCAGTTCCGCAGATGAGAAGGCCCCTTTCTCCTTCGCTGCCACTAATTCGCCGAGCAACTTCGGCGGCCACGTCGGGGTAATCCACCCCATTCTGGCTATCCACACCGACGTCGATAACCTCCTGCCCGAGGCGACTGAGATAGGCAATCACCTTGTGTCGCAAGGTGGAACCTCGATGGTCGCTCCCGACGACGATTCGCATGGTCTGCCTATCTCCCGACGCTTATGTTACACTTGTGTCCTCGCCCCATTCTGCCGCTCTTGGCGAGCGAAACTCCACCAAACGGTTCGCCGGAACCATTTGTCCTGTTTTTCCTCACGATCAATTCTAGACCCCAGCTTAACCTTCCACTATATTCTCAATTCCGTCATCTTCCAAGAATGGTTAACACTTCTGCGAATCACGTAAACGGTACAGCCTTCCCGGATGAGATGATACCGTAAGCCCAGATATTATCTGACATTTCCGATACGCTCAGGGTTCGCTTTTGCCAGCCAATCGAAGTTCTTTCGCGGAGCTGTGACTGCCCTCCGTTCAGGTTATGACGGTGGTAACGATTACTACGATAATGCTGTCACTCCAAGGAAAAGACTGAAAATATAAATCAGCAGCGCGGGACTGTGCACGGTGTGATGATGGCCCTTTTACCTATCTACTCAGTTTTACTTACCTGGGTAAGATTGGCGAATACAAGCGATCGCCTACGTGCTTCACGGGTTCATGCACAACGAATCCTGCTTGTGTCTTTCCCGAAGATTGTGATGAGCGTGCTACACATCAACACGCCCTTTCCACACGGAAATGTTTCCTCAAAGCATAACCGGCACGCGCCGAGCTAGGGGAGAAATCCGTTCTAACGGTAGTTCGTTCCCGATGATTTCTACAACAGCCAAATGCCCCGTGGAACATCCCAGTTGGTCTGTTCTAAAGCGGCTCCGTCAAGTTCGCGTTAACCCTCTTTATGAAAAGGTAGGTAAAATAGCGAAGAGTGAACGCAAAAACGCGGCTCCCACACATGCCCTCCGGACTGACCCCGACGGGATTTGAACCCGTGTTACAGGCTTGAAAGGCCTGTGTCCTAGTCCTGGCTAGACGACGGGGCCAAAGAAAAGTTAATTATCGCCGCTGGACGGACGTCAGTCAACCGCGGGTGCGGTCGTGACTTTGGTCGCGCCTGAAAGACAAAATTAAACCGGATACACAATGTGGTACTGTGGTGCTCGAAGGCTAGCTACTCTTGGCGGCAGGACGCCCACCGTAATACAATTCGCGCATGCAGACCGTGGAATCCGGTGTCGACGGTGGGTTAGAGTCACTGCATGAGTTAACACGCAAACTTCAAACCCACCCGGAGTTTCAGCGAATTATTGACGCTTTCCACTCCGGTAAGGGGGGGCAGATCGACGGAGTGGTGGGGGCAGGGTCTGCGCTCTTCGCCGCTGCCGTTGCAGATTCCACCCAGTATTGTGTTCTGGTCGTGCTTCCAAATGCCCAGGCGGCCCTGGGCTTTTGTGAGGATTTGAAACTTTTCACCACTCAGACTGCTACTTACTTTCCCAGGTTACACCGGCTTCAGGTTCCCCTAAATCCTGACGACGAGGCCCTTGGTGATCGGCTAAGAATCCTGCGGTCACTGATATCTTCCCAGGCCCCTACCCTGATCGTCACTTCGATTGAGGCCATTCTCCAAGCTGTTCCACTGGTCGATGAACTGCGCAGTCGTGTGGTGTCACTCAGGGTTGGCGATACGCTGAATGTCAGCGATCTCCTTCAGCGGTTGTCCGACTGCGGTTTCCGCAGTGTGGCCACCGTGGCCCTGCCCGGCGAGTTTTCGCTCCGTGGTGGGATTCTCGACATCTTTTCCGCAGAATGGTCGGCACCTTTGCGGATTGAGTTATTCGGGGATCAAATTGAGTCGCTCAGGCGGGTAGACCTGGAGACGCAGCGAAGCGTGGAACGGCTGAACGAGGTTCAGTTCGTTCTACCTAAACGGGAGACGGAGCTAACGGCCACACTGTTCCAGTACTTGCCCAAGGATGCTTGGCTCATTCTGGCAGATCCTCAGGCCATTGACGATACAGCGAGGGACTACTTCCGGAAACTCGATACGGATCAGGGCCATGTGCCCATTGAGCAGATTTGGACTCAGTGCGGGCAGTTCTCTTCCATGGAGCTATGGGATATCGCACCGGACAGTGGCCCGACAGTTTTTCACCTGGGGATGCAAACAGTCGAGCGGTTCTCTGGTCAAATTGAACGGATTCAGGCAGAACTCGATTCCATCGGGCAAGACGAAAACGTGCGGATTGTTTGTCCGACGACGGCCGAGGTCGCTCGGCTGAGTGAATTGTTGCGAGAGACGAGGACTGCTAAAGAAGGGCGTTTGCGGTTTGTTCAGGGACGGCTTACTTCAGGGTTTCGCGTGCCGTGGGATCATCTTGTCATTGTTGGGGCGCATGAACTGTTTGAGAGGGTTTCGCGCGACATCGCCCCCCGGCGATTTGCGAGCCGTCCGATCAACGATTTCTTAGATCTACGCGAGGGAGATTTGGTGGTCCACGTAGCCCACGGAATTGCACGCTACCGTGGGCTAGTTCTCCTGGAGAAGGGAGAACAGGCCGAGGAGCATCTTTTGCTAGAGTTTGCGGAAGGGACCAAGTTATATGTTCCGGCTTCGAAGATTGGCCTAGTGCAGAAGTACGTCGGCGGCACGAGGGCTCGGCCGAAGCTTTCGAAGCTAGGGGGGCAGGCATGGCAACGCCAGAAAAAGGCGGTGGCCGAGGCCGTTTTCGATCTCGCAGCCGAGATGCTGGAGTTACAGGCGATTCGGGAAACCCGTCCCGGGATTGCCTTCCCGCCGGACTCCATCTGGCAACAAGAGTTTGACGCCTCCTTTCCCTATGAGGAGACGCCCGATCAGTTGGAAGCCATGGAGGCTATCAAGGCCGACATGATGCGACCTCGCCCTATGGATCGGCTCCTCTGTGGGGACGTCGGGTTCGGCAAAACGGAGCTAGCGATGCGGGCGGCTTTCAAGGCCGTTGACGCAGGCTATCAGGTGGCAGTTCTGGTGCCGACAACGGTCCTTGCCGAACAACACCTAAGAACATTCCGCGAGCGGATGGCAGAGTTTCCTATTCGTATTGAAGTCCTGTCCCGATTCTGCACAGCTAAGCAGGAGGCCGCCGTTCTGGAGGGGCTTGCTAACGGTTCCATCGACATTGTCATTGGAACGCATCGCCTCGCTCAGCCGGATGTGGTATTTCAGAATCTGGGTCTGGTGATTATTGACGAGGAACAGCGCTTTGGGGTTGAGATTAAGGAGCGTCTCAAGTCTTTCCGCAACACGGTGGATGTGCTTACGATGACGGCCACGCCGATCCCACGGACGCTTCACATGGCCCTTGTGGGACTCCGGGACATCAGCAACCTGGCGACACCGCCGCAAGATCGGTTGGCCGTGGAGACTCACATTTGCGTTTTTGATACACAATTGATCCGACAGGCCGTTCTCCGCGAGTTAAACCGCGGCGGTCAGATTTACTTCGTGCATAATCGGGTCAACGACATTGACGCGGTTTATCGTATTCTGTGCTCAGTGGTACCTGAAGCCCGTATTCGAATTGCCCACGCACAACTGCCGGATCATGAGCTTGAAGAGGTGATGTTGTCTTTTGTGCGACATGAATGTGACTTGTTACTGACAACGACCATTGTGGAAAGTGGTCTCGATATTCCAAACGCCAATACGATTTTCATCGATCATGCCGAGCGATTTGGACTGGCTGACCTACATCAGTTGCGCGGTCGTGTGGGGCGATACAAGCACCATGCATACTGTTACCTGCTGATCCATCCTCATCAGCTGTTGAACCCAAACGCACGCAGACGACTGCAAGCCATTGCCGAGCTGAGTCATCTCGGTGCTGGTTTTGCCCTCGCTATGAAGGATTTGGAAATCCGCGGTGCCGGGAATATTTTGGGGACGGAACAGAGTGGGCACATCGCGGCGGTTGGGTACGAACTTTACTGCCAGCTTCTGGACCACGCTGTGCGGCGGCTCAGGAACCAGCCGCCCCCAACGCACATTGACGTGAATATCGATCTCCCCTGTCAGGCGTGCCTTCCTGAGACGTTCGTATCCGATCATAGGACCAAGATTGACATTTACCGCAAGTTAGCAAATCTTTCAGATCCTGCCCAGGTTGACGACTTTGCCGAGGAATTACGAGACCGATTCGGCCCTCTACCACCGCCGGTGATTCGGTTGCTCAAGTTGCAGGAGATCCGTATCCACGCCCATTGGTGGCGAATTAGGGAGATTCGTCAGGAGAACAATTTCGTGGTCTTTCACTTTGTGTCTCGCAAGAAAATGGAGGCCTTGCGGGCCATGGTGGATGGTCACCTCCGTATCGTCGATGCCCAGTCCGCATATCTTGTCGCCGATGATTGGGTCCGTGACGTCGATCGCCTTATTTCCGAACTAAAATCGCTGTTGCAGCGTCGTCCCACGAACCTATATAATTCCGCCTCCTAATTCTGCAACAAGGCGAGGAAGTGTTTTTTGTGATATTAAGCGGAGACTGGGTTGAGATTGAGGTGAATACGGTTCGGTGCGACAACTCATCTGGCCGATATTAGCGGTTGTGCTTGTGGCGTGTGTAACGGTGCCGTCCTGTTCGAAAAGGACAGAAGACGCGGTGGCTGTCTGCGCAGAAGTCGTGCGCAAATTGCTGGGACCTGTCGCTCAACGAGCGGACGCCTCGGAAACTTCAGGAAAGGCCACACAAGGCGATTCTCTAGAGGCACCGAACAGTTCCTGGTATGAGCGTCGGACGTCTCCTTGGCGTGAACAGCGCCAGCTTCCCCCATGGCCGCCCCGATTTGATGACGCAACGTCGCAGAATACTGGGGTTGCCCGGGCGGAAAGCTCACGCAATACCGACCTTGCACCTCCCCCTATGGCCAATCAGGTGGTAGGAGATGCCCACCAGCTTTATCCCGCAACAGCCCGACCAGAGTTCGTCTTGCCCACAGGGAGGCTTGTGACGGTGATCGATCCGATGCAGGCAGAGGCTGTCCCGCTGGCCAGTCAAGTTACGGATGACGGGGCCAATTTGCCCTCCGTGCAAGCGAGACTATCGCCTAGCAGCAATCCTCCTCCCGTATTTCCTTCGGTTGAGATATGGCAGGTCCCTTCGGATGATGATCAATCTCGGCAAGTCAACTTGGCATCTCAGCAGGAAGTTGTGGTTACAGATGAGTCCCCTCTAAAGTGGTCCGAGGGCCCTGCTGTGCAGGCCGCCGCGGCCAAGGTCGAACGGGGTTCGTCGGTTGGCTCCGAAGTTTGTGAACAAGTCGCTGTGTTAGCGAAGGTAGGAGGAGATGTCATCTTGGCTGGCGAAATTCTTGGCGCCGTCAACGAGATACTGCTCTCCTACCAAGACAAGGTCCCGCCCACTGTTTTGGAACAATACAAACGCGACCTGATGCGGCGCCTTCTCATGCAACGAGTCGAAATGAAGCTCGTATATCAAGATGCGAAACGTCATTTGCCAGCGGAGGCTATCGAGCATTTTGAAAAGGAAGTGAGTAAGCTATTCGACGAGAAAGAGTTACCAGAACGCCTGAAGAAGATGGGCCTTAACAGTCCTCAAGAATTCGATGCTCGGCTGAAAAAGTTGGGTAGTTCTCTGGCCCATGAAAAACGGGCGTTTGTGGAGGCCGTAATCGCTCGGGAATGGTTGCGGCAGCAGACGGAGCGTGGGGCGAATCCTCTGGCAACAGCTTCGCCAGAGGAATTGTTGGCATATTATCAAACACATATCCAGGAATTTGAGAAGCCGGGATGGGTGGAATGGCAACAAATCACCGTGAAGAAGGACCGTGGTCGGTCGCCGTCGGAAGCCGCTGCCCGCGCCGCCGAGGCGAGGGACCGGGTCTTAAAAGGCGAACCTTTTGAGGACGTTGCCCGTGCCATGTCGGAAGGCCCGACTGCAAGTTCAGGGGGATGGCGTGAGCGGACTTATCGTGGAAGTTTGCGGTCAAAGGCCATCGAGGATGTGCTCTTTTCCCTTCCCGTAGGAAGTATTAGCCCCATCATCGAGGACGAACAAGGTTTTCACATCGTTCGTGTGGTTCGGCGAGAAGAGACGCAGCGGATTCCCTTCAGTGAGGCGCAGGTAACAATCCGGGACAAACTTGCCCAGGAACGGCGGCAGCAGATGACCCGGGAGTGGCTCCGCAAACTGAGCCAGGAGATTCCAGTTTGGACGGTCTATGACTGTAGCGGTGGGGTGGATGACAGCGGGCTTCGTTGAATCACCTGGTCCGTTAACATGCGAGAGGGGTCACGGGCGTACGGGCAACGACCAATAGGGTAGCAGAGAACGCCCACGCCGTCAGTCGCTCCCCCGCGTTAAAAAGGATGGGCGAATGGCGCAGAGATGATCTTGTACCGAGTCGAGCAAAAGCAAAAGACACATCGGTCGCTCCGTAAGCACGCAAAATCTGCAGATTCTCGGAATACGCTTGACAAGTTGAGTTTCCCTGGTTGAAATGTTGGGGTATGAGATTGCTCACCCGCTGCCGTTCGGTTGGGAGCGGCCGTGACAACGGTAAGCCCCCTTAAGCAATCACAAGGCAGGAGTCATGAGTGGGCGCAATTGGCGACTGGGGACGATGATTCCAGCGGGGATTCTGCTCACCGCGACTATGCTCCCCGCGGCGGAGTACAGCTCGGCGCCGCTTCCTGACAACCTCGTGATGTTTAAGGCGTACGCCAAGGCGATGATCGAGCACGGGCGGGACGTCTATGGCCAGACGCACTCGCCACTGGTGGCCGAGGAGCTCGATGCGGATACTCGAACGGGAGCGATTGAAGAAGGTGGCTGCAATCTTGTCCGCCGAATGGGGTATTCGCCCCCGCGACCGGATACTTGGCACCGTCAATCGCCAGCATTGCGAAAACCTGGACCAGGTCCTGTATGCCCTGCGGCCATCTCCGGCGACAAGCGCTTGGCTGATGAGGCCGAGTGTTCCCGGAAGTTCTTCCACAAGCAATGCGAGAGTCCGGTAACCGGGGTGTTCTGGTGCGGCGGGTATGCGGGATGGGATTTGCGTGCCCACGCGCATGATGTACATTTAGACCAGCAGCAACTAGGAGGTTGGCTTCACTTCGGAGTATCAAGGATACGAGACCAAGGATCAAACAACCGCGCCAACTCCAGCTTGACTGCTGACCAGATTGCGGAGGTGATGGCTTCCTACTGCGCCGGCTCTGACGATTCTAAGAACACTGCAGCGCGAGAATTTCTGAACTGGTGGGAGTAACGGTGAGAGCTAATCAGCTGCTTCTGCCGACGCCGCACGGCCCCAGAGAGCGGCAGCGTTAGGAGAAGAAATTATGGCCTTGATCAACTGTCCAGAGTGCGGACAACAAATATCTGACAAGGCTGCTTTCTGCCCGCACTGCGGCAACCCGATGGCATCCGGGAGTCCTGGCCAACTCGTCATACATCACAAGCAGCAAAGCAGCTTCGAGAAGGCATTCGAGGAAGGATGTGGAAACGCGGCAGCAGGCTGTGTGTCGACAATCCTCACAATTGTACTTCTTATAGTTATTATTGCAGCACTTCAAAAGGGTTGTGAGGGCGCTCCTTCCGCTAATTCGGGCAGTTCGGGGAGGACCACGCTTATTCCCACGGTAGGAAAGATTCACCGTATTCCCGGCCTCGCTAGTTTGGCGAGGTTGATTATTTCGGGTCTGCCACATCACGAGCCCCAGTTTGGCCCTCGCCGACAGCAGAGGTTTTTCCGTGATGAGGACTACTCGGCCTATTTGGAGCTAATGGCGCAGTTGCACATGGAGCATCGGGTTGCGATCTGGGACTATTGCCCAATGCGTGTGCAATCTGTTGCTCGATTACCACGAGCCGAATCGCCTGCCTGGCAAATTGTTCGTCGCCCGGCGGTCAAACACGAGAAGGCCAACAAATTTCTCTAAGGCCCTTGATAAGCGAAATACCCCTGGTCAGGATGACGATCGTCGGTCTGTTACCATGGGGTTCAACCCCGCACGAGTGGAATAAGACTTCCGTGGGCAACCAGAACATTCTCTTCTGAGTCCCGCCAAAAGCAAAGTCGGCAACCAATCTGTAGTCAAGCCGTCCTGTGCCCGTGGGCAAAGTGGATTGCGTTCCAACTACAATTCGAACTCGCCACCAGGGAATGGCCCGACGGGGCGCTTGATGGAGACTTCTTCCAAAGGCTTTGGCGATCGCTTCATGAGCGGGACAAATGGCCGCTCGGGATAGCCGATGTACAGTTGCCGCGGACGGTGGATGCGCTTGTTCGGGGTCAAATGCATTTCCCGCCAGTGGGCAATCCAGCCGGGCAAACGCCCCAGGGCAAAAAGGACAGTGAACATATTCTTGGGAATGCCCATCGCCCGATAAATGATGCCCGAATAAAAGTCCACGTTGGGGTACAATTTACGTTCGATGAAGTACGGATCCTTGAGCGCGATTTCCTCTAACTCCTTGGCAAGCTCGAACAGGGGATCCGTTCCCATTCGTTTTGCGATCAGGCGGTCGGCCATTTGCTTGATGATCCTGGCCCGGGGGTCATAGTTCTTGTAGATTCGATGGCCAAACCCCATGAGGCGGAAGCTGTCATTCGGGTCTTTGGCCTTATCAATATACTTTCCGATATTTCGATTGTCGGCCAAGATCTGCTCCAGCATGGTGATGCAGGCTTCGTTCGCTCCTCCGTGGAGCTGACCCCATAGGGCACAAATACCTGCCGCAATGGCCGAGAAGAGGTTCACGTTGCTGGAACCGACCATCCGTACGGCCGAGGTACTACAGTTCTGGCCGTGGTCGGCATGCAGAATTAACAGTAAGTTAAGGGCATCGACAAAATCCGGATCCATGCGGTACCGTTCGCTGGGAACGGCAAAAAGCATGTACAGGAAGTTTTGACAATACGTAA
>Ga0209508_1002785_pt1 | contig 10992 bp, 9 predicted proteins | sample AD_UKC129_MetaG_FD_184427 | JGI IMG/M metagenome (GOLD analysis project Ga0209508, IMG submission 184427) | Active sludge microbial communities of municipal wastewater-treating anaerobic digesters from Canada - AD_UKC129_MetaG (SPAdes) (version 2) | ecosystem: Engineered > Bioreactor > Anaerobic... | reverse complement strand
CTTTTAAATGGATAATTCATCTTATATATTTATCTTTAATGCTTCTTCTTTAAATTCCTTTGTAAATACTGCCTTTGGAATCACATCCATTTAAGACATCCCCGTTATTAGTGTATTAATTTATAACTTTGGTGTCTATTAAATTCATCATAGGTCAAGTCTTTTGATGGGTTATCTTGTAAAGTCAAGTTTATCAATTCTTTTAGAGATGTGTATAGTAAAAGTGCATAATAAAAAAACAAATATTAATCAAAAAATGATGAATGAAGTCTTTTTGAAAAAAACGATGCTGTGATATTTCCTATACTTCTGTAAAAATCAGTTTTTGCATTATTCTTTATTGCTTCACCAACTTTTATTGCAAATTCTGAAAGAAAGTTATCAAAAACATGTTTTTCCAATTCTTTTGCGTAAGCTACATTTTTTAAATCTTCATTTTTTAATGAGCTAATTAGATTAAAGGCAATATATGCCATAAATTCAAGCTCTACAGCTATATGGTCTGGTGGCAAACCAAAAGATTCCTTTACGTTTAGGCCTGCTTCATTATAGAGCCTGGCAATCTTGAAAGTAGAATCTTGATAAAGTTTACCTTCTGTATACACTGAACCAAAAAGATAAGCAATTCGTGGCTTGGAGGCAAAGAACATCCATGTATAATCTTTCTCGAGCTCTAAAAGCAATTCTTTTTCGTCTTTCCCTTGATAATAATCAATTCCATATAAATCTATCTCTCTGTTAGTGGTTATTGTGTGTAAAATTTTGCCAAATTCTCCTGAAGACAAACTATGTGCAAGGTCTGAATCGGGATAGTTAAATGCCTGGACTAATGCATTATAGAGAATTAATCGCTTTTCTATTTTTTCAATCTCAAATTCATTCATAATTTGTCTCAATTTTAAAATAGGTTGGGGAAGATATTTCATCTTCCCCTGTTATTTTTTTTATTAATCTTTGTTTTTATTTTCTTCTGCTATCTTTCTTTTCCTTTCCTCTAACTTTTTAAGACCGCCAATTATTGCCCCGGCCACTATTGGCATGGCCCCTATAGATTCAATGGAAGACTTCTTTATCTTAGGGACTCCTTTTTTTACATCTATATATCCTGCTTTTTTAGGACTTCCTATTGTAAGTATATATGTGTGTGTGCCTGAAGCCTCACTTAAACCATATATTGTCATTTTTCTCTTTTTTGCAATCTCCTTTGCCTTCCCAAGGATAGCTTTTGATTCTCCAAATTGAATTGCACCAGTTGGACATGCTTCAGCACATGCTGGTTCTTTATTCTCTGCAATCCTGTGAGCACATAGACTGCATTTTAATATCTTCTGTGTTTTTTCATCATATTGAGGAATAGAGAATGGACATGCCTTTACACAACTCTGACAGCCAATACACTTTTCCTGATCATAAAGCACTGGCCCATATTCTGACTTACTTAAAGCATTTACTGGGCATACCTTTACACATTCTGGATCAAAACAATGCATGCATCTTTTGTGATATAATCCCCCATCATTTATAGCAACAAAGGTTCTAAACAATCCATTAGTTGCCTGTGTGTGACTTCTAAATTCCTGGATGCATCTGTATGAACAGGTATTACATCCTGTGCAATAGCTTGTATCGATTAAAATTGCATATGTTTTCATAGTTTTTCACCTTCCTTTATGCTTTTTTAATGCTTACATATACATCCTCAACCCATCCCATTCCAGTTGGATCATGTTTCTTAACTATATTAGGATCTTTCTGTGGTATCAAGTCACCATCTCTGTAACCCCAGTTACCAGCAACCTTAAGGTTTTTAGCCCTATGTCCTATACCATGAAATAAAAGGACACAATCTTTCCTTAACATTCTATTTGTTATATGGACCTTTGCCTTAACAGGTCTTGGAAGTTCTTTCAAAAACTCAGGGTTGTTTTCAAGGACAACCATATCGCCTTCCTTAACACCTATTTCTTTTGCTGCTTCTTGATTTATCCATACACAGTCCATATAGTTTTTTTCAGTTATTTTTCTCAAAACAGGATTATTTATAAAGTTTGGATCAGCATGCATAATCCAAGGTGCCCTTGTGATTAACATAGAAAATTTATATTCTCCCTTGGCATCATGCCATCTTTGTGCCCATACTGGCACTGGCTCAAAATCTACTTTTTTAAACTCATCTATAAACATCCTTACTCTGCCATTAGGTCTCCCATATCCGATTTCTCTAATGGTTTTATAGTTTTCATACTTCTTTTTATTAATCCAGAAACCGCCCTTATTCATAAACTCTGCTGTATTAGATGCAATACCTGCATTTTTTAATGCATGATCACTCATGTTTAATGGCACCCTCTTATTTGGGTCACCACTTCCGTCTGTAGTCCAGTATTCAGGAGCAAGAGCCATTCCAATTTTAACAGCAAGACTACCCCAACCTATTTGATCTCCAGGTGATTTCTGCACAGGAGAACCACCGACATAGCAAGGCCATTTAGGATAATAAAGCCTTATATCAAATTTACCTTCTTCGAATTGATGGGGTGCTGGAATCACATAGTCACTCCAATATCCTATATCATCAAGGTAAAGATTCCAATCAACCACAAGGTCCATCTTCTCAAGAGATGCTTCAACCATTTGTGGTTGTATCATGGCATATAATCCACGATAAGGATTTCTGAAAAAAACTGCTTTTGTTTTTTGAGTCTTATAAAGACCCCAACCAACCATGCCATAGTGTCCAGGCGCAGAAAAATCTTTATTTTTATATATCTCATCAGTTACAGGAAACATATTTCGGAAATCCACAGGTTCTTTTGGCAGTTCAGGATAAGGTTTTACAGGCTTTGCTAAATCTTCAAGCCATGGTATCTTGACATCGTGAAGTAAGATTACTCCCCCTTCATGGTCAATCGAGCCTGTAAGGGTGTTTAGTATATTTATTGCATGCCTTAGTCTCCAGCTATTGGCATAATTTGGTCCTGCAGCGTCTCTTTTATAGGTTGGAATAAACGCATAAGGCTTTGCATTGGCAAATTCTTTTGCAACCTTTATAATAACGCTTTCTTTAACTTCTGAAATCTTTGAAGCCCACTCAGGTGTATAAGCCTTTACTGTATCTTTTATATACTGTAAAACAGGTTTTACTTCATATTCTTTGTTATCAATAGTTAATTTATATGGCCCACCTTCCATTACTGGCTTATGGCATACATCTATGGGCTCAGCCTTTTTGTGTGTCTCGCACCACGCCATCAAGGCCCCTTCTTTTGTTTTTATTGTTAGTTTTGTTTTCATATCAACGAGCGCCGGTGCATCTGTATAATCTTTTAAAAATTTTGCATTATAGAGCTTGTCTTTTATTATTATATTCATCATTGCAAGGGCAACCGCGAGATCTGTGCCAGGCTTTATTGAATATATTTCCGTTGCAAAGGCATCAGCAAGGGGAGTGCGTAATGGATTAAATACTACAACCTTACATCCATTTTTCTTTGCATTTTTCCAATGGACAAGCATTCCAGCTTTTCCACATTTAGATAATGAGTCAAACCCAAACCAAATCTGATATTTGGCATTATCATAATCATAACCTGCTACATGATGCGAGGGAGTATAAGTGCTTGAATAATATTTGTTTGGTGGATTTGTCAATGTTAGACAGTTAATATAATAATGTGTTCCAAAGCACTCTGTTCTCTGATCGCTTCTTGTAACACCTAAACTTCTTGCAAGCTTGTTTGTGTATGGATCTCCAGGGCTGCACATAAGTATTTCTTCAGGTTTAAATTTTTTTAAAGATTGGATAATTTCATTGACTGCATCTTCTGTCTTGATTGTAACCCAACCAGGGTCATTGTCAGTCCCTTTCTTTGGGTTTGTGCGTTTAAGGGCAACCATAAGCCTATCTGGGTCATAGATAGAATCTACAAAAGCAAGACCTTTAATACAAAATTTTCCATTAGAAACAGGGTCTTCTGGTCTTCCTTCAAGAGTTATAGCCCTTTCCAAATTAGTCACAGGGTCATGGGCAACTATGACATAATAAGCGCAATCTGCTTCGCATGCCCTTGCACATACCTGGGGTATCTTTTTTTTAATCTGGTATATAGGTTTTTCTTGAGGGTGTTTTCCAAAAGGGGCCTGTGCTTCAAGATTCTTGAATGGGAATGAAGATAAAGAGGCTATAGCTCCAGTGGTCGCCACAAACTTCAAAAAATCTCTTCTCGTTAAATCCTTATTTTTTGAAATCCCATCGGCCATAATGAACCTCCTTAGGTTCAAAAAGAACCATTTTTTTATTTTAAATCATACTCTTTTAAAGTTAATCATAACATAATTTTCAACAATGTCAAACCTTATAATGCAATAATTTCCTGGGTCTTTCTAACCTCTTGGATATGGATGTTTTAAAAATTTATAAAAAACTGCTATTCAAGGCTTATTTTAATACAGCCTTTTTAAACTCATCGATGCCAATTCTCTCTATAAACCTTGCAGTCCTTTCTTTTCCTTTGGCGTTTTTACTGTAATAATCAAAACACTTTTTTGCAAGTTCGATTACATCTTCAGTAGATATATCTTCGGCAATAACATCACCTGCCCTTGGTCTTAACCCTGAATTTCCACCAAATGTTACTGTCCATCCTGCCTTCTTACCGTAAGCGCCAAAATCTTTCACAATTCCTTCACCGCAATTAAAGGGACACCCAGAAACACCTATTTTTACCTTAGCAGGCATGGCAGTTCCTACAAAGAGTTTTTCAAGTCTTCCGCCAAGATCAAGGGAATCCTGAATCCCAAATCTACAGACAGCAGTTCCTGGACATGCCTGGACATAATGAACGCATATCTCTATAGCTGGACCTACATCCATACCTAATTCTCTCCATATCTCATTAACTGATTCCGGTTTTATGCCTACAAGGGCTAATTGCTGGGCAGAGGTAATCTTTATAATAGGTATGTTGTATTTTTTTGCAACATTAGCTACCTTTTCGAGGATTTCAGGAGTCACAAGACCAAGGGGTGTTCTCGGGACTATTGCATAAGTTTGTTTATCTCTCTGTAATATTGCTCCTTTTAACTCATCAGACATAAAAACCTCCTTAATATAAAATAATAAAGATTATATCTTAATCAGCCAATTATGGCTATATCTTTTCCAATAGAAAGTTTATCCTAACAAAATGGCATAATTTTTCTAACTCCTTAAGAAATCCTGAACATTTTGTAGCCTATGATTACAATAGTAGATTTGATGACATTTAAAATCAAAAAAAGAAAAAAAATTAAAACAATCTTGTATATTGTTATATATCCATCTCTATTGGAAAAGGGGTGAAATAATCACCAGTAAAACAGGCATAAAAAAAAGGTATAAGCTCCATCTTCTAATGCCTTATATATATTTGTCTCTTCCACTGTATGGGGTGCAGCTATAAACTTTCTTCTTGAGGCCGCATCAATTTCATATAAACATAGATTTTTGTTAGTGGGGAGCTTGTATAAAAAAAATTTAAAATGGCAAAAATTTCTTTTTGTGAAAAAAAATTCAATTTGTAATTCATTGTTGTTAACATTTTTTTTAAATACCTGCAATATCCTCAAAATTATTGATAGATTTTTGTGAAAAATTTTCTTGCAAATTTTTTTAAATTTGTGATAAATTTCACAAGACATAGTATCATCACAACAAATTTTGGGGAGGGGGAAAATGATTAAAAAAACAAGATTTATTTCTATTTTTTTCTGCCTTTTTATGGGTTTGTGTTTTTTTGTCCATAATGCTTATTCCACAGAACCAACAACTAAAGAGGCAAAACAGCTAATATCCCTTGTAAAAGAGGCAGCATCTCTTATAGAAAAAAATGGTGAAGTAGTATTTTTAGAATTTAAAAAGACAAATAGCAAGTGGCTTCACAATGATACATACATCTTTGTTATTGATCCAAAAGGATTTGTATATGTAAACCCCCAGAGGTCAGAGCTGGAAGGGACAAATCAGATAAACTTAAAAGACCTTATGGGCAAAAACTTTATCCAATCTTTTATAAAAAAGGTAACCAGCGGGCCTAAATCAGAAGGCTGGGTCCACTATATATGGTTTAAACCAGGAGAGGAAAATCCCATGTGGAAGACCTCTTTTATAAAATTAGTAAAATCACCTTCTGGAAAAGAATATATTGTGGGAAGTGGTATATATAATATGAAGATGGACAGAGTTTTCGCAGTAGATGTGGTGGATGATGCTGTAAATCTTATTCAAAAAAAAGGAAAAGAGGCATTTAAAGAGCTAAAAGACCCCTTAGGGGATTATAATTATCTCACCACATATGTTTTTGTTTTTGATTCAAAGGGTAATGACCTAATAAATCCTGCCTTTCCTGGCTTTGAAGGTCAAAATGTCCTAAACCTTAAGGATTCTCAGGGTAAATATTTCATAAAAGAGATGATAAATAGTCTTGAGAAGTCAGATAGTGCATGGGTTGATTATATGTGGCCTAAACCAAGACAGATGGAGCCTTCAAAAAAAAGCACCTATGTAAAAAAGGTAACAATTGATGGCAATACCTTATATGTCGGTTCAGGCATATATCTTGAATAAAAATTTGGGGAAAAAAGGAGGGTCTATGCAACCTACAACAGAAATACTTATGCATCCCTGGTATGTTTGGTGGGCCTTGATAATTGGCCTATTTCTTATGACATTTATAGGCACATGGATTATTACAAGGAGGTGGGATAAATGAATACAAAATATCTTCCCATTCCTGAGATAACCTTAACAATGGCAATAGCATCTTCGGTGGGTATTGCCATACTCCTTGGCATATCTATTCTCCTTGGTATACTTGGCAAAAAGCAATGGAAATCCTTTGATGAATACCTTGTAGGTAAAAGAGATATGGGTCCATTTGTAACTGGATGTGCCCTTGCATCATCCTATCTCTCAGGCTGGGCATTTTGTGATTCTACAGGCATAACTTATTCAGTGGGATTTTCGGGTATGTGGTTTGCTGGTATGTGGAGTTTAATAGGGATTATACCGTGTATTTGGGTTGCTTCTTCAAAAACAAGAAGTTTTGCTGTAAAACTCAATGCCACTACTGTTCCAGAGCTTATGGGCAGAAGATATGAATCAAAGATGCTCCAAACTGTTATAAGCGTATGTATGCTATTTTTTCTATTTATATATTCTGTGGGGCAGTTAAAGGCAGCTGGTGGTGTATGGTATGCGGTTACAGGATTCCCACCTGTATTATGTCTTCTTCTTGGTGTTCTTATTGCTTGGATTTATATGGTTTTAGGCGGATACGTGGGCACGAACTGGTCTATGGCATTTCAAGGTGCTTTTCTTGGAATTGCAGGCGCTATTTTTGGCATTATGGCATTTATTTCATCAGGGGGATTTTACGAAATTTCTTTAAAATTGTGGGAACAGGATCCAAGGCTCCTCTCCCTTATTAGGCCTGATCTTCCAAAGGTAGGTCCTACAGAATTTTTCTCAAGCTGGGTAGGTCTTCTGGCATCACCCCTAATATTTTTCACAATGGCAATCGGCTTTCCCCATAACTTGAGCAGGTTCTTGGGTATGAAAAAAATGAATAAAAAAGAATATTGGTTTCTCGTATTTATCGTATGGTTCATAACTGGTATCCCAGTTATGCTGGCGGCATCAACAAATGGACTTATAACAAGGACATTATTCGGTCCACAACTCTTTAAGATAGAGCCCTGGAAGGCTGATCTGGCTGCTCCTCTTCTCTCCTATGCAGTGGGAGGTATACCGTTGCAGACCATTTATGTTATGGGTCTTTTTGCTGCAACCCTATCTACCCTTGCAGGTATGGTCATGATAATGAGTGCAAATGTTACAAGAGATATAATAACACTATGGTGGCTATCGACAAAAGATAAAACGCTTATAAGGATAAGCTATTTTCTCATCGCCCTATTTTTATTCCTTCCATTTTATTGGACATGGAAGAGACCACCGGAGCTTTTGTCCATGTTTATGGGTCTTGCTGCTATGGGCCTTGGTGCCATATTCTTTTTTGTAACTGCCATGTCATTCTATTGGAAGAGGGCAACAAAGTGGGGTGCCTTCTGGACAGTTGTTTATGGAACAATTGCAACCCTTGCAGGAGGTTACTTTGTTTTCACAAAGAAGGTGCTGGGTATGGCAACTATGGAATTTATACTCCTTGGCGGTTGCTTTATTCTTTTCTTTTTTGTGAGTCTTATGACAAAACCGCCTTCAGAAGAGTTATTAAAAAGGCTTTTTGAAGGAAAGGATTAATATAAATCTTTCAGGGTGGGGGTAGTCGCCTCCACCCTAAATCAAATCAGCATTTCAAACCTGCAATCTTTTTCTTTTTATGTTATATTGAACCTATGAAAAAGGTGATAGTGGATATTGATAATACCCTTTGGGATTTTGCATCTGTTTTATATGAGAGGATGAAAAAGATAAACATCGCAACCCCTCCTCCAGAGCATTGGATACTCTTTGATTTCTGGAGGCACTACTTTTCAACGCGAGAATTTTATAAAATCATAAAAAGTATCCATGACGAACAGGACAATTTTGACCCATATCCAGATGCAAAGACTTTTCTCTCTGATTTATACGATTTAGGATTTTACATCATTATTGCAAGCCATAGAGAAAAGGGAACTCTTGAACCTACCATAAAATGGCTTGAAAAAAATGGCCTTTTATATCATGAGGTGCATTTAAGCCATGATAAAACTGTTCTCTTTCACGAATGTTGGGCTGTTGTAGATGATAGTCCATTAATACTGGATAAGGCACAGGAATTACAAATTTTAGGCACAGGCCTTAAAATGCCCTGGAATCAAAATGGAAAATACAAACTCTTTGATAACCTCACAGAGATAAATAATTACCTGAAAAGAAACCTTTGAAAGACCTTTTAGGTTCTCTATTGCTTTTTTCCTATCTCATACCAATACTCTTTTATGAAACCTTCTTGGTCAATATGATGGATTTTCTTTGCTATTGATGGTTTTCCTTTGCTGCAACTCCACTGGAATATGGTAGTCTTTCCTGCTATATAAGCAGGTATAATCTCTTTAGAAGGGTTTTCTTTACAGTATTCCACCATAGCAGAGGTTGGTTCTTTTGAAGTATTTGCCTTATCTGGGCAGGGAATGTTCGCCCCATACATGCAAGCCCACACTTTATAATTCATGCATCTCCAAACAAAATTATGTTTAAATTGGTTTGGTGCATCATTAGACACAATGCCCTGATTTACCAAACTGTCTACAATAGCATCAGGGGTCTTTTTTCCTGTGTATCTCCCATCAGGCACATCGATTGTCCCAATAGCAGCACAATATTTAAAAGGATCATCGGTTCTGAAATTTTTTAAATCAATCCCTCCAACTGGACATTCACCTCTAAATAAAGCCCACTCTTCACATTCTTTGTTATCCTCAAACACACATACACCATATTCGCTGTTATCTTTAGACTTTCTTATGATTAGTGTACCCCCTGAATTTATACAGTTAACAGAAGCTGGATTTGCAATCCTGGCCTTGGTATCTTTAGCTGAGTCGTAAATCAAATCCTTACTATATCCATAACTCACTATTGTAAATAAAAGCATTGAAGAGGCTAATAAAACGATTAGACGATTAATTATATTCACATTACCTCCCTTTTGAACATTTTATTTTATCCTATCTTTACATAAATCCTCCCTAAAGACAATGAGAAATCTTTGTAAAAACATTGCAAAGGCATGTCAAGTTTTTTTTAATTTAGACAAAATCCCATATTTTTGTAAGTCGTCTTCTGTATCCAAACCTGTCAATTGTTTCTGCTCCCAATAGCGTTTTCTTTTAAGTCGTGTATTTTGCTTTAACCTTTCCAGCTCTTCAAGTATTTTAGTATTGTTGTTTACCTCATGTATATGGGCAGGGGTAAAATTCCATAAAGACTGATAGGCCGTTCATGATTGTATGTGTATATGTATGAACCTATCTCTTCCCATGCAGAGCGTTCATCAGGATAGCTTCCTACAATATAGATTTCCTCCTGCTTTGCAGTACCAAAAAATCTTTCAGTTAAGGCATTATCCGTTGGTCTTCTCACCCTGGCAAAGGATAGGTCAGCACCTATTATGTCAAAGAACTCTTTTGTAACAAGGGATGTATTGGGGGAGCCCCTGTCTACTCTTAGTTCAGGCAGGATGTAATGATCTTTTTCTATGCCCTGTTCTTTCACCCCATCTTATATATATGCTTTACGTGTGATGCATTAATAGAAGGAAATATGCCATATGAGATTATATAACGGGAGAAGAAGTCGATTAAGATAAGTAGATACCAGCGAAGATGATTTATAAGCAGTCTTGTCCAGTCACACCCCCACATGAGGTTTTTTCTCCATATGTTATATCTTGGTTCTTTTAATGGAGATGGTCTTCTTTCATAGGGTTCTATCATGTTTAGAGATTTTAGATGATTGTAGACGGAACTGTATGAGAGATATGATCCTCTGTTTTGTAATATGCCCTGTATCTTTCTGTGGCGAAGATGGGGATATTCCTTTTTCACCTCTTCGATGGCTGTTTTTTCATAGGGGGTGAGTTCATGGGCTTTACCCTTTGATGGTAGGTAGGTCTTTTTATGCCGAGACAGTATATCCTTTTTCTTTTTGTTCCTTTACAAATTGTATGATCTGCTTTTTTTGTTCTTCCATAAGATGTCCTGGTCCTAATCCAAATTCATCTGCCTTTTTAAGCTGGTGATCATTAATGACTGATTTAATACAACCTCTTTTAGCCTTCTGTTTTCTTCTTCAAGTCTTTTTAGGTCAGGGGATTTTAATGGTTTGGTATTTCTCATTGAGGCACGGACGCCTACCATAAGCTGTCTTTTCCATTTCCGGTAGAGGGAATCTGCTAGCTGGTATTTTTGAAGTCCTTCTTTCAGTGTTGGGTGACGTTCTATGTCTTT
>Ga0209508_1002783_pt1 | contig 10994 bp, 10 predicted proteins | sample AD_UKC129_MetaG_FD_184427 | JGI IMG/M metagenome (GOLD analysis project Ga0209508, IMG submission 184427) | Active sludge microbial communities of municipal wastewater-treating anaerobic digesters from Canada - AD_UKC129_MetaG (SPAdes) (version 2) | ecosystem: Engineered > Bioreactor > Anaerobic... | reverse complement strand
AGAAGAAATCACATAAGCAGCATTTAAGGCAAAATAGCTTTAGAAGCAATTAAGGAAGATCAGACATTAGTAGAGTTATCAGAAAGGTTTCAGGTTCATGTAAACCAAATTACCGAGCGGAAGAAGGTACTTTTAGAAAGAGCACCGGAGATCTTCGACAAAGGCAAATCTTCTCATAAGGAAGCCGACATCAATAAACTCCATGCCAAGATAGGGCAGCTTGCCATGGAAAACGATTTTTTATCAATCGCGCTCGGACGTATAAGCGTGCCGAGTGCAAAGAAATGATCGATAAGAAACATAAATTGCCTATAACAGATAAGTGCAGGACATTGGAACTTTCCCTAAAAGATAAAGATAGGGAGCTTATGCGTCTAATAGATGAAATTAACCTTGGTTCACGGAAGATAAAGAAAAGGCTATAAAGTAGGCAGGATTCACGTGAGTCCCTTCGTCTTTCCAAACCCCATCCCGGCCATAAGGTATATCCTTACCTCCTTAAGAATCTTGACATAACAAAAGCCAATTCCGTTTGGTGTTTAGATATAACTTACATTCCTATGGCAAGAAGATTCTGCTACCTCGTAGCCATAATGGATTGGGCAAGTAGAAAGGTATTATCCTGGAGATTATCAAACACACTGGATGTATCCTTCTGCATAGAGGCCCTTGAAGAGGCAATACTTAAATACAAAACACCGGACATATTCAATACCGATCAGGGCAGTCAGTTTACCTCCCTTGAGTTTACAGATATTCTCATAAAAAACAATATCCGTATCAGCATGGACGGACGTAACCGCTTTAGAGACAATATATTCATCGAGCGTCTCTGGAAAACCGTCAAATAAAGGCATATGAATCAATAAGTCATGCAAAAAAGGAGCTTAAAAAGTTTTTTGAAAGATATAACACATTGCGGCCTCACCAGAGCTTAGATTACAGAACACCGGATTATGAAACATTACCAAAGATTAAGGATGTGGTATGATGAGGATAGCAATCCACTTAAAAACTGTTGGAGGCGGTATGAAAAGATTTGACCGTCTCACCATTAATAATATTTACTAAATAAAGTTATTATGTTATAGTGAGTAGACAACACAAGCAAAAAAATGTATGAGAAAAGAAAAATAGGTTTTTTATCTTAATTATCTTCATTGCGATATGTTTCTGCAGTAGTGCCTATGCCGTAGATCCCGATGTTCAGAAAAAGAACTGGCTGCTCGGGGTAATATTTAAGCTTCAAACAATGAAAGATAAAGCGGAAGAAGATATTAAAAAATATGACCTCGAAATACAAAAATCTCGAAACACAATACAAAAATCAGAATACATCATTAAACAGGCAAAAGAGAAAAATAACACTCAGGCTGAAATGATTGCCCGTCAGGCATCGCAGAAGGCCCATGAAGCGCTTGCAAAGAACACGGAATTGAAAAAATTGTCCGAACTTAAGAAAAATAGGGTTGAAAATGCCCTTGCATACATAAAATCAGGGGACAAAAATCCTGAAGCCATGATAGAACAGGTTGAGCTTAAGGATAATAAACAGGAGTGGACAAAAAGACAAAAAGAGATTATCGAGAAACGGCTTGCCGAAACAAATCCCTATATTGAACCTATGTATGCATCGCTAAAGGTCAACGCCCCGCCCCCTCTGCCCCCCAGGAAGTATGACGAACTGAAACCTGGTGATATGCTGCTTATCAATCCAGAGGAGAAAGAAGGCGGCTCCCTTTGGAAAAGGATCAAGGATAATGTCAGGGATAGCGCCTTCTGGATTAATATAGGCGACAGGATTTCTTCAGTATCTTCGTCGCCAGCATCTCATACGGTTCTCTATCTTAAGGAGGTCAATGGTAAAAAACTGTTTTTAGATCATACGCCGGAAAAAGGATCCCACGTTATAAGCGAGGACGAATTCCGCAAAGTTTACGGCCATAGAGATGCACTTGTTGCCCAACCTGTTAAGGAAGTGGAAACTGCAAAAATCTGGGAGGCAGCTAAAGAACTATCAAAGAGGGAAGCGCAAATCAAAATGAAAAAGTCCGATAATATCGTAGACCAGAGCGGATACGGTGTTTACGGAAACGACAACATGGTATGCTCCGAAGCCTCCCGCTGGGCGCTTGTAAATTCCGGTCTCAAGATTCCCGAATCAGCCTCTCCTCTGAAGAGGATGCTTGGCATACATTACGGTCCTGCAAACTTTTTCAGCGATGATAAGAATTTCATAATTACGCCTCTGTACGCACCCACTCAATAAAGGCGTTAGAAAGTTAAACGTACTCATAAAAACAACATGTTATTATATGCAAGCCATAGAACCTTATACCTTATTATGAAAAACGACATGCATAGCTATTTTTTATGTCTTATGTTTCTTTTCCCTGTATTTTTTTTCGCGCAAAACACAGTAGCGGAAGAGCCGGCCCTACTTAATGAAAAACCACCACAAAAGAAATCTTTTGAGCAGGTGACGGTCAGAAATTTTTTCTCCTGTGAAGTTCCGGCAGATTGGTACAAAGACACTACATATTTCGGACTGACACAGGAAGAAAAAAAGGTATACGGGTTCTCACTATCGGGGCACTATGCGGGTGACATATCCACCAGGATATCGGTCTATTATTATGCAGAAGGGAACCTGCTCTACAAATCTATGGACCGCTATATCAGTACGTTCTCGCAGCCAGTAGCCCTTGAAGGCAGCAAATATGATCAAATAACGACGTTGACGGTGTCGGGAAGGGAAGCTAAAATCTTTGAACGCACTAAGAATGAATATGTGCCGGTCAACAACATCATCAAACCATCCGATAAACCGGCAAAAAATGATCCGAGGGTTTACGAAAAGCGTGAGATGATGGCAAGGCCAGTGCCTGTGAGAGAACGTTTCATTGTAATTTCCGCAGAATCCGGCTTCTATGCACTGCGCTACACTGCCCAGGTGGATAGATATAAGGAGTTTCTGCCCGTTTTTGAAAGGGTAGCGGCATCGTTTAAAGCGATGCAATAGAATTTACTCCTGTTGAAAAGACAAAAAAATGAGCGATATAAAACATCAGACAAAAAAAGAACTTCGACAGCTTCCTCTCATTCTTTGCAAACTGACCGGCGGGATCACCGCTGTTATTGGCTTTACCTATTTTGTGTTAGTTTCGACACGAAAACCAGGCGTATTACCAAAAGATCTAATGTTGCCGCTACTAGTGGCTCTGGCGGGCATTGCTGTTTTTTTGCTTTCAAACAAAATGCTGACAAGGTATTCAATCAACATTTCACAGGAAACACAGCCAGCAGAAAGAAACCGCATGAGCATTCTGTCATGGACACTCCTACTTTTCTTTTCGGCGATCTTTCTGGCATGGGTCTATTTTATGACCAGATAAAACAAGTTATACTATGAGGTAATGATGTCGGATTCGAAATTATTAAAGCATTCAACCTTAATCGCTGCAGCACTTTTTTTGATCTTATCGGCAATGTATATACCAACGCCAATAGCTGAAGCCCAAACATTGGACTGTGATGGAACTGCAAAAGCCTATGCCAAACAAGGGATTCCGTGCACATGCAAAAATGGGGTAATAACATGCAGTAAATCTTCAAGTGGTTCATATACATCATCGCCTAAAAAGAAAGGTCTTTCCAGTTCAAATAAAATGAAGCTACAGATGCTTCAGGGCGTAATGGACGGTTTCGCCAATGCATTCACTCAGTGGTTAAATTCACCGGCGAAATCAGGTCCTACCCCAGAAGAAATCGCGGCAGCCCAGGAGCGTGCCAAGGCTGAATGGCAGGCAAAGGTGCAAAAAGAAATAGATATAATGGAGTCTCAATACAAAGAAATGGAACGGCAAAAGACCAATGAAAGTAAAAACAGGCTGCTCGCCGGAATGAAGGGTACAGGCAAGACTTCTTCCGGCCATTCCTCACAAGCTATGGAGCAATTGCAGATAGTTCAATGCAAATCCTACTGGGAAAAAAGGGCTGTCGAGGCATCTTTGAAAGGCGATGATAAAAGCGCCTCAATTTTTTATCGGTATGCCGAAAAACCTGACACCTTTGCCATGGCTGAATGCGCAAAGGCAATGCCACAACCCCCCGAACCGCCAACTCCAAACGAATTTCGCGCAGAACTTTTTGAAACGGTAATCGATGAACTGAACCTGAGATTTCCGATGCTTGAGCAGGCTAAACAGAAGCAGGAAGAAATCGCAGGCCGATTTAATGAAATTCAGAAAAAGGTTGACGAATTAAAGACAAAAAATATGCAGGCCGCCACCCCAGAAGAAAAAAAGGAGTCATACGACCTAATGATTGCAGCCCTGAAAGAATTGGAGGATGCTACCGCTCAAAAAAAGGAAGCAGATGCAGGAGTAATAAAGCTCGAGATGGAGATCAGCGCATTAAATGAAGTCGGAAAAATGGCACACGCTGCAAAATAAAATATTTAATAGATTTAAAAAGGAGAAATGAACGATGAAAAATAGGATTCAAGGTATTTTGCTGATATCAATCATATGTTTGTTCGTAGCCATGCCGGCCTTGGGCGAACAGGATGTCCCTGAAGCAGCCAAAAAACACTTCCAGGCAGGTATTGCACTCATCGAAAAGGCTGAAAAACCGTCTGATTTTCTTGCTGCAATGACCGAATTTGAGGCGGCGGCGGCTATTGCCCCCATGTGGCCGGATATACATTACAATATGGCTATGCTTGCCGCGGAAACGGATAAACCCGCAAAAGCCATTAAAGAATACCAGATGTACTTGACGTTGTCCCCGAAGTCTCAGGACCGACCTAAAATCGAAGGCGAGATAGCCCGTATGAAAGAAATTATAATGCGTAAAAGAAAAATAGGTTTACCGGGTGTAAAATTTGCTTCAATGAAAGACGGTATTGCGGTGCTCGAGGTTTACCCCGGAGCCAAGATAACCAAAACGCTTGTGCCTCTCAGGAAGGGTCACAAGATAGTTGCGGTGAACAATACCTCTGTTGTCGGTATGAACCTTGACGATTTCTTCAAGACTATCGAGAAAAGCACGATGGTCAAGGATACAAAACTGGCTGTTACTGCGCAACGGACTTTTGCACGGGGCTCGAAAGGCGACAGGACTCCTGGAGAACTGGTTATGCTGAGAGTAAAATATCCGTCTATGGAAGGGGAAAGTTTAATTCCATGCAAAAAGGACATGTTCCGTTCACGCATAATCGAGATTGAAGAGGACGAGTTTGAGATTGAAGTTATCAAGGAAACACTACCTGTGGTGGTTACTTTCTGGAACAGCGACTGTGAGCCCTGCAAAGAATCCATCCCCGTTATCGAGGAGGAAAGCGACAAGTTTGCCGGCAAGGTTAAGTTTGTCAACATAAATGTGGACGAAAACAAAACGCTCGCAAAGAAGTTGGAAATTAAAGGGGTTCCAACCATAATTGTCTACAAGATGGGAACGATTGCATCAAAAAATACTGGAAAACTCGAACGCAGCAAATTGTCAGACATTATAAGAATTGCATCGGAATAATTCATCTTAGTTTTTTTGCCGTATATAATGATCTAACCCAAGTTTGTCATTTTTCTGGCTAAAATATTGATATTGTTGAGATTGGATTTTCTGTACTACCCCCCTGTTTTAACCATACACCCTCCTAACCAAAATAAGTTGTCCCGCAAAAGCGGGATAGCCATAAAGTTATTAATATAATTAAAAGCGGGATAGCCATAGAATTATTACTATAATTAAGAGATAAGAGGAGGGAAAAACTATGAGTCGGGTAGAAATCATTACATCGATTCAAAAAAGAAGGCGTTGGTCAGCACAAATAGGTAGATTACTGACAATAGGCCTACCTATGGATATCGACGTGTGAGGGCCCTTCTCAATCGTTTTCTCAAAGCGAATGGACAACCATCTGTGAACCATAAGAGGGTATACCATATCATGAGGGTCAATCACCTTCTTTTGCCCAAGTATACAGGAAAGCCAGTTAAGGACCCATGAAGGAACCATTACAACTCTCTCAAGTAATATGTCCTTTCTTATGTCTTTGGGATTCTCTATGCTCCTTTCCTATACAGCGAAAGACACAATAGCATTTGCCTGTATGATGGGATTTGTGGTTTAAAGATTATAATATACATCATCCCCATAAAGGGCTTAAGATGAGATCACCAAAGGAATACAGGATGATGCAAGATAAATTAGAGAGGGGTGTACGGTTTGATGGGGGCAAGCCCACCATATCTAATGATTTCAATAAGTTAGGTGGGGTGGGTGAAGGGTTTCTAACCCTCATATTCAAGACTTAACATATTGAAATTACAGGATAATTTATAGCCACTAACCATGCCAGGGATAGTTTGGGGACAAAAATTTTGGGGACAAAATTAAGGTAATAGCATCTGTGAAGTCTTGATTAGCACCAAAGAGTGAGACTACGGAGCTGTCACAGTGAAAGGATGCCAACAGAGGTGTTACACAATGAGGCAGACAGTACAAGAAATGTTCGTGTCTATTATTGACATCAGGGGTCAGATAACCATCAACGTCAAAACTAAGGTCGAAAAGTCTGCTTTTTCCTTCTTGTAACCGTTCATCTAACACATCTTCGTTTACTCCGATTTTTTTAGCAATAGATTTTACAAGGATTTTTATTTCATACAAACCGCATTGCAGGGTGTAGCGCCACACTTTACCTGGTCCAATTGATATGGAAAGGTGCCTTTGGTCAAACCACGAGAGAGGTTAGTTTCTTTGGATGGAGTATATTGGCGCTGTTTTATCGTGTGGGTTAGGTTTATCTGCATTTTGAGGTGAGAGTGCTTCAATTACACGCCAGAATTGGAAAAGCCTGGCTGTTTTATTTAGTGATTCAGAGGAGATTTCTTTCCTCATAAAATTGCCTTGCCTTTACTCTTTATGAACAAAAAATCAAAAAAGCGTCAAGATCTGAAAATTGACTCATTATTTTAGATTATTCCTTATCGATACATCTTGAATAACTACTCCATCTATATTGCACAGAGCTTTCAACAATTCCGACTATCACATGATTCATATAAAATATCTACACAAAGGCTACTAATTTGTCAAATGTCAAGGCCTTGTTTCCCACCTCTCTTTTACTGTGATGCATAAATACCTTTTAAATTTATTTTTGGTTTAAACATGTGCAAACTGCACATATTAATAAACTGATATAGGTAAACCTTTATGAAGCTAACGATGCACTCTGTTTTAATCTTTTTATTTACTTTGTCGGCTACTTCTTGCATAAGGATTTTATTATACCTTTGTCCTTGGGAAATTATATCATTTTATTTCTCATACGATGCCGGGTAGAACATATAGTAGTAATCATAGTCAACTGTTTCTTTTATTCTTCATAACGTAAAAGTTATAATGGGGGTTTGGGAAATAATGTATCTGGGGTTGATACCGGTGGTTTTTCCAAAACAGAGGCCCTCAAAAGGTTATCCATCCAATGGGCTTCTTACCCCGAGGACATTCCTGGTGGCAATATGTGTGTAGATCATCGTTGTCTGGAGATTCTTGTGCCCTAATAACTCCTGAATCGTCCTTATGTCATACCCCTTTTCAAGCAGGTGGGTTGCAAAGCTGTGTCTCAGCGTATGCACAGAGGGCTGTGTTGTTTGCTAAAGAAAATAATCGTATAATCTTAAAGCAGTATCCGCCTGGTTGACCTGCCACTCTTCGTATTTCTTTCCCATATCCGAAAGGAACTGCCTTTTCTGATCGCTGTTCAATCTGGCAGAAAGGGGTTGGTTTAAAAAATTATAACAATCCGAAACCCACTTCAAGTAGTATGGAATGTATTGGGGTTTTATGTTCCCCTTTTTATTTAAAAAGATTTTGTAAGCCTTTAGTATAACAACCTCTTGATTTAAATTAATTCGATATAATAAATATTTTTTTGGTTATTATATTAAAATTATTTCAAAAAATCAATTTTTTTCTTCTAAATATTTGTTGACAGCCATTCCTATTTATATATATTTTTTCAAGTTATAGAATAAATTTAAAAAATAATGTTGTGCAAAGAGGACAATTATGAATTACACCATTGTGACGTATGCTGCGGACGGTAAGAAAACCGTGTGGTTACCGACAACCCTCGATGATATGAAGAAAGAAGAGCAATACCTAGAATCGGTGATCGCGGAGACCCCAGAACTCCTCTGTTTGGAGACACGACGAACTAGAGTGTACGGACCATATGCGATATTTCGCCAGTTAAAGTTTACCACTCCCCAATCAAGAGAGATTATCCCTGACCTGCTGCTCTTGTCCGCCAGTGGGCATGTCGTTGTTGTTGAGGTTAAGCGTTCCTCCAACCCCGAGTTAAGAGATCGCAGTGTCATTGCTCAAGCCATTGACTACGCTTCTTCGCTGTCTGCTTTGTCGGACAAAGAGCTTGCTGAACTATTCAGCCATGGAAGAGAAAGCGCCTGGATGTCATTAGTGACCTCGCTATTCCCGCAAGACAAGGACCCTGAAGACCTTGGGGCCGCCCTTCTATCAAACATCAGGGCTGGCAACCTCAATATTGTCATCGCCTGTGACAAAGCTCCCGTCGGTCTTTACGAACTGGCCAAAAGCATTTCGGTGCAATCGTATCTTAGCTTCTCTCTGGATGTAATAGAAATCACCCCTTTTATACCAGGCAATGGAGGGCCAGATCAGATCATGTTTGTTCCGAACGTTCGCCTGTCGACCGAAATTGTGGCCAGAACCGCAATTACCGTCACGTATCAGCAAGGTTCTCCTGTACCTAGCGTCAGTATCGCAACGACCAGCATAGAAGAAATAGAAGAGAACATTGCTGCAGTGTCACGCGAGAAGACATGGAGAAAAGGTTTCTGGTATGCAGTCAACGGCGTGCAAGGAGCCGAGCTGCCTACGTTGTTTGAGCGGTGCATCAAGAGAATGCGCGAAGGCGCCAATCTTAACATTGCTCTGAGAAGCAATGTGGACATCGAAATGAAGATAGAGCAGTTTAAGAATCATTGGCGGTATGAAGATTACACGACACGCTATGGGGTTACTCCTAAAGAATGGGAAAGGATATTTTTAGCCATTCGTTCTGCAAAAACATTGGAAGAAGGTTAAGACTGTCCGGAAAGAAACACCTTGGTACCATGGTGAATGAAAAGGGCTGCACAACAAATTGACGGAGCCGACCGGTGAAATAGGGTGGTCAAAATCCGAGAAGGTTTTATGAATGCCGTTGTGGTACCGCACCGGCGGCTCATCATGGCGTTAGGCAGTCCACTATTTAGGAGAGAAAGGAGAAAGAAATGGGCTATAAGCGCGTTGTCATTACTGAGTTTGGCGGTCCAGAAGTGCTCAAGATAATCGAGGACACTCAATTGCCAGAGCCAAAATTTGGCGAGGTGCGAGTCAAAGTGCTGGTTACAAGTGCGGCTTTCACAGATATACTATTTCAGTCCAATCTGGACAAAAATGAGATTAAAAAGGTGTTAGTTGAACGCTCCTTAGAGAACATGATAAATTGATAAAGGAGGAGGTTAAATGTATGAGCGCCCAACTAATAACAGAACATTTCAAAAATCAAAAGAGGTTTACGCCGTGAGCAGAAGCTTCAGGTTTTGAAAGAATGGGAATTAAGCGGAAACGGTGTGGAGGTCGCACAGAAATACCAGATTCATCCTCATACCCTGTATCGGTGGAGAAAGGCCTTAGAGCATGGAGCAGAGACCTTTCTAAGTGGGAAACGACCCAAGGTAGATCCGAGGATAAAAAAGCTGGAAGAAGAGAATCGCAAGCTGAAGGATGCCCTTGCAATTCAGACACAGGAGCTAATGTTGCTAAAAAAAAGGATGAACTTGGTTTAATCAACCGACTTAAGGGTTCTACCTACAGTGCTATTCAGAGGCAAAGGATAATTGAGGAAATAGAAAAGCTCAAAGCATATGGATTAAATAAGACTACTGTATTGAGACGTCTTGGAGTATGCCGTTCGACCTATTACGGATGGCTTAAAGGCAGCAAACCAGCTATACGGAAGCCATCGGTTCTTAGACTCACAGAGACTGAGAGACAAGCTGTAATTGAGAAGAAGAAAAGGTATCCCTATTTGAGTCATCACGAAGGGCATTGGATAAGTGAGTCCAGTTGCTATCGGATCTTAAGTTCTCTTGGTTGGGTTTTTTCTCAACCATTGAGGGAGGCTCCATGGAGAATTTCACGTTATGAGCCCTTTAGACCTAACCAGGTCTGGGGTGAAGATTGGACTATACTTAGCATTAAGGGGATGAGGCATTACCTTCTCACTATAATTGACTATTTTTCACGCTATATAGTGGCTTGGTCAATTGTTAAGACTGTTAGCCAACGTGAGGTAAAGGATCTGCTGATCATAGCATACATCAAGGAGGGCATTGAGCATTTAGAGCATAAACCCATGCTAAGGTTGGATAAGGGTTCTCCCAATATGGCCTATGGGACCAAGAGATTGATAAGGGACCTTGAGATGGTCATATCTCCAAGTAGGGTGAATAGGCCTACGGATAATGCTAAACAGGAGCGGTGGTATAGGACAGCAAAGCAAGAGGAGATCTATTGTCATGAAGATTATCCTTCGGAGGAGATAGCCAGGTATTTCATGGCTCGGTATATAGAGGATTACAATGAGTTTAGGCCTCACCAGGCACTATGGAATTATACACCAGGGTCCGTCCATAGGCTTGGGAACAAAACCCTTCTTCTGGAACACAGAAGAAAGATGATCCAAATTGCTAAAGAACAAAGGCTCAATACGAATAGAGCCTTGATGGCTATAGCAGAAGGAGGTGTCTCAAACTAACACCTTTTTTCTATTGATTTGTCTGAAACATTACACCAGGATGTTATAGGAGCCTATCATAATCTTTGGAGGATAGAAGAGTCATTCAGAATAATGAAGAGCCATTTAGAAGTAAGGCCCATATTTCACTGGACGGAAA